>JAEEGI010001401.1_pt1 | contig 60164 bp, 43 predicted proteins | sample 8958751 | NCBI WGS metagenome assembly JAEEGI01 (sample SAMN16246545, study PRJNA631951) | gut metagenome | biome: gut microbiome; feature: rumen; material: KS-attached | host: Bos | place: Iran: Karaj | collected 2018-10
CTGCGACTACCTCGAAACCAAGTTCGTGAACTTCTACGCCACCTACCGCGCCCCGGGACAAAAGATTGGGTTCTAACCACGAGCTATCTTCCTTTTGCGGGAAGGTTCGATCGTGGCGGCGGGGATGGGACTGCGAAATCCGGATTTCAGCTGCTAGTGAGCAGGCGGGAAGGCAGCGGTCCCGCAGGGATGACGGCGTGTGTTTGAGCGCTAGTTAGGCCCGCCCCGCCGCCCAGCAACCTTCCCGTACGTTACCTTGCTTATGTCAGTATTATTTACTATATTTGCATAACATAATATGTCATATCGCCATAATTTTGGCTTTTTTAATACTATATTATGGAATATCGGCTAGATAATTATACTCGAAACCCACAAATGCTTTTGGACCGGTTGGCCCAGAATTGCCGGGCGAGACGGTTGGAGAAGGGGTATAGCAGGAAGACACTCTCCGGTCTTACCGGCATTCCCGCCCCGACCATAGAGCGGTTCGAAAGAACAGGAAAGATTTCACTGGAAGCCTTCTGTCGGCTTGTCATCGAATTTGATTACTTCGACGAGATGGCCGCACTGCTCAACCACACCAAGTACTCGACCTCCCGGGAACTCGAGGCGATCAACAAGAACTTGAATAGAAAGAACGGCCGATGATTGATATCAAGAAAATCAATGTCCTGCTCCGGGACGAACCCGTAGGTACTTTGCAGAGGGACCCGGCCAATGGCGTCTGCGTATTTGAATATGACAAGGGTTGGCTTGCCAACGGTTTTTCCCTATCTCCGACCGAACTTCCCCTTCAAAGCGGTCTTTTCTATGCCGACAAAGACAAGTTCGGAGGAGGATTTGCCGTCTTTGAAGACAGCCTCCCGGACGGTTACGGTTTGTATCTGCTTGACCGGATGCTCCGAAAACAAAACACCTCGCTCATTGAGTTGAATCCCCTGCAGCGTCTCTCAATCATTGGAACGGCAGGAATGGGCGCATTGACTTACCTTCCCATGATGACAGGGTTCCATGCCCAAAAGGAACTGGAAGACATCGCGCAATTGGATAATCTGCAAGAAGAGGCCTTGAAGGTACTCGCGGAAAAAGGGGCCGGAGACGAGTCGTATCTGTATTATAATAGCGCCAATTCCGGTGGAGCCCGACCAAAAACCGCCCTGAGGAACCAAGATGGCTCACACTGGCTCGTCAAGTTCCGCCATGTGTATGACCCGGAGGACATCGGCAAGAGCGAATTCCTGTATATGAAGACGGCTCGCGCGTGTGGAATCACGATTCCCCGGATCGGCTTGATGAAAGACCGATACTTCGCCATCGAAAGGTTCGACTTTGCGCCCGATGGGAAGAAACGGCATGTCGTGACGGCCGCCGCGCTTCTGAAAACAGATTTCCGCAAGCAGGATGTCGACTACACCAATCTGCTGGCCTTGACCGGATTCTTGACTCAGGATCCGGACCAGGTGGAAGAGATGTTCCGCAGGATGGTGATGAACCTCGTAGCCGTCAACAAAGATGACCATGCAAAGAACTTCTCTTTCCTCTGCGATGACGGGAAATGGTCCCTTGCTCCCGCCTATGATATCACCTATTCTCCCTTAGGTTCGAATGGCGAGCATGCCACATCCCTTTTTTATAACGGAAATCCGGGCTTCGACTTGGTGCTGAAAGCCGGCACAGATATCCGCATCCCCGAATCGACCTGCCGGACCATCATCAGAGAGGTGGAAGAGACCTGTGAAAAGTTCCTTCCTGCCATAGCCAAACTATCCCACTGAGCCTGCCCCTTCAGTGTTATTCACTATCTTTGACCCACTATGGACATATTCGAAATGAAATTCTCCAAGGTGTTTCCTTTGCTGATCGCCAAGGCGGTGAGGAAGGGGCGGACGGAGGGGGAGGTATTTGCGGTCACTGAGTGGCTTACGGGCTATTCTGAGGAGGAGCTGCGGGCCCTGTTGAGTAGCGATTCAGCTACATATGGGGAGTTCCTAGATGGGGCGCCGTGCATGAATCCGGCGCGGTTCCTGGTGAAGGGAAAGATTTGCGGCATTCGGGTCGAGGAGATCGAGGATCCTCGTATGCGAGATTTGCGGATCCTTGACAAGCTTGTCGATGATTTGGCGAAAGGAAAACCGATCGACAAGATTCTGATGAAGAATTAAAACATTACCTTTGCAAAAACCCGAACCCGCCTTCCATGTTCTACTTCGTTCTTGCAGCTGTTGTGTTTGTTGCGCTGGTGCTCATTTTCCGGGATGACCATGACCGGAGGTATGACCAGCGGAGCGGGAGCGAGAGGCAGTATCTGGCGGAGAAGCAGGCGCCGAGGCCGGAGCCGCGGACGAATGCGCGGAAGACGATGGAGGCGGAGATCGCGGGGCTTCGGTACTATTGTTCGCTGGTGGATATCGGGCCCATCCGCGGAGAGGTGCGGGCGGAGCCGGACAATGCGCACGATCCGCGGGCGCAGGCGGTGGTCCGGGCCGATGGCAAGCTGCTCGGCTACATCCCCCGCGCCGCCCTGGACGAGTTCGAGGCCTTCAATCCCAAGAATCTCCCCTGCCCCTTCACTGGCCGCATCACCGTGGACACATCCAACCACCTCTACGGCACCCTCCACATCACCCAGCCCGGGTTCTGAGCTATCTTACATCGCCAGCACGATGGCAGGATCAATATTCAATCTAGAAGAAATAATACGCGCCTGTTCGAATGTAGGATTGGCTTTCCCGCTCAAGATGGCACAAAGACGAGGAGCGGTCATTCCAAGGATGGAGGCCATTTCTTTCTGACTCCAATTATTCTCCGCCAGACGGGCATTCATCGTCGTAGAAAGAGATGGTGTTTCTATGGGATAATGTTCTTTTTCGTATTCCTCAACCAAGGCTGAAAGCAAATCCAGTTCCTGAAGACGAAGATCGTCTGCGGGCGTGTTCTCGTCCGTCTCAAAGAAAAGCTCGTCTATACGGGCCATCATGGCCTTATACTGTTTTTCATCCTTGATCTGTGCCATAGTCCTATTCCTATATGGTTGATACATCAATCTTGTCATATTCCTCATGGGTCCCCACAAAACGGATATACACGAGTTTCGGAGTGAATTTCACGGCAACAACCAATCGGTAATGGTTCCCTTTGATATTGAATACGTACCGTTGATTCCCCACATAATCCACCGAATTGAAATCCTTTCGCATATCGCTGAGCGAAGTCCATTCGGCCCTGCAAGTCTTGACATACCATTCTTTCAAAGCCTGCTCACTGTCCGGACGTCTTGCCCAGAACTCTTTCAATGTGGAGATGGCGATCACTCTCATGGCGCAAAGATAAAAATTATCGTATAAATAACAAAATTATAAAATTAATAACTGGCACTTGGCATCCTTCATACGGTACAAAGATGGTCAAAAAAGGGGTTATTCTCGCGGCGTTTTCTAGCATCCTCGAGCATCTTGTTATTTATTTGATGACGATTATGTGTTTCTTATCCGAATATCGTAAGAAAAGTGCGGAGAATAAGATTTATTTTAATCCTATTGCAGTATCCCCGCCAACTCGTCCAAACTTCCCGCGACGCCGGCGAAGAGCTTGTACATGAGTTCGGGTTCGACCATTTCGGGGATGTAGGCGATGACGCGCTTGCCGGCGCCGGCCATCCAGCCGGCTTCGGTGTGGGCGCTGCGGCCGCAGGGGAGGACGAGGACGCAGGTGTCGGCCCAGGTGAGGGCGTCGATGTCGGCCTGGAACTGGCGCTCGGCGAGGGGGTGGTGGAGGCCTTCGGCGTACTGGGCGTAGGTCCATGCGGGGGCGTCCGGGTCGATGTCGGTCCAATGGAAGCCGGCGCCGCCGTGGGGCGGGTTGCGGAAGTCGTAGACTTCGTGCCCCGCCTCCCGCAGGCGGGTTACCACTTCGGGGAAGTATCGGTTCCTCCAGCTGGAGGCGACGTAGATTCGGGCCATCGTTCGATTCTTTTGCTTGTTTCCTTGATTGTTTCAAAGATACGCATTCTTTCCGGTATTATTCCTTATATTTGCTTGTTAATGACACGAAATCGAATGCTTAAGCACATGAAAAAGATCTTCACCACCCTGGCCCTCGCGTGCATCATGACGTCCGCATGGGCCCAGGATTTCCCCGCCGGCATGCGGAATGAAATCGTCGAAATCGAACAGAACGAGGACGAGTATTCCCTCTTCACCTATAAGGACGAGGACGGTGCCTTCGGGTACTACCTGAGCCTCGGCCGGGTATTCCCGATCCTGGAGGCCGAGATCTTCGGCGGCCAGACTTCCCTCAGCCATATGGACGAGACCTGCCTGTGCCTGGGCGCGACGAAAGAGGAGGCCCTGGCCACGATCGAGCAGCTCCTGGCGCTGCTGGAGGAGCCGGCCGGCACGACGGCGGCGTTCCAGTGCCGCCGCGCTTCGGGTGGCGAACGCCTGTCCGTGCCGGACCAGGCGAACTGCGTCGTCGTCAAGCGCTTCCTGCAGGGCAAGCGCCTCTGCTTCCAGTTCGTCAGCGGCAGCCACACCGCCGAGGCCGACCTCTCCCGTTCCACCCTCAAGACCCTCCGCTGGAACCTCAACCTGCGCAAATAGCCCAGGCTTAACGAATAAAACCCATGGACAAGTTCTCCCGTCTCTGCCTCTTCCTGGCGGCCGCGACTACCCTCGCGGCCGCTTGCCAATCCCCCGCCCCCGCCCCGCTCAAGCCCCGCCTCGTCGTGCTCACCGACATCGGCCCGGCCGAGGTGGAGCCGGACGACAACGAGTCGGCCGTCCGCCTGCTCGCCTATGCCGACCGCTTCGAGATCGAAGCCCTCATCACCACCATCGGCTGGAACTGCGACCCGTACCCGGAGGAATGGGCGGAATACCTGCACCGCGTCATCGACGGATATGAGGTCGATGTCAACAACCTCATGAAGCGGTCCGGGCAGGCCGGGTTCCGGAGCCCGGAGGAGGAGCAGGGCGCCCAGGCGCTCGGGTACTGGCCCAGCGCCGGCTACCTGCGGAGCCGCGCGGCGATGGGCAGCACCCGCGCCGGCATCGGCGTCATCGGCGAAGGGAACGACTCCCCCGGCAGCGAGCTCCTGATCCGCCTGGCCGACGAGGACGACCCCCGGCCCATCTGGGTGTGCTCCTGGGGCGGGGCCAACACCCTCTCCCAGGCCATCTGGAAAGTGCAGCAGACCCGATCGGCGGAAGCGTTCAAGGCCTTCCTCCGGAAGTTCCGCCTGTACACCATCACCGACCAGGACATGGTGTACGGCATGCGCCTGAACCGCGCCTACAGCTCCCACCAATGGCTCCGCCGGGAGTTTGCCGATGACCTCCTCCTCGTCTGGGACGAAAGCGCCTGGCTCAACCAGAACGCCCTCGGCGTGCAGAACTGGGACAAGTACGCCGCCCTCATCCAGGGCCACGGCGAGATGGGCAAAGTCTATCCCCACTACCTCTGGGGCGTCGAAGGCGACACCCCCAGCTTCCTGAACGTGATGCCCAACGGCCTCAACGATCCCGAGCATCCGGAACAGGTCGGCTGGGGCGGCTGCCACCAGTTCGGCCTCTCCCCCGACCGCGAGACATCGGCCTGGACCAATTGGCAGGAACCCCTCAAGGGCATCTCCTCCGCCTACGAACACAAGTTCTACCCCGACGAATTCAACGACTTCGCCGCCCGCATGCAATGGGCCGCCGAGGGCCGCGGCAACCGCAACCCGGTCGTGGTCATCGACGGGAATCAAGGGCACAAGCGCCTCCGCCTCGAGAACGGCGATGGTCTCGCGCCCCTACCCGTAACCGCCCGCCCCGGCGCCTCGCTCAACTTCGACGCCTCCGCCTCCAGCGACCCCGACGGCGACGCCCTACGATTCGCCTGGTGGTTCCAAGAATTCCCCGGCGAGACGGCCTACCCCGCCATCGACCAACCCCAGGACGCCAAGGTTCAGGTCACCCTCCCAGCCATCGCAGAACCCGCCACCCCCGTAGCGGCCTTCACCATCCCTGCCGAAGCCACCCCCGGCCAGCAGTACCACCTCGTCTGTGAGGTCCACGACGATGGCCCCTTCACCCTCCCCGCCTACCGCCGCATCATCATCACCGTCGAATAAGCGCTCGGGCGCCCGGTGCCCTCTCTGACTCGTCTGCGTTGTACACTGCTGCAGCGTACAAATGAAATGCGATATATGTACGTTTTTCTGTACGCTCTTTCTGCCAAACCTGCATTTTGCCCTTTCCCCGAGAGCAGTGTACATAAAAGTAACCTTGTGCGTGTGTTCCGTTGTACACTGACGCAGTGTACACGAATCGAGAACGATTTGTCCCAACCTCGTTAGGGCACGTTTTGGGGGCAAAACGTGCCCCCAGTCGTGCTGGAGCACGTGCGGGGGCACGATAACCCGCCAAACTGTTCCCTCAGCCGTGCTCCAGCCCTCCCCTCCCGGCCGTTTTGGAAGCGGCTTATCGCTTGAGCTTGAGAGCGGAGCGGTAGGTGGCGAGCTGAGCGTGGAAGGGCTCGGTCGGGACCGTTGTCGATTCGTCGAAGAGGGTAAGATCGCCGTCGTGGGCGGAGGGGGACCAGTTGCCCACGATGTAGCCGTCCAGGGCGACGATCGGGTAGAAGATGCCGGAGTTGTTGTGGGCGTGGTGCGAGTGATCGGGGTGAAGGACGATGTCGCGGCTCTTGTAGCCGATGAGGTATTCGTCGAAGGCGGGGAGGAGGAGGACGCTGCCGCGGCGGAAGCCGCGGGTGCGGGCCTCCGCGTGGACGTAGAAGTCGCGGCCTTTCCAGCGCTCGGCGCGGAGCTCGCCGCCGAGGGCGGCGATGCCGCGCCGGCAGTCGTTGACATTCAGCCCCGACCACCACACAAAGTCATCCAGCGTGGCAGGGCTGTGGCTGCGGAAATACTTGCGAGTGAGGAGAGCGAGGGCCTCTTCGTGGCTCAGAACCAACGGATTACGAACCTTTTCCGCGACGAGGGCCAGCGTCCGCTTGGTCGGATGCAAATCCCCCGAGCACAGCAATCCCGAAAGTTCCGCCAGGCGGAGATGGTAGGAGAACCGCTGCTCGGTCATCTGGATGTCGCGCTCGCGGAGGGCTTCCGCGAGGAACTCCTTCTGGACGCTGCCGCGCCCCGCAATCGCCTCGCCGAAGATGCCGCTGATGCGCTTCTCCTCGTCCGCAGGAATGTCCACGCCGTTGGAATGCATCCAGCCGCGGAGCCCGGCGAGGGCCTTGCGGCGGCACAGCTTCAGCATCCAGCCCAGGTCCTCGCCGGCGAGGAGCTGCCAGGTGGTGCGCAGCAGATGGGTCCGGATGATCCGCCCGTCGTTGTAGGCCTGCTCGAAGGCCTTGCCGGAGGGCCGGCGGGTCCGCATCGACACGGCCCAGCGCATGGACTTGTAGTCCTGGGCCTGCATCGCCCCGAACCAGGACACGACCTCCGCCGGATCCTTGAACTGCGGGGCCGCGAGCTGCTGGCTCAGAAGACGCTGGGAGACGGGATTCATCGAGGGAATCGGCCTACAGGTTCACGTCGCCGGAACCGGAAGTCTTGACGCTGATATGGTTGTACTTGAGGTCGCCGTTGATGTTGCCGGAACCGGAGGTGGAGGCGGTGAGGTCGTGGCAGGAACCGTTGACGAGGATGTCGCCCGAACCGCCGGTTTTCAGGTCCATGTTCCCGTCGACCGCCGCCTCCTTCAAGACGACGTCCCCGCTGCCGGAAACCCGCACCGAGGCGCCACCCGTCGAGGTGAGCTTGTTGACCGTGAAGCCGCCGGACCCGCTGACGCCCGCTTCGAAGTCGTCACAGGAGACAATGCCGACATGAATGGTCCCGGACCCGCTGACCTTTCCGTCGAAGTCGTCGCAGGCCAGCTTGCCCACGCGGATGCTCCCGCTGCCGCTGCACTGGGCTTCGAAATCCCGGCTGTCGATCTCGCCCGTGACGATATCGCCGCTCCCCGAGACCTTCAAGGCCAGGGAGCCCGAGGCGTGCAGGACGCCCTCGTGGAACAGATTGCCGCTTCCGCTGACCGAAAGCTTTTCGATGTCCGGGGAGGACACGACCACGCGGAGGATCAGCTTCGGATACCGGCCGGGCTCGAGCTTGAGGGTCAGGATCCCGTCCTCGACCGTGGTCAGCACCTTGGGCGCCAACTCCTCGGTGCTCTCCACGAGCACCTCTTGCTTGTCGGCCTGGACATAATAGACGTTGGCGGGAAGGCTGGATGCCACCGCCCGGAAATGCCCGACCTCGCGGACCTCGGTATGGTCGATCCCCTCCTCGGTGTACGCGCCCACCCACACGGAACCGTTCCCGCCGAAATTGAGGATGCAGGAAACCGCCATCAGGCCGGCGGCAAGAAAATACAGCAGCTTTTTCATCGTTCGTTTCATTTTTACCGAGTCAAAGATACGATTTTTCAGGGAGAATCCTGCCCGGATGCATGCAGGTCTGCCTGGTTTTTTGTAAATTTGCCAATAACCCCGAAATGATATGAAACGAATCCTGATCCTCGCGTGCGCCCTGGCGATGGCCGCGTGCGCGCAGAAAGAAGCCCAGAGTCCCGTCCTCACCATCGAGGGCGGCCAGGTCCAAGGCGTGGCGGCCGACATCCCGGGCGTCACCGTGTTCCGCGGCATTCCGTTCGCCGCGCCGCCCATCGGCGAGAACCGCTGGAAGGCGCCGCAGCCCGTCGTGCCCTGGGAGGGCGTGAAAGTGTGCGACACCTTCGGCCATCCGCCGTTCCAGGCCGCGCACTACCCCGGCGGCTACACCACGGAGTGGGGCTACGGCGCGGAAGCGCCCTACAGCGAGGACTGCCTGTACCTGAACGTATGGACCAAGGCGCCCGGCCAGCCGGAGAAGAAGCTCCCGGTGGCCGTGTGGGTGTTCGGCGGCGGTATGCGGGAAGGCTGGAGCTCCGAGCCGGAGTTCGACGGCCAGGAGTGGGCGGCGAAGGACGTCGTCCTCGTTTCCTTCAACTACCGCGTGGGCCCGTTCGGCTTCTTCGCCCATCCCGAGCTCTCCGCCGAGAACCCGGAGCACCCGACCGGCAACTGGGGCACCCTGGACCAGATCCAGGCCCTGAAGTGGGTGAAGGCCAACATCGCCCAGTTCGGCGGCGACCCGGACAACGTGATGCTGTTCGGCCAGAGCGCCGGCGGCCGCAGCACGAAGTTCCTGTCCGCCTCCCCGCTCACGAAGGGCCTGTTCAACAAGGCCGTCATCATGAGCGCCAGCGGCTTCACGGACCCGCGGAAGCCCGTCGAACCGATGTTCCCGGGCATGCGCGCGATGCCGATGCAGCAGCAGCTCACCCTCGCCGATGCGGAGGCCTCCACCAAGGAAGTCGCCGACTGGGCCGGTCTCACCGACCTCCAGAAGCTCCGCCGCGCCTCGACCGAAACCATCTTCGCGATGGGCACCCTCTACAGCAGCGCCACCGGCAAGCGCAGCGTCCTCACCGCCTCCCCCATCTCCCCGTACATCGACGGCTACGTCCTCACGGAAGGCTTCGATGAGGCCTGTGTCGACGGCACCCTGGCCGACGTCCCCTACATGATCGGCTACACCCTCAACGACGCCGGCAACATGGAACCGGTCATCACGGACTTCTGCCTGAACCGCGAGGAGCACGGCGGCCAGGCCTGGGCCTACCAGTTCGCCCGCCCGCTGCCCACCGACGGCCGTCCGAACGTCCTCCAGGGCGCTTTCCACTCCTCCGACCTGTGGTTCGTGTTCAAGTCCCTGAAGAACTGCTGGCGTCCCTGGACGCAGGGCGACTGGGACCTCTCCGAGAAGATGCTCACCGCCTGGTCCAACTTCGCCAAGTACAGCGACCCCAACGGCAAGGACGGCGGCGACTGGAAACCCGTCACCGCCGCCCAGAAGGACTTTATGGTGTTCTGCCTAGACGAGAACGACGCCGAAGCCTCGTTCCTCGGCGAGCCCAAGAAGGCCCCCCGTCCGTCATTTAGACCGTAGCGACACGGCAAATCCACCGGCGCGCGCCATGCGGAGATTGAGCGAGGTTTCGCTGGTCACCGTCTGGCGCGTGATCGTATATGCCTTCGGGTTCGTCTCGTAGTCGGCGTCGGGGGCGTCGGCATAGATCGTGGCCTCGTACTGGACGCCCGGGGTGAGGAAGCCGAGCTTCACGTCGAACGTGCGGGCGTTCTCGTCCGTCACGCCGCCCAGGAACCACACGTCATGCTCCTGGCCGTCGGGGTTCGCGAACTCCCAGGCGCTGGATTTCCCGGTGAGGCGGCCGGAGTTCAGCGAGGACATCTTCGGATGGCGCGCCGTGATGATGTACGCGCCCGGTTCCGCGTCGATGTACACGCTCTTGTCCCAATCCACGGCCACGTCCTTGATGAACTGGAACGCGTCCATGAAGTTGGCGTAGTTCTCCGGCAGGTCCGCCGCCATCTGCAGCGGGGAGTAGAACGTCACGTACAGGCCCAGCTGGTTGCAGATGGTGTGGTGCATGTGCTGCTTGTCGTTCGGGTTGTTCACGGACATGTCCGTCTCGAAGATGCCGGGGGTGTAGTCCATCGGGCCGCCCTGCAGGCGGGTGAACGGGAAGATGGTGGTGTGGCCGGGCTTGATGGTGCCGCGGAACTCCGTGCCCATCGCGCTCTCGTTGCCGATCATGTTCGGCCAGGTGCGGCACAGGCCCGTCGGGCGCACGGCCTCGTGGGCGTTGACCATGATGTGGTGCTTCGCGGCCTCCACGATGGCGTGGTGGTAGTGGTTGATGAGCGCCTGGCTGTAGTGATACTCGCCGTACGGGATGATCTTGCCCACGTAGCCGCTCTTCACGGCGTCGTAGCCATACTGGTTCATCAGGTCATAGGCCTGCTCCATCCAGCGCTCGTAATTGACGGTGGACGAGGAGCTTTCGTGGTGCATGATGAGGCGGATGCCCTTGCTGTGGGCATACTCGTTCAGCGCCGGCAGGTCAAAGTCCGGATACGGGGTGAGGAAGTCGAAGACGAAGTCCTTCTGGTGGCCGAACCAGTCCTCCCAGCCCTCGTTCCAGCCCTCGATGAGGAGGCCGTCGAAGCCGTTCTCCGCCGCGAAGTCGATGTAGCGGCGGACGTTCTCGTTGTTCGCGCCATGCCGGCCGTGCGGCTTGGAGGCGGCGTAGTCCGTCACGCCCAGCTGCACGGAAGGATAGTCATACGTGTAGGACCACTCGCTCTTGCCGGTGATCATCTCCCACCACACGCCCATATATTTGGTCGGATGGATCCAGGAGACGTCCTCGATGGCGCAGGGCTCGTTCAGGTTCAGGATGAGGCGGGAAGCCAGCACGTCGGTGGCCTTCTCGCACACCATCACGGTGCGCCACGGGCTCTTGCACGGGGCCTGCAGCCGCCCCTTGACGCCCTCGGCGTCCGGGGTCAGGTGCGTCGTGAACACGAAGTTCTTGTCGTCCAGGTCCAGGTTCGTGGTGGGATAGTCCAGCACCTCCGCCTCGTGGATGTTGATGTACAGGCCGTCGGCGGTCTTCATCTGGAGGGCCGTCTGCACGCCGGTCTGGGAGAACTTCGTCTGCGGCGAGCCGCCCGCGGGACGCGGGACGTCCTGCAGCTCGCGCACCTGCGACAGCTTGGACTCCGTGGGCACGAACTCCTGCGTGGAGTAGTCGCCCGGAATCCACCAGGCCGTGTGGTCGCCCGTCATCGCGAACTCGGTGAGCTCCTCCTGGACCTTGAAGTAGGTCAATGCGTTCTCCAGCGGGAACTCGTAGCGGAAGCCCAGGCCGTCGTCATACAGGCGGAAACGCACCTGCATCACGGCGCCCTTGCCGTACGGGTTGCCCAGGTCGCCGGTGTATTCCGGGTCCGTGACGCTCACGCCCCGCTGCGCCTCGCGCGCGGCTTCGGGCGTCTGCTCCAGCGTCACCAAAAGCTCGTTGTAGTGGTTCCGGATGGACGCTTCCTCGCCCCAGACCGGCTCCCAGGTCTCGTCGAAGGAGTTGAAGGCCGAGTCGGTGAGGGTGAAACCGCCGTCCAGGTTCTCCCGGTCCAGCAGGGTGTAACCCAGGCGGGACGGAAGCACGACGGCCTTTCCGGCGCGGTCCAGCGTATATTCGGGGACGCCGTTCACGACGGCGAACTTCAGCTCCAGCTGCCCGTCCGGGCTGCGGAGGACGATGGCGTCAGCCGGCATTTTCGGGGCCTTGGGCCCGCAGGCGGCGAGAACAGAGAGGGCCGCCAGGAGAAGGATTCTTTTCATATCAATGGGTTATAGCCGTGTAAAGTTACAAAAAGAAATCCTCCCCGCAAGCGATTGCGGGGAGGAAGTCTCACGCCAAAGAATCATCAGAGACCCGAGAACTGGATCTTGTGGAGGATGGACGGGGTGGCGTCGCCGCAGTCGTCGGCGACCCAGATGCAGCCGTTCTTGCGGTCCACGCAGATGCTCTCCGGGTTCCAGTTGGCGAAATCGCCCACATAGTAGGTCGCCAGGAGCTTGGTGGCGTCGCCGTCGAACAGGTAGATCGTGTAGCCCAGGTACTCGGGACGATCCTTGTTGGAGTTGGAGTCGATGACCCACAGCCAGTCGTTCTTCTCGTCGTAGTCCAGGCCCGCGATCTCGGAGATCGTGGAGGTCACGGTGCGGAGGCTCTTCTTCCACAGCTTGGTGCCGTCCAGGGTGTACTCCCACAGGGTGGCGCCGGTCTGGGAGCCCAGGTACAGGTTGCCCTTGTGCCAGGCGATGCCCTCGATGCCGGAGTTGCCCATGTCGGCCGCCTCGTCGACGTCCCACAGGGTGGTCTTCGACTGGTACGGCTCCGTGAGCTTGTACACGCGCTTGGGTTCGATGCCCATGTACATCGTCCCGGTGGCCGGGTCCATGCACAAGCCTTCCATGTCGGCGTCGTAGGTCCAATGCTGGGTGAAGGTGCCGTCGAAGCCTATCTTGTACAGCGCGCCGTTGTCGCCCACGCCCCAGAGGAAGTCGCCGTCCTTGGAGAGGCACAGGCCGGAGAGCTCTTCCACATAGGCGCTGCCGCTTTGCAGCTTCTTGGAGAACTCGACCTTGCCCATCACCGGCACCTGCGCCGGGGTCGGCGGTTCGTACTCGTCCGGACGCTCGTACTTGCCGGGCTTGTCGGGGTTGCCGTCCATCGCATGCTTGACCGCGTGCCGGAGGGTACCCTCGTCGTTGTCGTGGCGGTACTCCCAGATCATCGCGCCCAGCATATTGCGGGACTTCAGGTACTCGACCTTCGCGTTGATGGACTCGATGTCCTCGTAGGACGCGTACATCTTGCCCAGGGCGTCGGCCAGGTACGGGACCTTGGCCACGTCGTCCCAGATGCGGTAGTTCACGCCCTTGACGTCATAGCCGTCGCAGGTGCCCTTGAAGAAGATGTCGTCCAGCTTGCTGTAATCGACCGACGAGGGATACCGGTTGCCCGTCTTGAGCTTGTAGCCGTCGCCGTGGCCGTAGAACGCCAGGCCGAAGTTCATCATCTGGTACGGGATCTTCTGCTGCCCGTGGAAGATGTCATCGATGGCCTCCGCCGCGCAGCGGGAGCCCGTGATGGAGCTCCGGTACAGCGGCGAATTGTGGTACGGCGGGTTGCCCTCGTCGTAGGTCATCACATTGATGTAGTCGACGTACGGCAGCACGCCGTAGTTGTCGGTGTACTTGCCGCTGTCGGACGCCGCATAGGAGAGGATCTTATTGGGCATCGCCTCGCGCATCTCCTTGAAGAGCGTGACGAAGTTCTCCCAGTCCGCGGGGCTGGCGCCGTTCACGTGGTCGCCGTCCTTGGCCGCATAAGTGGGATATTCCCAGTCGATGTCGAATCCGTCGATGCCGTACGTGTTGCAGATGTTCACGCACTCGTCCACGAAGGCCTTGCGCTTCGCGGCGTCGCGGGCCATCTGGGACCAGCCGTCGGCGTTCTTGCCCCAGCCGCCCATCTGCAGCTTGACCTTCAGCTCCGGGTACTGCGCCTTGTAGGCGACGAACTTCTGCACCAGCGGAACGGTCTTGCTGTCGATCTCGATGCCTACGCCGTTGTCCTTGTCCACGAAGCGCACGTGGCCCACGTTGATGTGGGTGAAGTTGCGCACCTCGTCGATGGACGGGAACAGGTCGGCCCGGGTGTACTCGGTGTAGTAGATCTCGATGATCGGGGTCTGGCCGAGGCGGGCGAGACGCGCGGGGTTGTTCACCCACTGGTCGGTCGGATCCGTGGGATCGACCGGCCCGGGCGGCGGCGCGTCGGGGTTGAAGGGATCCCCGGAAGGGATCTCGCCCGCGTTGGGCTTCGTGTCGGGATTCGGTACGGCCATCCCCATACGGTCGTCCGTGCACCCCTGGGCCGCAAACAGGCCCAGGAGCACGGACAGGAACAATATGCGAGATGTCTTTCTCATAGCCAAGGAATTACTGCTCCACGACGCAACGGACGTTGCCGCCGCGGGACATGCGCTGCTCGGTGGTGGACACGGATTCGCCGTTGATGTAGATCTGGTAGGCGATGTTCGCCTCGCTGGAGGAGGAGTAGGAGCTCCAGATGTAGGCGCGGGCGCCCACCTTGGCGTACTCGCCCTGGTCCAGGTAACCGCCGATCGGGAGCACGACGTAGCCGGTCGTCTCGGGGTTGGCCGGGTCGGGCTCGACGCCGAGAACGATGATCTTGTTCTCCGTATCGGCCTTGAAGCCGGTCGCAGAGGACATGCCGCCCCAGAACGCCCAGCTCTTGTCACGCGTGGAAACGATGTATCCCGGAGGGCACGGGTCGTACACGGTCTTGGTCTTGCCCCAGAGCTCGGTGGAAGGGACATCGACCCAAGTCTTGTTGCTGTCGCTGCCCGTCTTCACATAGACGGTCGGGTTCTGGATGGACTCCTCGACGCTGAAGTTCTGCTTCTCGCTGTTCAGGACGATGTTGCCGGTCGTGGCGACCGGGTCGGAAGCATCCACGGAAGCGACGCCCGGGAACGGGTCCTTGCGGCCCCACTGGTACAGCATGCCGATCGCGGTGCCGTCCGGCTTGGCGTTCGGCGCGGCGGCCACGAGGGCGCCCAGGTTGCGGTCCATCATCGGCACGCCGACGACACCGCCGAACGTGCTGGCCACCACGGGCGTGGCGGGAATCCAGATGTGCCAGCTCCAGAGGACGACGCCGGCCGCATCCTTGGCGGCGATGAGGGCGTTGCCGGGCACGAGGGTCGCCGGCGTGGAGAACGTCACGTAACCATCGGCAAAGGCGGCCTTGGCGATCACGGATCCCGCCTCGGGGGCGGTCGTGGTGTTCACGGTCTCCCAGAGGACCTCGACGGAGGCGGGGGCGACGGCTTCCTCGCTGTTGCCCTTGACGGCCTTGAACTTATAGTCGCCGGCCTTCTCCACGAGGTAGCTGTTGGCGCTGGCGGTCTCGCTCAGGTCGGTGGCGGAACCCGTGGGCTCGGTCGGCTCCTCCGGCGGGAGGATGGGGGTCTCTTCCGCAGCCACGCAGCGGACGGAACCGGCGCGGGACTTGCCGGCCTCGGCGCGGGCGTGCGCGGAGCCGGTGCGGACGTTCACGTAGTAGGCCTTCGCCGCCTGGGAAGAATAGGCGGTCCAGTAGGCGCCGCGGTCATAGGCGTGCGTCAGGCCGCCCGGGGAATAATCGTCCCGGTAGCCGGCGAACGGGAAGACGGCCAGCGGGTCGCCGAGGGCGAACCAGTTGTTGGCGGCATTGTCCTGCCAGCCGGCCGCGGTGGAGAGGTCGGAGCTGTGGAAGGCGGACTCGGTGTCTCTCGCAGGGACGCGATAGCCCGGAGGGCACGGGTCGTACATCGTCTTCACCTCATTCTGCCAGAGCGTGTTGTCCGCGAGGTCGGCCGGGAGCCAGTCGCCGTTCTGGGTGAAGCCCAGGACGGTCGGGTTGGCGATGGCCTCCTCGACGGTCATGCAGGATTCGGCGGTGGTGCCGTTGCCGGGCTTCGTGGAAACCGCGACGCCGGCGACGGTGGCGTTGTCGCCGCTCTTGACGGCCTTCGGGCCCGGGAACGGGTCCTTGCGGCCCCACTGGTAGGTCAGGCCGAAGGACTCGACGGGCGCGGCGGCGTCCGCCGTGGCGGCCACGAGGGCGCCCAGGTTGCGGTCCATCATCGGCGCGGGATAGATGCCGTACTCCGCGGTCACGATCTCGGTGGCGGGCACCCAGATGTGCCAGCTCCAGAGGATGACGCCGGCGGCGTCCTTCGCCGCGATGACGGCGTTGCCGGGCTTGAGGGTCTCCGGCGTGGAGAACACCACATAGCTGCCGGAGAGGCTCACGTTGGCAACCACGCTGTTCGCGGTGACTTCCTCGGCGTTGTTCCAGGTCTCCCAGAGGACCTCCACGGAGGCGGGATTGACCTCGATGCCGCTGTTGCCCTTCACGGCCCAGAACTTATACTCGCCGGCCTCGGTCACGATGTAGCTGTTGGCCGCGCCCTTCTTGCTGAGGTTCTTCGGGCCCACTTCGTCGATGGCGGGGAGCTGGGCGATCTTGATGGTCTGGACGCTCTCCTCGGTGCCGGCCTTCAAGAAGTACACGACACCTTCGCGGATCTCGCCGGTCTTGTTGTCATCGAGCTTGAGGGTGATGGTGTACGCCTGGCTGCGCACGCTGGCGACATGGATCCATTCCTCGGCCGGCTTGACCTCGAAGGCGATGTTGGACACGGCGTTGGCCTCGATGACGGCATCCTCGCCTTCGGCCAGGTAGTCATACTCGGCGCTGTACGGCTCGTCGGTGATCTCGAAGCCTTCGGCCTCGAGCTTGAGGTTCACCACGGAGACGAGGCCCACCTTGGAATCGGCATAGGCCATCATCACGGCCGCGGCGTTCAGGTGGTTCGGCGTGACGACGATCTTGTCGGCCTCCACGGCCACGTTGAAGTCCTTGGGGCTGTACCCCGCGACGCCCACCACGGTGCCTTCCGTCTTCGCGGACACGGTGTAGGGGATCTCGATCGGAGCCGTCTCGTTGAAGACGAACTCGGTGGTCTCGATGTTCAGCTGGAAGGCCTCGGCGAACGGGATGTTCACCGTGGAGCCGTCGGAGAGCGTGAGGACCACCGCATTGTCGGTGACGGCAAGGTTCGTGAAGATGCCGTCCTGGAGGGTGGCGCCTTCGCTCTTGACCGGTCCGAGGTTGGTCTTCTTGCCGTCGACCTCCACCCAGAGGTTGCCCTCGTCATCGATGGAGAAGACGGGCGTCTGGTACACGGGGATCTCCTCGCCGTCCATCTTGACGGCCTGTCCGTTCACGGCCCAGACCAGTTCGCCCGCGCCGTTGCGGATCACGGAGAACACGGGGCCCTGCGTCGGATCGGCGGGGACGATGTTGAAGTGCACGATGTTGCCGTCGGTGTAGGTGACGGTGATTCCGGTGGTGCGGCCCGTCTCCGGGTCCTTGTACTCTTCCACCTTGCGGACGAACTTGCCGTCGCCGAGGGCGGACTGCAGGGCGGAGACGTTCGCCTCCAGCTCGCTGACCCGGAGGTCCAGGCCGGCGATCAGTTCCCGGACGCCGGTGTCGTCATATTCCTTGGCGCAACCCACTGCCAGGAGCGCCAGCACAACGAGCGTAAAAAACTTTTTCATATGGTTTTGTATTTATTATTAGTTTCAAGTTATTCGACGGTGCAACGGACGGAGCCGAGACGGGCCTTCGGCGCGGAGCCGAACGTCCAGGCCTTGTCGGAACGGAGGTCGGCGCCGGGACCCTTGGCGTCGTCGGACGCCTGGGAGGTCCAGTACAGCGTACGGACGCCCACCTTGGCCAGGCCGCCTACGTCATAGTCGTCGCGGTAGCCCGCGATCGGGAAGACGGAGGCGTCCGGGGAACCCAGCTTGAGCCAGCCGGCGGTGAGATTCACGCCCCAGCCCGCCTGGGCGGACAGGTCGCTGGACCAGAACGGGTTGGCCGTGGCCTTCTTCGGCACGCGGTAGCCCGGAGGGCACGGGTCGTAGATGGTCTTGTCGGCGTCGGCCCAGAACTCGTTGTTCACGACGAGGCACCAGTCCCCGTTGTTGATATGGCCGAGGAGGCGCGGGTTCGCGATGGCGTCCTCGAGCAGGATCTGGCCCGGGGCTACTTCCTCGGGAACGCCGGCGTACGTCGCCGGGCTGCTGCCCTTGAAGGTGCCGGCCGCGGTGAACGGGTCCTTGCGGCCCCACTGGTACAGCATGCCGTAGGAAGTCGGGCTCACTTCGGCGTCCCCCGCCTCGGCGGCCACGAGGGCGCCCAGGTTGCGGTCCATCAGGTCCACGCCCATGATGCCGCCGAAGTTGGCGGTGACGATCGGGGTGGCGGGAATCCAGATGTGCCAGCTCCAGAGGATCTTGCCGGAGGCGTCCTTGGCGGCGACGAGCGCGTTGCCGGGATGCAGGGTCGCGGGGGTGCGGAGGATGATGAAGTCCTCGGCGAACGAGGCGTGGGCGAGCACGCTGTTCGGCTCGACCTCGGAATTGTCGTTCCAGGTCTCCCAGAGGATCACGGCGTCGTCCACGTCCTGCAGGTAGTTCGTGGGCTCGTTGCCGTAGACCGCCTTGAACTTGTAGCTGCCGGGCTCGTTGATGATGTAGCAGTTCGCGTTGCCCGCGGTGTCCAGGTCCTTGACGTCCTTGGAGAACGGGTTGTCGTAGTGCTGGATCTCGCCGGAGATGTCCCCGAGGTCCACGATGGCGCCGCGGGTGATTTCCACGGGCTCCGTGTACTTGAAGATCTTGGTATAGTCGTCGCCCTCCTTGAACTTGATGACGAATCCGGCCGGGAAGGACGTCTCGTCGGGCAGGAACATCAGGATCCTGTTCCCGTCGACGGTACCGTCCATCTGGATGATCGGATTGCCCACATACTGCTTGTAGTACTGTTCGTTGTCGGTGATCTTCACCTGGAGGAACTCATACCCGAGGGCGTCCTTCTTGGGCGTGGAGACGGTGTAGCCGCCCAGGCCCTCGCCCACGGTCATCGACAGGATGCCGAGGATGTGCTGGAACTGGAAGGTGTCGCCGTTGTTGCACGCCGCCAGGATCTGCTGCTGGGTCGTGGAGAACTTGCTGTAGAAGAAGCAGTGCTTGAGGTTGTCCGCCACCGACGCCGGATAGGAGGCGTACAGGGTGCTGGAGCAGTCCTCCCGCTTGTAAGGGAGCAGGCCGTCCACCTTGACGGTGGCCGTCTTGCCGTCGCCGGAGATGTCCCCGGCGCCGAGGGTCACGGTCACCTGGTCCTTGGCGTATTCGCCGTGGACGACGATCTGGTCGCCGGCCTTCCAGGCGGTCTTGACGGACGCGGGCACCTCCTCGCCCTCCCCGACGGTGACGTCGGGAAGGACGAAGGTGAGCGTGCGGGATTCGGGCTGGGGTCCTTCCGGTTCGGGCGGAACCGGAACCGGCTTCTCGTGGCAGGAGAAGAGCGGAAGCAGGACTGCGCAAAGGATCGCTATTCTTTCAATCGTTTTCATGATTTCTCTCGTTTAATGGTCCTTTGACTATTCCCAGTTCATCGGCGGGGTGTATTCGTACCACTCGAGGACGGCGGAACCGGAGTTCTCGTTGTCCACGCCGATGTACACGTTGAAGGTCGTCCCCCACTTGACGGTGCGCAGCAGGCTCTCGGACGTGTCGAAGCTGCCCGCCTCCACGCCGTTCACCAGGTAGGTGACGTGGCAGTGCTCGGGACCGCTGGGGTCGAACTTGAAGGTGAATTCGATGGGCTGGGTGAAATCCACGGCCGTGAAGCCGGCGATCGAAGGCTTGTTTCCGTCGCCCGCGGCGTTGAAGTCGAAGCCGATCTTGCCGTCGGCCGGACGGATGTCGGCCTTGAGCTCGCAGCCTTCGTCGAAGCAGAACCAGTGACGGACGCGGACGCCCGCCTCGGAGGCCGGATTCTGGGTGATCGCGCTCCAGTGGAAGGTGTAGTTGCCGAACGGCTTGCTGCCGTTGTGCAGACGGGCCTTCGCATTGAACAGCGTACCGCCGAGATCCTTGCTGTAAGTCGGCGCGTTGGTCCAGTCGGAGGACCAGGAGCCGAGCTCGTCGGCGTTGAACATCACGCGGACCGGGGTGATCTTGTAGGCCTGCTTCACCACGATTTCCTTCGTGGCGGCATAGTCGGTTTCGTGGGCCACCACGTTCTTCAGGATGATGACGGCGCTGCGGAGGCCGTCCCCGTCGTTCTGGGTGAAGGAGAGCTGGATCTTGCCGTTGCCTTCGCCCGTCGGGGTGAGGATCTCGAACCAGTCGTCGGTCGCGGACTCCTTGGCGACGGTCCACTGGGTGTTGGACAGGACCTCCACCTCGCCGGCGGCCTGGTCGTAACCGGCCCGGACCTCGGTGGAGAGCGGGACCAGCTGGACGCCGTCCTGGGTGAACTTGATGAGGGCCGCGGCGACGTCGTGGCGGTCGTACACGGTGACCTCGGCGTAGCGGAGCTCGGAGGAGTTCTCGGCGGCGTTCACCGTAACGGTGCCCGTGCCGTGGCCGGTCGCTCCTTCCGCGACGCTCACCCAGTCACCGTCGGTGACCTTGGCGCTCCAGTCCTGGTTGGACTTGATGTGGATGAAGTGGTCCCCGCCGGCCTTGGTGACCTCCTGGTCGAGGTCTTCCTCGGTGACGGTCAGGAAGGCGCTTCCCTTCTGGCGCACGGTGATCACCTTGCCCGTCCAGTAGTCGCTCTTGATCGTGATCTTGTCCTCCCGGTCGTCCAGGAAGGTGTTGTCGTAGTACTGCACGCGGATGACCGTGGCTTCCGCCTTGCCCACGTGCACGTCGTCCGGGTTGGAGGCGTCACCCTCCTCCTCGCTGATGATGCACCAGTCCGGGTGCTCGCTCGTGACGGTCCAGGGATCGGTGGACGCCACCAGGATGGTGAACGCCTTGGCCCCGGTCGCCGGCAGGTCGTAGGAGTCCTGCGCGCGGTAGCGCAGGTCCACGATCTTCACGGGCTGCTCATCCTTCGGCTGACAGCCGGTCATCAGCCCCGTGACGAGGGCTGCGGCGCAGCAGAAGAGTAGGAATATCTTTTTCATGGCTCGGACGGATTAATAAGCCTCTGCATTGACGGTGATGTCGGCGCTCTTGACGACATACCAGCTGCCGTCGGAGGTCGTGCTGTAGAAACCGAAGTAGTAGTTCACCACGTCGGGATTGTAGTAGAACGGGTTGTTTCCGGTGTGGGAGATCTTCTCGGCGCCGTCCACCTTGACCCACATGTCCAGCTTGGTCGGATCCTCGGCGTTGGGCTTGAAGCCGTACTCGAAGGTGTTCATCGCATTCAGCTCGGCCTTGGAGACGGAGTAGTAGGTGCTCTTGTAGGCGCTGGTGCCCGCCGCGTCGGCCATGTTGCCGTCGGTGCGGATGCGGATGTTGCCGCCCAGGGACAGCTGGTTGTAGATGTTCACGCCGCCGATGGCGCCCTGGACCCAGAGCTGGCCGGCGTCGCCGAATCCCTTGTCACCCATGGTCAGGGTGATGGTCATGCAGCGGACGCCTTCCTTCAGATAGACGCGGGAGCCCTTGTCGCCGGAGAGCTTCACGGAGCCGTCCGCGAGCACCTCGCCGTTCTGGACATCGAAAGCGGTGTCCTGGGTGAGCTCGACACTGTCGGTCGCGCCGCTCGGGGAGACGATGGAAACGGCGCCCACGCGCGGGGCGAAGAGGTTGTTCATCGCGGCGACGACCTTGAAGTGGCTGTCATCGACCTTCTCCACGGTGAAGCCCGGAACGTCGGTCTGGGGCTCCCAGGACTTGGTGGCGTTGACCTCGAGCACGAGCTCGCCGCCCGCGACCGGCAGGGTGGGATCGGCCGGCGGGACGATGTTGAAGGCGGCGCCGGTCTGGCGGACCTCGAAGGTGTAGTCCTCGCCCGCGACGCGGATGGTGATGACCGCCTTGCGGGCCGCGTCGTCGTTCGGGGCGGCCGTGACGTTGATGATGGTCTGCTTGCCGTCACCCTGGCCTTCCTCCTTGTCGAAGGTGATCCAGTCCTTGTCGGAGCTCACCGTCCAGGGGAGGTCGGTGCGGATCTTGAGGGCCTGGGTGCCGCCGGCGCCCGGGAATTCCCCGGAGATCTCGGTGATCTCGCAGGAGCCGGTCTGGGTGATGTCGAAGGACTCCTCGTCATCCCCGGCGACCACGGTCACCGTGGCCACGCGCTCCAGCACGTCGGAGGGATCCGCCGTGGCGGTGATGGTCATCGTGCGGCCGTCCGGGTCGGGATTGCCCTTCTCCGGGGAGAAGTGCAGCCAGGAGACGTCGGTGCGGACCTCCCAGGGGACGTTCGTGTTGATGGTGAAGGTGAGCGGGCCGCCCGCCGCGGAGTAGTCCTTGGCGACCGGGGTCACATACAGCCGGCCCTTCTTGGCCTGGGTGATCGTGACCGTATAGTACTTGCTGATCCGCTCGGCCGCGACGGTCAGGGTCGCGGTGCGGTCCTCGCCGCTGTCATTGTCGGCGAAGCTCACGACGACGTCGGAGACCAGGCTGGAAGCCGAGCTGGATGCCGGGGTGACGGTGACCCAGTCCGCGCCGCCGGAACGGGTGACCGTCCAGGGCGAGTTGGAACTGACGTTGAAGGTGATATTGTCCGGACGGGAAGCCGGCACCGAGTAGGTCGTCAGCGCGTCACAGACCAGCCGGAGATTCGCATACTCCTTTTCGGGAGTCATCTGCGTGTCGATCTCGTACTGCTGGCACGCGGCCGCAGCGCCGAGGACGCAGAGGGTTGCAAAGATTCTGGTTATCGTTTTCATATCTCGATTGTTTTTTATTCCGTGGTTTCCGTGGTTTGGCTCCATCCGGGGTTCTGGGGATTGAGGTTGGGGTTGCAGAACAGCTCGGCCTGCGGGATCGGGTAGAGGTTCTGGCGGGAGGACCAGGTGCGGTTCTCCACGACCGTCCGCTTATAGCTGAACTGGCCGCCGCTGCGGGTGATCTCCACACCGTCGATGCGGCCCTGGGTGGCCTGGCCGATGTCCCAGCGGCGCACGTCCCAGAAGCGGTGGTCTTCGAAGGCGAATTCCACGCGCCACTCGCGGCGCACGGCCTCGCGGAAGGCGTCCGCGGAGGTGGCGCTCACCGCCGGCATGCCGGCGTTCGCGCGCACCTGGTTCAGGGCGTCGAGCGCGCTGATGGGGAAGGAACCGTCCGTCGCCGTCGGGCTGCCCAGATACTCGTTCAGGGCCTCGGCGTAGGTGAGGAGGGTCTCCGCATAGCGGTACACGATCCACTGGTGCTTGTTCGTCACCGTGTTCTCCGGGGTGAAGCTGGTGCTTTCCTGGATGTAGCGGCGGAGGTAGTACCCGGTCGGGGAACCCAGGTCGCTGCGGGTCGCGGAATAGTCGCGGCCGCCCACGAAGGTCTCGATCGTGGCGCCCTTGAAGGACATCCCGTTGGCGAGGATCGCGCGGGCGAAGCGCGGGTCGCGGCCCTCGTACGGCTTCGTGATGTCGAAGGCGGGATCGGCGGTCTTCCAACCATCGGCCTCGAGGACGATGTCATAGCCGCCGGCCGTCTGGAACGCGTCCACCAGGTTCTGGGTGGGATAGTTTCCGGCGATGGACGTGCGCTGGCCCTCGGTGAACCGCACCGGGAAGTTGTAGCGCTCGAAGCTCTGGCTCTCGGACCGCATGATGGCGAAGATCACTTCCTGGGAGAGGTAGTTGTTCGCCTTCTCGGCCGGATCCAGCCGGTAGATGCCGAGGTCCATCAGTTCCTTCGCCGCGGCGGCCGCCTTCTGCCACTTGGACTTGTCGCCCGAAGGGTTGTGCAGCGGGGAGGCGGCGTAGAGGAGCGCCTTCGCCTTCACCGCGAGGGCGAAGCCCCGGGTGACGCGGCCGATCTCGTCGTCCAGCAGGCCCACGTAGGTGTCGGGCAGCTTGGCGGCGGATTCGGAGCACTCGGTCACGATGAAGTTGATGACCTCGTCGAAAGGAGTCTTTGCAATCTCGTTGGCCTCCTCCGCCGTGAGCATCGTCAGCGGCATCGGGATGTCGCCGTAGCGGCGGGCCAGCTCGAAGAAGTAGTACGCGCGGAGGACCCTCGCCTGGTACGGATAGTACGCGAGGTGCTCCAGCCAGCGCTGGTACTTGTTGTCATATTTGTACATGGACAGGTCCACGGTCTGGATGGACTCGAGGAACTCGTTCGCCGAGCGGATGCCGTTGAAGAGGCTCCACTTGTCGTCCACGGTATTCAGGGCGCTCCAGTTGCCGTTGGTGAAGCGCTGCACGCTGGCGTCCGGGTCGGCGTATTCGGCGTCATCGGAGCCGCAGTCGCGCAGGGCGCTGCCCACGTCGGCGATGTCCTTGTTGGGCATGTAGCCGTAGATGTTCGTGAGCATCTTCTGGATGTTGCTGTACGTCAGATACATGTCCTCGCGGCTGTAGTCGCTGGAAGACTCGTCGAAATCCAGGAAGTTGCAACCGGCCAGGAGAAGCGCAGCGGATAAAATGCAGAATATCTTTTTCATGGCGTTTCCCGGTTTAGAAGGTGAATTTCACGCCACCCCAGAAGGTGCGGAGGGAAGGATAATAAGCGCCCAGCTGCTCGGGATCCGCGAAGTGGATGTTGTCCGTCGAGAAGAGGTTCGTCCCTGTCAGGGAAACCGTGACGTCGCACAGCTTCATCGCCGACTTCGGGATGGTGTAGGAAATCCCGGCGTTGCGCAGCTTGATGAAGGAGCCGTCCCGGTACCACAGCGAGTTCGCCTGGTAGTTATTCGGGTTCTCCTGCGTAGTGAGGCGCGGCATCGTGGCGTACATCTCGCGGCCCGGGGCCCAGGTGACTTCCCGGTTCAGGAAGGTCTGGGAGATGCTCGTGTTGGACACCAGCGGCTGGTACAGCGGGGAATCCAGGAGGTCGATGGTGACACCGGTCACACCCTGGAAGTCCGCAAAGACCTTGAGGCCCTTCCAGCCGGCGTGCAGGCCGAAGCCGAAGGTGAGGAGCGGCGTCGAGCTGCCGAACATCTTCACGCGGTCCTGCTTGTCGATGACGCCGTCGCCGTTCTGGTCGAGGTACTTCAGGTCGCCGGGCTTGACGGCGCCGAAGGTCTGCCGGGGGCTGTTGTTGATCTCCACCTGGTTCTGGAAGATGCCGATCACCTCCAGGCCGTAGCGCTGGCCCACGGGATTGCCCTTGTGGTACAGGTAGTCGTACATCTGGTAGGCCTGGCCGTCGTCGACGACCTTGGAGAACAGCCAGCCGCCGTTGGCGTACAGGCCGTATTCAAAGTCTCCGTGGCGGTTGTTCCAGGCGACGTTGAGGTCGAAGCCCTTGAACTTCTCCTCGCCGATGCTCTGCTCACTCACGTCCACGCCGATCACGCCCGAAATGTTGGACGGGTCGATGAGGATGTTGCGGCGGTCCTCCAGGAAGCCTTCCGCATTGATCATGAGGCGCTTGCCGAAGAAGCCGAGGTCGATGCCGGCGGTCGCCCGCTTGGACAGTTCCGGGGCCAGGGTGACGGCCGCCATCGGGCCTTCGGTGCGGCCGCTGAAGCCGGTACCGCCGTTGGCGCCGAAATAGTAGCTGTTGCCGCTCACGTAGTTCTGGCGCCAGAGTTCGTGCTCCAGGTCGCCGTCGGAGCCGCTGAGACCGACAGAGCCGTACACCTTCAGGTACGGGTCGCCGTCCAGGACGATGGCGCCGAGGCTGATGCCCGGATACCAGTGGAAACGCTTGCCCTTGGGCATGTAAGCCGAGCCGGAGTAGTTCACGACGGCATCCGCGAAATAGCGCTTCTTCCAGTTATAGCTCACCGTGCCCAGGACTTCCTGGGTCTTGGAGGAGTTGTTCTGACCGCTGAAGATCCAGGAGCGCTGGCGATAGGCGGCGTGCGCCTCCACATGGTGGAAGTCAAAATCCTTCTCCCAGTTCAGGCGGGCCTGGAGTTCCATCTTCATCTGCAGGTTGTAGAAATAGTGGTCATAATCCACCGTCTTGGAACTCACGCCATAGTACTTCTGCTCGCTCAGGATGTAGCTCTGGTTGCCCTGGGCGGCCACGGTGCTTACAAGCTCCGAGTACTGCCAGTCCTTGGAGGCGCGCTCGTACTGGAGGCCGATGTAGTCGAAGGCCACGTTCGCGTCGGCGGACAGGCCCGGGACGAGCATCCCGAGGTCCTGCCGGAGCAGGATGTCCGCCAGCACCTTGGTCTGGGACCACTGACGCTGGCCGTTCTCCTGCATCACGGCAACGGGATTGACGTTACCGTACAGGGAAGTGCCGCCGTACACGCCGTCTGCCTGCATCACAGGGAACGCGGCGGCGGGCAGGGTGTAGAGCGTGCTCTCGATGCGGCCGGAATAGTAACCCTGGTTGAATTCCGCGAGACGGGCCTTCACGCCGATCTTCATCAGCGTGGAAGGCGTGATGTTCACGTCCACGTTCGCGCGGATGCCCAGGCGGTTGTCATAGTGGTTCGCGTTGTAGCGGTCGTCGGCGGAAGCCTTCTTGTACAGGAAGTCCTCCTTCAGGTAGTCGACCGCGGCGAAATACCGGAAGTTGCGGTTGCCGCCCTGGAAGGTGAACTCGGCCTGGTGGTTGTCGCCATGGTCGCGGAACACCTCGTTCCACCAGTTGACATTCGGATACGCATACGGATACTGGCCGCTGTACAGGGCGAAAAGCTCCGCGTCGTTGTACTTGGCGGGCAGGCCGTCCAGCGAGCGGGCCTCGTTCACCAGGAAGCCGTAGGTGTAGGCGTCGGCGAACTCGGGCGTACGGAACATCGTCTGGAGACCGTACTGGTACTGGGCCGTCACCTTCAGCGGGGAATCCTTGCCGCGCTTGGTCGTGATGGAGATGATGCCGTTGCCGCCCTTGACGCCGTACAGCGCCGCAGCGGAGGCATCCTTGAGGATCTCGATCCTGTCAATCTCCACGCCCTCCAGGTCGTCCAGGTCGCGGGGGAAGCCGTCCACCAGCAGCAGCGGGCTGTGTCCGTGCAGGCGGAGGGAGAGCTTCAGCCGGGACCGGTTGGAGTCGTAGGTGCTGGAACTGTTCTTCACCAGCAGGCCGGAGAACTGCCCGTACAGGGCATTCGCGATGTCCACTTCAGGGCTCTTCTCGAAGAGGCAGCCGCCCGCGGAAAGGGCGCCGCCCGCCCGGAGCTGGAACAGGTTTCCCAGCTGGACGGAATCCAGCGGCGACACGTTCTCCTGGGCGGAAACCGTCGCGCCGGCGAGCAGAAGCGGAAGGGTTATGATGTATGCAAACAATCTTTTCATATTCGGGCACTTTTTAGATTACCAACCCGGATTCTGAGTCATCCCGTAGGCCTTGTTGATCTCCAGGGCGGGGATGGGGGCGAGATACCACTTGGTGTCCCAGCTGGTGTACCAGCTGCGCGGCGGATAGGCTTCCTTCTCCTTGAAGGTGAAGACGGTCGCCGCGTTGTTGTTGTCGCCGTTGGACGTCAGGCCCCTCAGCGGGGTGGTGAACGCCTCGGTCAGGCCCCAGCGGACCATGTCGAACCAGCGGACCTCCTCGAAGCCGAACTCGAGTTCGCGTTCCAGGATGAGGGCCTTGCGGAACTCCTCCTGAGACAGGCCTTCGGGCAGGCCAGGGAGGCCGACGCGGGCGCGCACGGCGTTCACCCAGGCATACGCCTTGTCGGACGGACCGCCGTCCGCCTCGTTATAGGCCTCGGCGCAGTTCAGAAGCACTTCCGCGAAACGCATGAAGGGCCAGTGCTGCGGCTGGGAGCGGTCGGTATTCTGCTGCAGGACGAACTTCATCATCAGGAAACCGGTGCAGCCGTCCTGGTGGTACTTGTGGTTGTCATAGCCGCGTCCCACAGAACCGTCGCGCCAGATGTCTCCGGGCACGCCGATGTTCTCATACAGACGGGGATCGCGGGTCTCGGTAAACGTGGCGCCGTTCACTTTCAGCGTACCGAGCGGATCCGGCTTGAAGAACGGATGCTCGGGCCAGGAGGCTTTGTCCTCCCAGGGGAAGTCGTCCGGGAACGGCTCGCCGTCAGCCCACGGGAACTTGTTCACCCAGTCGAGGGTGGCGCCGCTGCCGTAGGAGCCCTGCACCTCGAAATGCTTGTCGTGATAGCTGGTACTGTTGGACTTGCGGATGGAGATGATGCTCTCGGAACTGCCGCGCTCGAAGTAACCCTTGCGGTAGGCAAGACGATAGGCGCGCGGGGAGATGAGGCCCGTCACGGGGTCCGGCTGCGCTTCACAAAGCGCATAGTGGCCGTTCGCGAGCTGCTGACGCATGAACTCGTCCGCGGCGGACTTGGCGGCCTGCCAGCGGGCGGGGTCGTAGTTGCCGTAGCAGGTGTACTCATCGGCCTGCGGGTGCCACTTCGTGTTGGAATTGAAGGTCGGAGAGGCGGCGAAGCACAGGACCCGGAGCTTGAGGCCCAGGGCGGCGGCGCGCGTCATGCGACCGTCCTCCGCGGCGCTCACGGCCCAGGGAAGGTCCGGAGCGGCCTCGTCGCAGAGCTTCACGATGAAATCCACGGTCTCCGCGAAGGTGTTGCGCGGATAATGCATCTCCTCGGCGGGATCCACGGCGTGGTCCAGGATGGGGACGCCGCCCAGGTAGCGGAGCATGTTCGAATAGGCGATGGCCATGCAAACCTTGGCCTCGGCCTTTTTCTTCGCGAGTTCCGCCGGGTCGGCGCCCGGGATGCGGTCGGCATTCTCCAGGAACAGCCAGGCATAGCGGATGGCCGTGTAGTCCTTCTCGCTGCCGAAGCGGTAGGTTTCACCGCCGGCGTAGGAGCCCGTGAGGTTGGCGGAAAGACCGCCGGAATAGTACAGGTTGTTCGGACCGTCGCTGTCCGAATGCTTGTTGCTGACGTAGTGGTCGGTGATGGACTCCAGGAAATCGCCTCCCATCTTGGAGTCGAAGTCGGAGATCAGGCCGTACGGAAGATAATAGTAGGCCGAAGCCAGCACCTTGTCGGCATCCTTCAGGGAAGCGAACAGGGTGTCGATGGTGGCGCCGGAGGTTTCCGGAGCCTTGGACAGGCCGGCGTCTCCCAGTTTCATGCTCTCACAAGCGACCAGGCCTGCCCCCACGAGGGCGATGGCGATGTATTTGAATGTCTTCTTCATGGTTCGCTCGGTTTAGAAATTGATGCTCAGGGACAGGTTGTAGGTCTTGACCAGCGGGTACTGGCCGCGGGAAGAGCTGGACTTCGCTTCCGGATCCTGCAGGGTCATCTTCGAGAGGGTCCAGAGGTTGTAGCCCGTGAACATCAGGCCCAGGGAACTGATTCCCAGCTTGTCGAAGAACTTGTTGCGGGTGAAGGTGTAGCCGAAGCTGGCGCTCTTCAGACGGAGGTAGGAGGAGTCCACGGTCCAGAGGGTGGAGTCCATGGAGTTCCACGGATAGTTGGTCTTGGTGAAGCGCGGCAGGGTGCCGTCCTCACGGCCGGGCGCCCACGGATTGTCGTTGTCGATCCAGGAATTCTCCGCAAAGATCTTCAGGAGGCCGCGGTGTCCCGAGTTCGTGAACGGAATCCGGTAGTCGTCGTTCCACACACGGCTCACGTTCGTCGCGGCCACCCAGTTCAGGCTCATGTTGAAGCCCTTGTAACCGAATTTCCAGTTGGAACCGAACAGATACTCCGGCCGGTTGGGATAACCGTCGTACATCCGGTCGCGGCCGTCGATGACATTGTCGCCGCTGAGGTCCTTGTACATGCAGTCGCCGGGATACACGGTGTTGGAAGGCTGCGGGAGATCCGGATTCAGGCGCTGCACGCCATCGGCATCGATGTAGAAGTCGCTCTTCTGGTACAGGCGCTCGAACTGGTACAGCATGTAGCGGCCGGTGGAACCGCCGGTCTCGCGCTGGTACTCGAATTCGGGTTCCACCTCATCCTCTTCGATAATCGTGTTGCGGGCGAAGGTGACGTTGGCGTTGATATCGTAGGTGAAACTGCCGATGTGGTCGTTCCAGCCGAGTTCGATCTCGTAACCGCGGTTGTCCACGACACCCAGGTTCATGTTCGGGAGGGAAGTGGCGATGATCGCGGGCAGCGAGCGCGGGGAAATCAGAATGCCGGTGCGGTGCTCCTGGAAGATATCGCCGGAGAAGTGCAGCCGGTAGTTGAACAGGTCGAAGTCCAGACCGACATTGGCCTTGAGCGCGGTCTCCCAGGTAACGCCCTTGTTGCCCGGGGTGCCCAGCTCGTAGCGCGGCACGCCGTCGCTCTTGCCGGTGCCGAAGTAGTAGGCGCCGGCATCGTTCCAGACACCGTCCATGTACATGAAGCGGACGGAATTGCCCTGGTCATTGCCGACGAGGCCGATGGAGGCGCGGAGCTTGAGGAAGTCCACCCAGGGAACCTTCTTCATGAATTTCTCTTCGGAAACCACCCAGCCCAGGGAGCCGGACGGGAACAGGCCGTACCGGGTCTTGCCCGGGGCGAAGTTCTCGGAACCGTTGTAACCGGCGCTGAGGTCGACGAGGTATTTGTCGGCATAGCCGTAGGTGGCGCGGGCGACCCAGCCCACGTAGCCGTACGGCAGCCAGCTGTATTTCGAAGGATAGTAGTCGCGGGACTGGTTGTACAGCAGCAGACCGCTCACCGAATGCTTGTGCGCGAACTTGCGCTTATAGTCGATGCGGGCTTCCAGGTACCAGCTCTTGTCGTCGTCCGAGGATTCGCCGTAGCTCAGGGTAGGCTGGCTGCCGCTGATGACCGGCACGTAGGTACGGTCGAAGGCCGGGTCGGCCATGTACAGGCCGGAGTTGTCGGCCCAGGAGGCATATTCGATGGTCTGGTGGTAACCGCCGGAACCGGTGCGCTTCTTGGTGAGGGCCATGTCGGTGTCATAGCTGCCCTTGACCGAGGCGCTGAGGCCTTCGGTGATGAAGTCCAGCTTCTGGGTGATGGTCATGTCCATGCCCAGGGTGGTCTTGTACTGCGACTGGTAACCGGACCAGTAGTAGTACTCCCAGCCGTTCCACTTGGTCAGGCCGTCCGGAAGGGCGTCGTAGGAGACCACCGTCACCGGCATGTCGTTCACGATGCCCGGAGAGGCCGTCGGGTGGGCCCACAGCATCGTCAGCGTCCAGATGTTGTCGCGGTTGCTGTTCAGCGGCTCGCGGGTGTTGCCGATGACACCGCTGATATTGAACTTCATGTCCGTGGTCTCGGTGAGCTTGAAGTCCAGGTTCGCGCGGTAGTTGTACCGGTTGTACGCGTAGTTGTTGTCGTAGGTGACGCCCGGGATCTGCTTCAACAGACCGTTCTGGAACATCTAGCCCATGGACACGAAGTAGCGGACCTTGTCCGAACCGCCGGAGATGTTGATGTTGTTCTTGGTCTGGAGGAAGGCCTTGCGGAACATCAGCTCGTTCCAGTGGGTGTTCGGGTACATGATGGGATCGGAGCCCGTGCGATAGGCCTCGATGGCCTCGCGGGTGAAGTACAGGCCCGGTTCCGTCTTGCCGTCGTTCCACTGGTACACATTGTAGTACCGGGCGAAATCGTAGCTGTCGCACTGTTCGATGTAGGACATCGGCGCCTGGAGACCCGTGATGGAACTCACGGAGATCTTCGGCTTGCCCGCGTCGCCGCGCTTGGTGGTGACGATGATGACACCGTTCGCACCGCGCACGCCGAACACCGCCGTGGAGGCGGCATCCTTCAGGACGGACAGGCTCTCGATTTCGTTCGGGTCCACCGTGTTCAGGGGACGCTCGACACCGTCCACCAGGATGAGCGGACTGGCGTTGGAATCAGAGAGGGAACCTACGCCTCGGATGTAGATCTTGGCGTAGTCTTCACCGGGCTGGCCGGTCTCCTGGATGGTGGTGACGCCCGGCATCTGGCCGGCGAGGATGTTGGTGACGTCGGCCACGGGCGCCTTGATGAGCGCCTTGTTGTCGATGGAGGTCAACGCTCCCGTCACCGTAGCCTTCGTCTGCGTACCGTACGCGACCACGACCGTGGCGTCCAGGGTCTGGGTGTCGTCCCGCAGCACGACGGTGAACGTCCGCTGCCCTCCGACCGTCACCACCTCGGTGACATAGCCCAGGGCCGACACTTCCAGTACCGCATCCTCACCGGGAACGATGAGGGTGAAGTTACCGTCCGCATCGGCAGCCACGCCGGTGGTCGTCCCCCGGAGGGTGACGCCCGCACCGATCACCGGCAATCCGTCTCCGTCCACCACACTACCCTTGATGGTAATGCCCCGGTTCTGCGCGGAGGCGACGCCTCCCCACAGTCCGGCCAGCAGACACAGAACGGCAGCCAGCTTTGTCAAATGGACTACTTTCTGTTTCATGGGTTGTTAGTTTAGTTATAAGTTATATATCAAACATTTACAATACTGTCTCCTTTCCGTACACCGACCGGGTCAGCGCCTTCAGCAAGGCGTGGTCGTCGGTATCGCCGCGGTATTCCCAGAACATCGCCCCGAGGTGTCCGTTCGCCGTCACGTAGGTTCCCTTCGCCTCCACGGATTCCGGGTCGTCATAGGACAGGACGACCTTTCCCGCGTCATCGACGAGGAAAGGAACCATCGAGGTGGGCTCCCACTGGCGGTGGACCGCCCGGGCAAGGGGCTTGCCCTTGTACGTTCCCTTGTTCAGGATGTCCGGTATCTCGTAGTACTTCACGGAGTACTCGAAGATCTTGGTGCCTTCGGCCGGGTTCTTCTCCGCCTTCCCGTAGAACGGGACGCCCATCACCTGCCGGTCCTTGGGCACGCCGGCCTTGACGTGGGCATCCACGGCCTCGTCCCAGCTCCGGTGCGTGAAGCGGCTGGACTTGTGCAACGGCGAATTGTGCCCGTTCGGGGCCGCGCCCATGTCGTAGGTCATCACGTTCACATAATCGATGTACTTGATCGCCGTCTTCCAGTCCACGTATTTGCCGCTGGAGGACGAGGCGAAGGAAATGATCTTGGACGTCCCCAGGGTCTCGCGGAGTTCCTTGAGCACGAGGTTGAAGTTCTGGGTGTCCATCGGGTCGCTGCCGGTCTCGTTGTCGGCCGACACGGTGGGATATTCCCAGTCGATGTCCACGCCGTCCAGCTTGTGCTTGTCGAGGAGCGACTTCACGCTCTGGCAGAACGCCGTCCGCTTGGCATCGCTCTTGGCCATCTCGGAGAAGCCGTCGGCGTGTCCGCCCCAGCCGCCGATCATCAGCATGACCTTCAGGTTGGGATTCTTGCTCTTGAGGGCCACCACGCTGCTGATGGGAGCCTTCTTGGATTCGGTGATCACGATACCGCCGTCGCCCGTCTTGGGGTTCTTGAAGCGGCCGTGGGCATAGTTGATATGGGTGAGGAGCGTCACCTCCGGGAGGGTCTCGGTGTACTCGGTAAAATACGCCAGGATAATCGGGGTCTGGCCGATGTCGGTGCACAATGTGCCGGTCTCGGTACCGGTACCCGTGCCTGTTGAAGGATCGTTCCCCGGGTTCGTCGCAGAGCCATTCCCGTTTCCATTTCCATTTCCATTTCCGTTGCCGTTTCCGCCCCCGGGTTTGGGGGCCTCGATCACGAAATGGCCCGGCTCCGGCTTGCTGCAGGATACGGCGAGCAGGGAAAGGAACAATCCTACCCCTGCGGCGATAATCGGTATGCGGATGCCGGTATTCACGCTATTTCATCAGATTACGGATCCGGTTGGACAGTTCCGAGTTTTCATAGACGCCCACGAAGTCCTCAGCGTGAGGGCCATAAGCGAAGACCGGAACCACGATGCCGTGGTGACCCTTCGTGGAATAATGCACTTTCACGGACCGGTCCTCGAGACTGCCACCCACCAGGGTCACGCCGCCGGTTCCGTGGTCCGCCGTCACGATGACGAGGGTATGCCCGTCTTTCTCCGCCCATTGCAGGACCTTGCCGATGGTCTTGTCGAAATCGAACATCTCTTCGGCCATATAGCCCACCTTGTTGCGGTGCGCCCAGTCGTCGATCTGGGACCCTTCGATCATCAGGAAGAAGCCCTTCCTGTTGTCCAGCAGTTCCAGGGCCTTCTCCGCGCTGTCTTCCAGCACGGGGCCGCGGTCCAGGCAAGGGTCCATATCCAGCGGAGCGAACAGGCCGAGGAGCTTGCCGTCATGGATGCCGGCCATGTCCTCGCGCTTTTCCACGAAGTTGTAGCCCTTCGCCTTCATCTCCTCGATGAGGTTCCGCCCGTCCTCGCGCTGGTCCCAGAACTTGCGTCCGCCGCCGACGATGAAGTCGACGCCGCTGTCCACATACTGGGCGGCGATTTCCGCTTCCAGATGCCGGTCGGGAGCGTGGCAGACAAAGTCCGCCGGCGTGGCGTCATTGATGCGGCAGGTCACGGCAAGGCCGGTCCGCATGCCCTTCTTCTGGGCGTAGTGCAGCAGCGTCTCGAAGGGATTGCCGTCCACGTCCTGGCCGATGTAGCCGTATTTGGTCTTCGCGCCGGAAGAGATGGCGGTGCCGCCGGCGCAGGAATCGGTGATGAGCCGGTCCGTGCAGTAAGTGCGGGAATAGCCGGCCACCGGGAAGTTGTCCAGGTTCAGGTGCCCCCCGTTCAGGGTCCAGCCGATGGTCACGGTCTCCATGCACATGCCGTCGCCGATCATCACGATCACGTTCTTGACCTTCCTGGAACGGGGCTGCTTCACCGTCACGGTCTCATAGGGCGTCTCGACGGTGTATTTGTCATCATCGCCGAACTTGTCGTCTGCGTATTTGGAAAGATCCCGGCCGGGGTCCGTCTGGGCAAGGGCGCAGACGGACCAGCCAAGGACCAACCATACCAACAAAACTGTTCTTTTCATCGTATCTATTTCTTATCCAATTCAAAATGCACGTCTGCCGCCTCGGTTTCGCAGGTGACCGTCCGGGTCTCGCCCGGGAGAAGCGGGAAGAAATTGTCGCTCCAGAAGGCGGAAGGGACGAGGTTCCCGGCGGCATCCTTCGCCTTCAGGATGTTCTGGTAGGCGATGACGCCGGATTTGTTCGTCAGGGTGACCTTGTTCCCCTCCACACTCATCTCCACGTCGGCCTCAGGCAGTTTGAAAACAAAGGCGAGGTCGGCATAGGCGGTGACGGGGGTAATGTACCAGTTGGTTTTCTTCCAGTTGTACTCGTTGTCCTTCGCGGGCAGGCAGTAGAAGTTGTCCGCAACAGGGCCGGACTCATCGGTCAGGGCCAGGGCGACGAAGTGCGGCTTGCCGTCGTAACGCTTGAGGTCGAAAACCGGAAGCACCTCGCGGTAGCCCACTTTGATGGCCTTGGTCTCCTGTCCGATGAGCTTCGAATCCGCATCGAAGACCTTCAGCGTCGCCTGCAGCGCGTGCGGCGCGGCATCACCGCTCTCATTCACCGCATAGACCTTCCGCGTGGCGTAATCGAACAGCAACTGGATGGGCTCGCAGGCCTTCTTGGTGCCGTAATAACCCGCGGTCGGGATGCCATACCAGTCATAGAGCTGCCAGTACAGGGACGGCCAGGCGGAATTCAGCATCCACTGGACGATACCGGTGGATTTGGGAACGCGTACGCGGAATGCCTCGAACATCGCGCGGGTACCGTCATAGTCCACGGCGTGAGCCTTGCGGACAAAGTCCTCCAGGGAGTCGAAACCGCCGTACAGGCCATTCACGGTCTCCTGCAGCACCTTCGTCGTGTTCATGGCGGACGAGGACGCGGTGCAGTGGTAATCCCACACGTCGGACAGCGGCCACAGGGCCTCTTCCGGAATCATCCTTTTCAAGGATTCCAGCTGCGGCAGGTTCGCGCCGATGCCGGTTTCCGTATTCCAGCCGAAAGCACCGCCCGCCTCGTTGTCCTTGTACCAATAATCGGCACCCACCCACTCGTACGGGCCCTCCATCTTGGCACCGGACCAGCCGGCCAGGCTCTTCAGATTCTTCGCGGAGCACACATAGGAACGGTAGTCCTCCCGCTCGAAGAGGGCGAGATAGCGCTGTTCCAGGTCCGGGTTCGGAATCCGGTCGCTGCCGGTGAGCCAGGCAATCACGGACGGATGGTTGTGCAGGCGCGTCACCTGGTCGCGGAAATAGGCGAAAGCGAGGTCCTCGACCTCCTTGCCGTTGATGCAGCCGAAGTGGCCGACCTCCGGAAGGCCGCAGTAATCCTCCCACTCCCACTGGCAGCTGAAGCCCACGAGGGCGAGCACGCCCCGGTGGTCGCAGAGATCGTACACGAAGTCGTCCTTGCCCCAGATGTTCTCGAAGCGGATGAGGTTCAGGTTCATGTCCTTCACGTAGTCGACCTGGCGGGCGATGGACTCCGGCGAGTCCAGGAGGAAGATGTCGTCGGTCCAGCCGGCGCCCTTGAGGAGGATGTCCTTGCCGTTCAGGGTGAACTGGCGGTAATGGTCCTCCGTGAGGCGGCTTTCTATCTTGCGGATGCCGAAATCGGTGTCCTTTTCGTCGGAGAGGGCGCCGCCCTCGTTCACCTGGACATTGATCCGGTACATTTCGGGCGTGCCGAGATCATAGGTCCACCACACGCGCGGATGGTCGATGTGCAGGAGGGCAGCCTCGGAAGGCGTGAGCTCGAACTCCTTCAGGTCTCCGGGGCCGAGGGACACCGGAATGGAGGCCGTTCCGTAAATCTCGGGACGGACCGGGTCGCCATTGCCCAGTTCCAGGGAGATGACGGCCTCGACGGGGCGGCTCTCCCGGTTATGGAGCCGGACGCGGACCATGAGGTCCGCCGTCGCAAAACTGTCCGTGTCCAGGTCGGGAACGACATAGACCTCCTCGATGGATACGGCGCCGGAGGTATGCAGCGTGACCGGGCGGGTGATGCCCATGCTCTCGTCCAGCGGACGGGGATTCCAGTCCACGAAGCCGATGTTCAGGTCACCGCTCTGCGCCCTGCGGAGCTTGACTTCCAGCTTGTTGCGTTTTTTCAGAAGCTTCGTGACGTCATATTTCCGCTGGATGAAGGGACCGAAGGTCGTGTCGGACGAAGCGATCTGCTTCCCATTCAGGAATACGTCGGCATAGTAGTTCAGCCCGTCGAACACAAGTTCGGCGTGCTGCCCCTTGGCGGGCTTGCCGGCAAAGGTGGTGGTGTAGGTCCAGGTATCGTCAAAAATCGATTTGTCCACTTTTTCGTACGCGCGCCCCTCCAGGAGGCCTTCGCCGAAACAACCGGCTTCGTACAGGGTGCCGGCGACGGTGGAGGGGGCCTGGGCGGCGAATTTCTCCGCAGCGCCTTCGCGCGTGAGGGTCCAGCCGCCGTTCAGGACCTGGCGGTTTCCGGAGGGTGCGGCGTTCCCGGCGCAAGCGGCCGTAACGACGGCGAGGGAAAGCAAATAGCAAAGCTTGTTCATGGGGCTAGATCAGGGCTGCGCCGAGAACCGGCAGGTTATGGTCGGTGCAAATGTCGATTTCCAGACGCTCGAGGGCCTTCCGGTACGGGTAGTGCTCCCGGACATAGCCTTCCATCGCCTGGCAGAAGAACGGATAGTTGTTCGCGATGCCGCCCGAAAGGGCGATCCGGTCGGGGTCGTAGGCGTACATCACCGTGGTGACGAGGGCGCCGAGATGGCGGCCGAATTCTTCGAACAGCAGCAGGGCGGCGGGATCCCCCGCCTCGGCGGCCTTGAAAGCATCCAGGCTGTTCCAGCCGGCCCCGGTGAAGAATTTCTTGCTGCAATAGTCCTCCAGGATGGAATCCCCGTAGGGAAGACAGCCCAATTCACCGGCACCGCAGTTGGCGCCGCAGAAAAGCCTGCCTTCGTTGACGATGCCGAAGCCCACGCCGGTCCCGAGCGTGACGGCGACCAGGGTCTCGGGCTTGGCCTCGGCCGGATAGGACCCATAGACACCCATCGCATAGCAGTTCGCATCGTTGTTCACGGTGACCGGGATGCGGAAGCAGTCCTCCAGGTACTCCTTCAGGGGAACTTCCTTCCAGGACGGGATGTTCTGGGTATCGTAGACGATGCCGCGCTTGACATCCACGACGGAAGGGACGCCGATGCCGATTTTGGACGTACCGGGATGCAGGATCCGGCGGATGTGGGAGGACAGGTCGTCCAACGTCTGCTCCATGGTCGCTCCCGACGGGAACGACGGCGTGGAAAAGCCTTGCATGACTTTCCCACCTTCGACCAAGCCGAAGCTGAGGTTTGTACCTCCGATATCAATGCCCAGGATCATAGTTTTTTCGTGCTATAATTAAGGTATAGCGGACGCAACTTTATAAAAGATTTTAAAATCTTTTTACGCGCGTCCTCTTTTTTTGCAAAAATAGAAACGTTCATTCCTCGATAAACGAATATTTGCGTATTTGAATACACAATTCGCGTCAAATCGTTTTATCGCACGATATTTTTTCCCATCTTTGACTTCGAAAACTGAAACTGACTGACCATGAGCAAGAAATCCTTCTCCTGCCTGCTCCTCGCCGCCATGTTGGGTGCAGCCTGCTCCACACCTTCCCGCGTCGTCTGGACGGAAGGGGCCACTGACCCCGCTTCCGGCAGGGCCACCCACACGCTCGCGCTTGTCAATCCGCCCGCCGGCGGGGATTGGACCCTCTGGTTCAGCCAGTTCCGGACACCCGTCCAGGTACTGGAGGGTGAAGGGACCATCGAACATCTGGGCGGAACACTCTACCGGCTCGCTCCCGGGAAGGACCGTGGCAAAGGGGACCTTGTCCTGAAATACGAGGCCCGGCCCCTGGCGAACCAGTGCCGGGCACCGGAAGGATTCTATCTGCAGCGGAAGGGAAAAAAACCCGTTCCCGTGGAGGCGGAATATGTCTTCCTGCCCGCGGAACCGGTGCCCGGATTTGCCTGGAACCACGTGGACCTGAGTGTCTTCGACATGATTCCCCGCCTGAAAAAAATCGTGGTGGATCCGGCCGGCCCGTCCACAACGGCAATTCCCGATGACGTTCCCGTCACCTATGTCGAGGGACAGCGTCCCGGCTGGTACCGGATCACCCTAAACGGCGAAGTGAAGGTCGAGGCCGCCGATTCCGACGGCGCTTACTACGCCACCGTCACCCTGGACAACCTGCGCCGCGCTTCGACAGTCCCTTCCGCCATCGTGGAAGACTGGCCGGACCTCCCGTACCGCGGCATCATGCTGGACATCAGCCGGAACTTCACAAAGAAGGACAACCTCCTGAAACTCATTGACATATTGGCCCATTACAAGGTCAACCGCCTGCACCTGCACATGGGGGACGACGAGGGCTGGCGGGTGGAAATCGACGGTCTGCCGGAACTCACTTCCTATGGTGCATACCGCGGCATTCCGGTCCTGAAGGAGGATGGTTCCATCGAGGAACCCGACGCCCTGATGCCCACCTATTGCATGACGCCGGACCGCAACGATACGGAGACGATGGGCAACGGATACTATTCCCACGCCGACTTCGTGGATATCCTCCGTTATGCCGACGCCCGCCACATCCGGGTCATTCCGGAGTTCGACACGCCGGGACACTCCCGCGCCGCCGTCAAGGCGATGGAATACCGGGCGCGGACGACCGGCGACACGACTTATCTCCTTTCCGAACCGGAGGACACCTCCAAGTATGTGTCCGTACAGGACTATACCGACAATGCCATCAACGTGGCGCTGCCGTCCACCTACGCTTTCATCGGGAAGGTTTTCGACGGACTCGTCGCCCTGTATGCCGAGGCTGGCGTTCCGCTGGAGGCCATCCACGTGGGTGGAGACGAGGTACCGGAGGGTGCCTGGGTGGGCTCTCCCGCCTGCCGGGCGCTGATGGAAGCGAACGGAAAGACGGACATCGGCTGGCTCAAGGATTACTATATCAACCGCGTGCTGGACATCGCCGAGGCCAGGGGCGTGAAACTCGCCGGCTGGCAGGAAGTGGGACAGCACCTCGAGCCCGCCACCTTCGACCGGCTGCGGAAGAACCTGGCATTCACGAACTTGTGGGCCGTTTCCCGCGGTCGGGACCAGTTGGCCTATACCTATGCCAATGAGGGTGTTCCCGTGGTCCTGTCCAATTCTTCCAATGCTTACTTTGACTTCGCTTACAACCCGTCCAAGACCGAGCGCGGCCATAACTGGGGCGGGTATGTGGACGAGCGGCGTTCCTTCTCCTTCCTTCCGTATGACATTTACCGCAGCGTCCGCTGGGACGACAAGGGGCGGCCGACGGAACTGGCGGCTGCCGGCGAAGGGAAACCGGTCCTGAGCGCGGAAGGGAAACCCTTCATCATCGGCGTACAGGGGCAGCTCTGGGCGGAAACGCTCCGCAGCTTCGACCACGTGACTTACTACCTGTTCCCCAAGGCACTCGGACTGTTCGAGCGCGGCTGGAACGCCTCCCCGGCGTGGGCGGATACCACGCAGCCGGACGATCCCGCCTTCGTGGAGGACTTCGACCGTTTCTTCACGACCGTCGTGGAACGGGAGTATCCCTATTATGATTCCATCGGCATTTCCTATCATCGCCATTAGACCCCAGATGATCCGGATCCTGATCATTTCCGACTTCACGGAATCCTTCTCGCACAAGTTCCTCGCGGGCATCGTGGACTACTCCCGACGCAAGGAACAATGGATCGTCCGCCGGATGCCCACCTCCTATAAGGAGAAGATCGGCATTCCCGGGGTCATCCGCGTCGCGAAAGAATGGGAAATAGACGCCGTCATCGGCCAGTTCGAGCCGACGGACGACCTGGACCTGTTCCGCGAAAACGGGATCCTCGTCCTGGCCCAGGACTACAAGCAGCGCTTCACTTCCGTTCCCAATGTCACGGGCGACTATCTGGGCACCGGCAAGATGGCGGCCCGGTTCTTCCTGGACAGGGGCTTCCGGAATTTCGGATTCTTCGGATTCAACGATGTCTGCTGGTCGGACGAACGCTGCGAGGGATTCCGGCGGGAAGTGGAGGCGGCCGGGTACGGGGACAACTTTTACACCTACCGGATGCAGGAGATCGAAATGGTCTGGTACTACCAGCGGAACCGGCTGCGGGAATGGCTGGAGATGATTCCCAAGCCCATCGCCATCATGGCCTGCGACGACAACCAGGGCGCGAATCTCGTCGAAGCCTGCCACTCCGCGGGCATCCGGATTCCGTCGGAAGTGTCCGTGATGGGCGTGGACAACGACGAGACCCTGTGCAGCCTGGGAAGCGCCTCGCTGTCCAGCATCCTGGTGGACATCGAAGAGGGAGGACGGCAGACGGCGGCCCTCATCGAACGGATGGTCGCGGATCCGGCCCTTCCGGCCCAGGACGTCGTCCTGCAGCCCGTCAAGATCGTGGGGCGGATGTCCACGGCGGCCTTCGCCACGAACGACCAGCAGATCCTGAAGGCCATCCTGTTCATCCACCGGAACGTGAAAAGGAAGATCTCGGTCCGGGACGTGATGACCGAGGCCGCCCTGTCCCGCCGTCTCCTGGAACGGCGCTTCAAGGATGTCACCGGAAAGACCCTGTATGAATATATTACCGAACTGAAACTCAAGTACTTCGCCGAGCAGTTGCAGGAAACCGACGAGCAGGTGATGAGCATCGCCCTCTCCATGGGCGAGAACGACACCAAGAGCATCGCCCGCCGGTTCAAGCAGATCTACGGCTGCACGCCGCTCCAGTGGAGAGAGAAACAACGAAAACAGCATACGACATGAGAAGAATCCTCCTTTCCGTCCTTTTCGCGGCGGCCGTCCTGGTGGCCCGGGCCCAGCAGCCCGACATCGACGCCCATCTCCGGGCGCACCCTGAACTGCTGGCCGGCACCGACTATCTCTGTCCGACCGGTCCGGCCACACTCACCAAGGCCCCGAAGGGATACAAACCCTTCTATATCAGCCACTACGGCCGGCATGGCGCCCGCTATGCCTGGCAGAGCGACCTGTACGAGATAATCAGGGAAGCCCTGTCTTCCGCTGCGGAATCCGACAACCTGACGGAGTTGGGCGCGGACTACAAGCGCCGTTTCGACAGCTTGTATCCGGAGGTCCGCTACCGGGTGGGAGACTTGTCTTACCGGGGCTGGAAGCAGCAGGAGAAACTGGCGGAGCGGATGTACCTGAATTTCCCGAAGATCTTCCCGGACGGGGCGGAGGTCCGTGCGTGGACATCCACCTCCACCCGCTGCGTAATGACCATGTCCGCCTTCTGCCAGGGGCTCAAGGGAATGAACCCGAAAATCGACCTCTATGAGAACTTCGGCAAGGTGTTCCTGCCGGCCATCCTTCCCCAGGACAGCGGCAACCCCTTCAGGGACAAGAACTTCGAGCAGACGCCGGTCAAGTTTGACGAGACTTGGGCACAGTATATCCAGCGGACCGTGGACAGCAAGGCCATCCTCGCACGGCTGTTCAAGGACGTGGACAAGACCGTTCCCGCAGACAAGCAGTGGGGGCTGGTCTCCTATCTCTGGTTCTTCGCCGCGGGCATGAACAGCCTGGAAACGTCGCTGGATTTCCGCGACCTGTTCACCACCGACGAACTGGTGGCGCTCTGGAAAGTCGATGATTTCCAGTTCTATGCCGAGGCCTGGGCCACCCACTTGGGCTATCAGCCCATCGTGGACGACATCATCGCCAAGGCCGACGACCGCATCGCTGCGGGCCGCGTGGGTGCCGACCTCCGCTTCGGCCACGACTATACGATCCTTCCCCTGATGATGATCCTGGACGTGGACGGCATGGGACACGACGTCGAGCGCTCCGACGACATCTTCACCTGGTGCCAGACCTACCGCGTCCCCATGGGCGCCAACATCCAGCTGGTCTTCTACCGCTCCAAGCGCAACCCGGAGGTCCTCTTCAAGGTCCTCCTCAACGGCGAAGAAGCCCGCCTGCCTTTGCAGACGGACAACTGGCCGTATTACAATTGGGAGGCCTTCAAGGCCCGGTACGGAAGATAGGTCGGCCCCGAACTTGTCGAATGGAAACGCCTGACTGATAGTCTAATACGCAAAAATGCCCGGCCTTTTTCCGACCGGGCATTTTCTTTTAGCTCGCTGAATTACAAGTACTTCCATTCGACGCATGTTCAATGAGCTCTTCGCGGAACGCCGGTTCCCTCGAAGACCTGCGTCCTGTCATCCAGAAATCCGATTCCCTGTACACGGATATGGTAAACCTGGCCGATGGACAGTCCTTCCAGCATGACGCCTACCTGGGGATTCTCAAAGTTATACCAGACATTGAAGGTCTTTGTCTCCCATGCGTCGGATCCCAGAGGCGCGTAATCCACCTGATAGCGGAGTACCCAAGGGCTTGGAACCACCATGACTTGCAGGTCTCCTGTCGCATAGTTATAAGTCGCCGGGGCATTGATCGTGACATCCGGGACGACGGTGGCCAGGTCATACATGTCCTGGTCCAGGACATCCAGGCTGACTTCTTTGAGGACAAACGCCACATTGGGGGTGGAGATACCAATCCGGTAAGGTGAAACCAGGTTATGAAGGACGGTCTCGTAGAGGGACCACCTTCCTTCCGTCCCGGTTTTTTGGAAGGCCGCAATCGGGATCATCCCGGGGGAGAGACCCTCGGAATTGAGTTCATAGGAAGCAGCCGTCGTCGTGTAAACCAGCAACGTGGCGCCGTCGGAGAGCTTTGAAGTCTTGATGCGCACCCGTACGGTGGAAGGTTTTGTAAGGGCCGTAAGTGGCGGAAGGACGACCGCGGAAGAGAGCCCCCCATAGACTTGGATGCCCAGCGGCGTAGGATAGACCTGGGTCAGATCCCGCACCCAGTCCTCCCGCGGTGGCATCATATCCCAATCCGAGAGCCGGTTCGTTTTCTGGATCGCCTCCCAGGGCAGAGAGAACTCGTTCGTCCGCAGATAAAAGTCACTTTGTGTGCCAGAAGGATCCGCCGGAAGAATCTGCAGCATCCGTTCGGGGTGAAAGGGCGCATAGCCGACGGAGAAGATGCCCGGGTGGGGGCCCCAGACAAATTCCGAGAAATCTTCTCCCAGCAGGAGATCGCCCGGGTGGGCGGGATCGGAAGTCCGCATTTGGCGGGTAAACTGCACCGTTTCGAACGGGAACACGCCCGAACAATCTTCGGCTTCCGCCTTGAAATACCAAGTCTTGCCTGGCTCCAGACCCGTGAAGAAAAAGCAGGGAACCTGGAACTTGAGGGCACTTTCCCCCGTTCGGAACATGCCCGGGCTGCACGTCCATTCAGCCACGGCCTGGGTCGCCGCCTCATCCCGGTACAGGCCGATCTTCCAAGGGGTCCGGCAGTCCAGCGCGCCGTCCGTAAAGGAGGAGACGGACCATTGGATCGTCAGCGTGGACGAGGTGGCGTCCATCAGCCGCGCCTGGACGGTCCGCGGAACCGGCGTGATTTCTATCGGGACAATCTCCCCGTAATCATAGGGCGTCCAGGTCTCCTTGGCGCAGGACATGCAGGCTGCTGACAAGAGGAGGGAAAAGAGAAGACGGGCGGATCTCATGGAGCGGAGTATTCTACAATGTTCGTGAACTGGTTCCAAGGAGAGGTTGCCTGGTAAGCAGCCTTGCTTCCAGTCGGAATTTGCAGGGTCCATTCGCGTGGATTGACAGGCAATCCGCTGACGGACGGCGGCGTGGAAAACGGCACCTGGAGAATGGCGTTTCCATTATAAGGGAGAAATGCATCCTGATCCACCCGGGACGGAATCCCGTTCAGGACGATGGCCCGAAAGTCTCCTTCGAACGCGTGGGTTCCAATCCGGGAGGTGGCTGAGGAAATGGAGATGTAAGAAAGAGAGGAAAATCCCGTGAAAGCGTATGTTCCGATCTGTTTGACGGACTTCCCCTCGAAATACAGTTTCAGGTTCGGGATGTCGTGGAAGGCATAGTCACCGATGGTCTGCAGGTTGCCGATAGCGCGGAAAGCAGCCAGGGCGGACTGCTCGAACGCGTGTTCTCCGATGGACACCAGGTTGCCGACGTTCTTGAAGGAGACAGGCAGCGGTGAACAGCGGTAGAAAGCATAATCACCGATTCTAGAGACAGAGTCCGGAATCTTGAGTTCAAGGATATTGTGTTCTTTCAATATTAGTCCCGCAAATGCCCAATTTCCAATGCAGGTGATTCCCTCGTCCATGAGAATGGCGGTAATCCCGATATCGTGCCATGGAACTTTTTCCTGGGACGGATAATCGAACATCGGTCCTTTCCCCTTCAAAAGCAAAATATTGTCGGACTTTTTCCAGAATAATTCCGGGCCGCAGAGTCCGCAGCCGGCACGCGCTCTGTTAACCGATTCCCTGTCCTGGGGCAGGATGTCCTTCCCCGACAGATCCGGATAAGACTCCCAGTCACCGTGGAGCATCCTTCCGGATTGGTCGAGTTCCATCCGCAAGGAGCGGCCGTCGTACGTCAGCAACTCCACAGTCCGGTCATCGACAGCCTTGTACCGAAAAGGCTCGGCTCCGAAATTATACTCCTGCAACGATGTGGAGATGGGACTTCCGATTGGATTTGTATACGTTTTCAAATAGGCGCCATGACGCCGTGAGAAACCCAAAGTATCATCCACAAAATATAGGGTCAAAGTGTCCCATTGAACATCTTCGCCCTGAGAATTGGCACCAATAATGACTCCCGTCCACTTCATGGAACGGAGAAAACTGGGCAGGCTTTCGGTAGAAACGGCCTTTTCCTTCGTGCACGCGCAACATAATACAAGAAGGATAAGGGACAGGATTTGTTTCATGGCTGTCATTACTCGCTTTCCTTCCACCCCTGCGCTTTCACGGGGAATTCGACGCCTTCCGGGGTGACCAGGACGGCGCCGACCTCGGGCTGGGCGAGGTGGCCGATGATGTCGAAGGTCTGGAAGTCCCGGCGGAACTTTTCCAACTGGAGAATGGGAACCGTGAAGAGGAGGCGCATGTCGTCGCCGCCGTTCATCGCCGCCGAGATGGGGTCGATGTCCAACTCCTTGCCCAACTGGAAGGAATTTCCCTCGAAGGGGATACGGTCGGCATAGACCTTGGCGCCGAGGCCGCTGTCACGCGTGAGGCGCTTGAGCGCATCGGACAAACCCCTGGTGATGAAATAGCCGTAGGAGGGATAGATTTCCGCATCTTCCAGCTTCGAGACCACACCCGCGTCCAGCTCCGGACGCAGATAATCGCCCACCAGCATCCGCCAGGGGGTCATGTCAGGCTGGTCGCCGGTCTTTTCGAACTCCTTCCGGCCCCGCTCCAGCACCTGGAGGCCCAGGTAAGCCGCTCCGAGATTGCCGGAAAGGCACAGGAGATCCTTGGATTTCGCGGCCATCCGGCGCTTGTCGGTCAGGAGGGAGGTCTCGCCCGTGGCCGCAAGGCTGACGTACAGCCCGTTGTTCGAGGGCTGCAGGTCCAGGTTCACCGCTTCGAAACCGTGTTCCTTCGCCGCGACCGTGATTCCCGTCCACAGTTCCTTGATCTGGTCCAGGTCCAGTTTGGCCGAAATGCCCAGGATCACGTTCAGGAGCTTCGGATGCGCGAGGGTGGCGTAAAGCTCACCCACGACGCCTACGACGCATTTATATCCCAGGTGCTTGAGCGGGAAGTACACGAGGTTGAAGTCAATGCCTTCCAGGTACATCCGCGCGGCGGTGTGGACCTTGCCTCCCTTGTCGGCGCTGTAGGTGAGACCCGGGACGGGATGATAAGCAGAGAGGCGATAGAGCTGGTCTATCGCCTCTACTTTTCCGATATCCGAAAAGCGTTCGGCCATCGTTAGCGGAGCTGGAAGATCACCGGGAAGGTGTAGGTCACCTTGACGGCGCGGTCACGCTGCTTGCCGGGCTTCCACTTCGGGGAGCTGGAAACGACGCGGACAGCTTCCTTGTCCAGGGACTCGTCCACACCACGGAGGACCTTCACGTTGGTCACGCGGCCGTCGGCTTCCACGGTGAACTGGAGGGTGACACGACCCTGCACACCGTTTTCCTTCGCGATTTCCGGATAGACAAGCTTGGAGTTCACCCACTTCGAGAACTCGTTCGCATCGCCGCCGTTGAAGGACGGCTTCTGCTCAACGAGCTGGAACGGAATGGCTTCCTCCTCGACTTCCTCTTCCACGACCTCGGCTTCCTTGTAGTCCATGATCTCGACGCCGGTATTGTCGTCTTCGAGGTTCATGAACATGTCGTCGTCGAGCTTGATGTCATCGTCCACGATGTCGATCTGGTCGGACAGGACGGGGATGTTCGGGGCCTCGGGCGGCGGCGGAGGGGTCTCGTTCTGGATAGCGACCATTTCTTCTTCGACGAGCACCTGGGTGGTATCCTCGAGGGTAGCCACCTGTGCTTCCTTGGAGGAATACTCGAACGCTCCCCACACAATGGCGAGGGCGGCGACAAGACCGATCTCCGTGAAGAGAAGCTTCTTGTTCTCCAAGCTGGCTTTTTCAGATTTCTTGATTTCCATATCTTTGGATTTTGTGGTTTTTCACTGATGCAAAGGTCGGCATTCCCGCGCAAGGGTGCAAGAATACCTCTATTTTCTTTCTCGCAGGGGCGCGCAATAATAGTATTGATAATCAGCAGGTTACGAAAAGCGCATTTTTAACATTTCTCGCAACCCGCCGATTATATGTCGTTAACCATCAAAATCCGGTCGTTCACTAGCGAAGCCGATACACGACCGGGAAGGTATAGGAGACCTTTACGGCCCGGTCCCGCTGGCGTCCCGGTTCCCATTTCGGAGAACTCGCCACCACCCGGACCGCTTCGCGGGCGAGGGACTCGTCCGGCGAACGGAGGACCTTCACGTCCTGCATCCTGCCGTCGGAGCCAATCGTGAACTGGAGGTAGACCGTCCCGTCCACGCCGTTCTCCTTGGCAATCTCCGGATACTCAAGCCGGGCATTCACCCAACGGGAGAAATCATTGGCATCGCCGCCCTGGAAGGAGGGCTTCTGTTCGACGGCGACAAACGGCAGCACCTCTTCCTCCACTTCCTGCTCAACGACTTCCTGGTTCCGGTAGGCCTGGATATCCACCGGGATATCGGTATCGTCCAGGCTCTGGAAGTCCAGGTCCACGGTAACGTCGTCGTCGACAATCTCCAGCTCGTCCGACAGCATCGGCAGGGCCGGCGCTTCCGGTGCGGGAGGCGGCGTATCCAGCGGGATAGCCACGATGTCGTACGGGTCTTCGATTTTGGTATTCCCCTGCAGGAAGGTGACTTCTTTCACGTGGGTGGAGCTTTCAAATCCCGCGAAGACCACGAGGAGGGCCGCGATGAGCCCCAACTCAGCAAAGATCAGCCGCTTGTTTTCGAGGCTGGCTCTTTCGGTTTTCTTGATTTCCATGGCGCAATGTTTTAAGGGTTTGACTTGGCGCAAAGTTACCCCCGGAAAAGCACGGAATCAATGGCAGAAAGCCGTTGCGAACTCGCGGCATAAAACCGCAAAGTGCAGACACTCAACCCTATAAAAAATGAGAGATGCACAAAAAAGTGCACCTCTCCCACATGATCTCGCAGCTTATCAGAGAATTCCCAGTTCGCCCGCCTTGCGGAGCATGTCAGTGACGTTCTTGACACCCATCTTGGCGTAGATATGCTGGCGGTGGGTGTTTACCGTGTGGACGGAAAGGTAGGTGCGCTGGGCGATTTCGGCAGCCTTCAGGCCTTCGGCGCTCAGGCGGATGATTTCGATTTCGCGCGAGGAAAGGCCGATGTCGGCAATCCGCCGGCTTCGGTCGACCAGGAGGTCTTCCACATAGGTGGCGACTTCCGTATTGATGGATTCCATCCCTTTCGTCAGTTCTCCGCACTTTTCCCGGATTTGCTCCGAAGAGAGCGTTGCCGCCGATGCAGAAAGGGCGGCAATCTCATGGGCCAAGGCGTTGGCCGGGTTCCGGAGATCCTTGGAAAGCAGCTGGATGATCTGCTCCCTGGCGTCGCTGACGCGCTTCAGTTCGGCGTTGCGCCGCCTGATCTTGCGGATGTAGCCGACGCCCAGCAGGATGATGGCCGATGCCAGCAGCAGGGCCAGCACAAGCAGCCAAGTCCGGAAACGGCTCCGCTCGATCTCCCGTTCCTTCTCCTGCACCTGGAAGCGCGTCTCCATTTCCTGGAGGGTTTCGTCCTGCTTCTGCTGGAGATACTTCTGGATATGGAAAACATAGTCGTCATGCGTATCCAGGGCCTTTTCATAAGCCCCGGTGCGGGTGTAGAGCCGCACAAGGCGGTCATCCAGGCTGGATGCCGTGAGATAATCCGTTTCCTTCAAGGTCGACAGCACCTGCTCGAAATACCGGATCGCCTCTTCGTTGCGGTCGCCCTGCTGGAACCAGCGGGAGCGGAACAGGATGCCGTTTCGGCGGAGGCGCGGCAGGTCGTAGGTATCGGCCATGGCCTGTCCCTTGTCCAGCCACTCCCCGGCGGTCCGGTAAAGATCCGGATCGATGGGATCGTTCCACCGATTCTTGTTGATATACAAGGAGCCGATCACGTAGCACGCCTCGCACTGCAGCTCGGGCGCATCGACCTTTTCCGCAAGCGCCAGCGCTTCCCTGGCATACGCCAGGCCCTCGTCGTTCCGGCCGGTCTCCGGCGAAATCTCAGCATAAGAGCAGAGCTTCGCTTTCGCAATCAAGACGCTCGACAATTCCTTGTCAAAACCGTTCTCGCGGGCGATCGCCTCCGCTTCCACGGCCTTGTCCCATGCATCGGCATCCCGACTCACCATAATGTCGACACCTATGATGGACAGCAGGGACTGCACCTGCATCAGCGGGTTCTCCGCGGACAGATCCAGCGCCCGGAACGACTTCTCCATCGCACCGTCGAAATCCTGCAACGCCAGGAGCAGCTCGGACTCGGCGATCAAAGTCGCGGCTTCAGATGGATTTCCCACTGCGTCATTGACGTGTCTTTTACAGGAAACGCCCGTGCATAGGAGAGCGGCAATCAATAGGAAACGACAGGCTTTTCTCATGTCACAAAGTTGGGAAGATTGCGCCGCAAATGCAAATAAAACACATTTCAGTACGCCTGCAAGGCCAGAATACTGAAAAATCATTACGCAAAAAAGGGACCGGATTCGTAATTTAGTGGGTAAGTCTCCTCCGGATTACAAACCAAACAGCATACAATTATGAAGAAGGAAAAAGAATTGTACACTGCACCCGCCTCCAGGGTACTGGATTTGATCTTCGAAGGCGCCTTCTGCGCCAGCGGGAACCCGCTTCAGGACCCGATGGACCTGCCGGAATTTGAAGATGGAGGTGAACTTTAACAGAAAAGAATCATGAAGAAAACACTGTTATTTATTGCCTTGCTGTCGTCTTGCCTGATGGCTTGCAACAAGTTTGAGGCTGAAGTCCAGGAAACCGAGGCCCATATCAATCCTGAAACGCATGAAGTGACCCTGGATGCGACGATCCAGTCCGATTCCGACACGAGGGTGGGTTACACGGCAAAGAACTCCGGCCTTAAGTGCACGTGGGTTGAGGGAGACCAGATGACGCTTGTCACCTACAATGCAGACGATCACTCCAGCACATTGGCCACGATCGACAATTTAACCCTGGACAGCGGAGCCGGAAAGGCAAGTGCTACATTCAAGGGAACGGTCACGGGCACTCCTGGCGCTTATTATCTCTTGGTTTATCCGGCAGTAACACAGACCCAGGCTCCTCCATACCAGTCGGAACAAGTACCGAAAGACGTCCCCCAATCGCAGTCACGTGGACAAGTCATTGCCATCGAACAGGAAGATGATTATCTGGCGCTCATCATGAATGTTGGCGTCCTGAAGGCGCAAGGCTCTAAAACGAACGTCAGACACCTCAGCAACTGTCCCATGATCGGTCGGGGCACCATCCATGACGGCATTGCCCTGTCTTCGACGGTGCTGGAGCATGAGTGCTCCGTTATAAAATTGAAGTATACCTTGCCGGGTTTTTGGAATGCCAAGATGTTGTATGCGGTTTATTTGAACTGGACAACCGCTTCTACGGACCAGGCTCCGTTTGCCGATCATTTGTTTTGGAAATTAGGGAAAGACGGCCAATATGCAGGGCTTTGGTCCTCGACACAAGGTTATAAGGAACAAGGACCGATCCTTTACATCGGAGGTCATTGGATCGCCGATTATTCACCGGTTGAGCCAGCCGGATATGATGTCGATGCTTACGGGAATGACATGATCCTCTTTTACCCCTATCTGGCCCCCCGGGATAAAGCGCTTTTCCCTCAAACATCGGTAAGTCTTTATGGCCGGGACGAGGAACACGGCTATGGGTATTATCAGATTGCAGAGAAAGAGATCTCTTCAGGCTTGATGAATGAACGCGGAAAGTTGTACACGCTCTCTTTTTAGCGGGAACGACCGGGATACCTGAGAGCTTCCTTATTTCTCCAAATACGCCAGGAAATCTCCGCTGTCAGGCGATGAGGAGGCTTTGATGCGCTCCTTGAGACGGTAAAGGCGATTGTAGACGTAGGGTTTGTCTTTCTCCAGCAGCGTGGAGATGGTAGTGGCGGAGAAACCGGACGCGGTGAAGAGGTACAGGAGGAAGTCCTCGTCTTTCCATTTGGGGAAGGCGGCGTGGAGGCGCTTCATCACGCCGCCGGAGCGCTCGTCAAGGGCCTGCTCCAGGTTCTTCTGGACCTTGGCATCACTCCGGAGCCCCTCCACGATGGACTTCACCTCGCCGAGAATGCGGGGCTGCAGGTTGGATGTTCCCTCAAAGACATAATACTGTTCGCACAGGCGGTCCAGGGTATCCAGGCCACCGATTTTCGGTCGGTCGGCCTTCATCGCCGCAAGCCTGGACTGGAGGTCTTCCGCAGCGGACATATACCGTTCGTTCTCGGCCTGCTTTTCCTCCAGGAGCCGTTCTGTCTGGATCTTCCGGGCCCAGGAATACAGGACCAGGGTGGACAGGACGGCCAGGATCAGCAGGGCCAGCATGCCGATCCGGTTCCGCGAGCGTTCGATTTCCCGCGCGACGGCTCCGGCCTTCCGGAAGGAAACCATCCCGCTTCCATACCGCCCCACGGCCGTCTGGACCGTTCCCATCAGTTCCCAGGCTCGCATCCGTTCCATTGCGGGACCATTCTCGTCGAACCAGAAACAGGCCCGCTCCAGCGCCGCCTCGGTGGGATCATCCAGGAAGAAATAAGTCCTGTAAAAGGCTTCCGCAGACAGATAATCATACTCTGCCTTCTCGCGGTCCGTCTTCAGGTCGACCCTTGAAATGCCGTCCAGGATATACAGGGCGCTGTCCGGATGGTCTTCCACGACCCGCTCCGCCGTGCGCAGTGCCGGGTCGCCCCGTCCACAAGAAAGGGCGAGAAGCAGCAAAACCAAGTATGCAAAACGCATCTTCACCTTACAAAGATAATGAAAAAAGTTATCTTTGCAGATGATATGGAAAGGAGGATCCTGCTGGCAACTGTCCTGCTTCTGGGGGCCCTGACGGCGGCCGCCCAGGAAAAGCAGCCGTCCTGGGTGGTCCGGACCGCCCGGAGCATTTTCAACGGCCTGACCGCCCGCAACAAAACGCTCGACTCCACATACGTGTTCCAGCCTACGCTCAAATGGACCGCCGCCCAGGAGGACCAGTTCATCCGGCTGGGCGCAGACCTGCACAGCGACATCACCGTGACCGACCTGACGGGGACGGTCCCGCAGGTCCTGACCGGTACGATGGAAACGGGGCTCCAAAACAGTCCTTACTGGAAAATGGGGATCGCCGCCGGCTACGGCGCCCTGCGGCTCGGTTACGGCATCCGCGTCGGCAAGAGAAAGGAGGATCACGACCGATACTTTTCTTTCGGCTTGACCGGCTCCTGTTACACGGCCCGGATCCAGTATTACAAGATCAACCAGTATCCGGTCGGAACGCTGACCTTCGACGGCCTTCCGCCAGTCGACCTGGCCTCTGACTACCCCGGCGAAATGCGGAACTTCACCCTCGACGCGACCTATGCCTTCAACCGCAGCAGATTCGTGTTTGGGGCCACCTACAACGGGCGGATTCTCCAGCGCCGCAGCGCCGGATCCTGGCTGGTGACGGCAAAATACCTGCAGGGAGACTTCTCCCTGGACGATAGGGACCCCCTTTGGAGCCGGCTCAAGGACCTGAGGCGATACACGACGCAACAGGTGTCCGCCGGAGGCGGCTATTCCTTCAACTGGGTGCTGTTCCACCGCGATCCCTCCGACCCGAAGACGGCCGGCGGCCTGCGCAACCTGACAGTCAATGCGACGGCGCTCCCGATGCTCTCCTTCTACAACCACATCCAGACAGAGCAGCGGACAGCCGATGGAATCCTCCAGGTCCGCTACCAGGGAAAACCGGCCTTTACCGGTACGGCCCGGGGCGCGCTCTGCTACAGTTTCAACCGGGTCAACATCACTCTCTCAGCCAGTTACGACCGATTCGGCTTCCACGGCGTCGAAACCGAAGTTTCCGAAGAGCAGGGACGGCTGCGTACGAAGGTGAATACGCGCGGAGACTTTTACGACCTGTCGGTGGAGGCAAAAATCAACGTACGCTTCTGACTATTTCCGCAGCGGTTCGCAGCGGTCCACGCCGATGCGGCGAAGGTCGGAGAGCAGTTCGGTGGACACCCGGACCTGGTACTTGTTGGATTTGAACTGGATCCGGTAGCGGGTCTGGGGATCGTAGAGGAACATCTCCAGCGGGGTGTTTCCCTTGTGTTTCCGGATCACTTTCACGAGGTCCTCGCGGAAGGACGGGGTGAGCATCGGGGTGTCGATGTTCAGGACGAACCCCTTCAGGAACTCTTCCGAAACATTGCCCAGCATCGTCACTTTCCTCAGTTTGAACACATACGGGGCGGTTTTGCCCTGGGCCCGTTCTTCGGGCTTGAGGAAATACTTTTCCTCGACGACACCTTCCAGGAACAGGGCGTCGTGCGGGACCATATACTTGAAGAACGCCTCGTGGTCCTTGCCGAACAGCGTCAGTTCATAGCTGCCGGAATAATCCTCCAGCGAGGTCTTGGAATACGGCTGCCCCTTCTTGGTCAACAGTGACTTGTATTCCGTCACAAGGCCCGCCACGCATACCTTGGCCGTTTTTTTCGCCTGCTCGCATTTCGCGATGACACCTTCAAGATCCGCCATCTTGCAGGTGGTGAACGTGTCAATCTCGAAGGCGAACGGCTCCAGCGGATGGGAAGACAGGTACATGCCCACCAGTTCCTTTTCCCGTTGCAGCTGCTGCAGGAGGTCTGGATCGCCCGTCATTTCCGGAATGACGGGACGGTCGGGTTTCATTTCCTCGATGTCGCCGAACAGGGAGGCGGCCGCATCGACGGTGTCGGCGCGGAAGAGTTCCCCGTAACGGACGATTTCGTCGATGAAAGGCTGGCCGCTGCGGCCCGGCAGCTCGAACTGGCGACGCTGGATACCCAGGCTGTCGAAGGCGCCGGCATACAGCAGCGTCTCGAACGCCTTGCGGTTCACCGTCCCGGCCATCCGTTCCACGAAATCGTAAATGTCTGAGTACAGGCCGTTTTCGTCCCGATCCTTGAGGATCGCCTCCACGATGTTCGCGCCGAAACCCTTCATGCCGCTGAGGGCGAAGCGCACGTCCCCGTCCTTGTTCACGGTAAAGTCCGCTGCGCTCTCGTTCACGTCCGGGCTCAGGATCCGGATGCCGTGGCTCCGGCAGTCGTCCATGATCTTCTTGATTTCCTCCATGCTCTTGGCGGCCGTCAGGCAGGAGGCGAAGAACTCGGACGGATAATGGCACTTGAGCCAGCCGGTCTGGTAGCTCACCCAGGCATAGCAGGTGGCGTGGGACTTGTTGAAGGCGTACTGGGCGAATTTCTCCCAGTCCTTCCAGATCTTGTCCAGGACCTTTTCCGGATGTCCCTTCGCCATGCCACCCTCCATGAACTTGCCCTTCAAGGAGTTCAGGGTCTCGATCTGCTTCTTGCCCATCGCCTTGCGGAGCGTGTCGGCCTGGCCCTTGGTGAAACCGGCCAGCTTCTGGGACAGCAGCATCACCTGCTCCTGGTACACCGTGATTCCATAGGTGTCGCTCAGGTATTCCTCCATGTCCGGCAAGTCATACTCGATGGCCTGTTCGCCCTGCTTCCGCGCGACGAAATCCGGGATATAATCCATCGGACCGGGCCGATAGAGGGCGTTCATGGCGATAAGGTCCTCGAAACGCTCGGGGTGAAGCTGCCGCAGCCAGGTCTGCATCCCCTCGGATTCGAACTGGAACACGCTCACGGTATCGCCGTGGCCATAGAGTTCGTAGGTAGGCTTGTCATCGATGGGTATCGCCTCGATATCAATGTCTTCCCCGAAACGTTCCTTAATGAGGTTCAGGCAGTTATGGATGATGGCCAGGGTATTGAGCCCCAGGAAGTCCATCTTGAGCATGCCCACATCCTCGATGTAGTGGCCGTCATACTGCGAAGTGCGCACGTCCTCGCCCGTTTCCTTATCCTTCGCCAGGGTGATGGGGAGATATTCCGTCAGGTCGCCCCGGCCGATGATGGTGGCGCAGGCGTGCATGCCCGTCTGGCGCACGCTGCCCTCCAGGGCCTTTGCATATTCCAGGACCTCCTTGTTCAGCTCCGGACCGTTCTTGAGCTCTTCGATGAACTCCGGAACCAGGCGGTAGCAGTTCGGGAGGGTGATCTTCACGTCGACATCCTCCATGCCCCGCTGGAAGGACTTCTTGACCTTGATTTTCTGACCTTCGTGTTCGGGATCGTCCTCCTCGACCTCCTTTTCCACGACCTTGAAACCCGGTTTCAGTTCATCCAGTTTCGGATTGTAGGGGTACTCCCGCTCCTTTTTCTCGCTCAGGCGGTCCGGGACCATCTTGGTCAGGCGGTTGGACTCGTCGATGGTGACGTGGCTGATGCGGGCGACATCCTTGATGGAGCTCTTCGCAGCCATCGTACCGAAGGTGATGACACGGGCTACGTGGTCCGCCCCATACTTCTGTTCCACGTAGGCGTGGGCCTTGGGAAGATCCTCGAAGTCCACGTCGATATCCGGCATCGAAATCCGGTCCGGATTAAGGAAACGCTCGAACAGGAGCTGGTATCGGATTGGATCCAAGTTCGTGATTTTCAGGCAGTAGGCCACCACTGAACCCGCCGCGGAGCCACGGCCCGGACCCACCATCGACCCCATTGCGCGGGAAGCGGCGATGTAGTCCTGGACGATGAGGAAATAGTCCGGGAAACCCATCCTGGAGATGGTCTTGAGCTCGAAGTCGACGCGTTCGGCCTGCTCCTCCGTGAGGGTGTCACCATAGCGCTGGCGCGCGCCCTCGTAAGTCAGGTGGCACAGGTAGGCGACCGAATGGCAGAAGCCGTCGCCGCGGTAGTTGCCCTTCTTGTCGCACCGGCCCGCGTCGATGACCTCCTTGTACTTTTCCATCTGGGCGTCGATGTCGGCCATGAAGGCCGGGTCGATCTCGAATACCGGGAGCACCGGGTCGCGGTCGATGGAATAGGACTCCACCTTGTCCAGGACCTCCAGGGTGTTGGCAATGGCTTCCGGATGGTCCGGGAACAGGGCGAGCATTTCCTCCTCGCTCTTGAGGAACTCCTGCTGGGTGTAGTGCAGACGGTCGGGATCGTCGATGAACGCATTGGTGGTCAGGCAGATAAGCCTATCGTGGACAGGCCCGTCCTCCTTCCTGACAAAGTGGACGTCGTTCGTGGCAACGACCTTCACGCCATACTTCTCCGCCACCTCGAAGATGACCTTGTTGTAGACCATCTGGTTGTCGTAGACCTCCCTTGACAGGCCCGGAACCTCCGTCTTGTGGAGCATGACCTCCAGATAGTAGTCATCCCCGAACACCTTCTTGTGCCATCCGATCACCTCGTCCAGCTTCGCCATGTCGCCGGCCAGGATGGCGCGGGGGACTTCGCCGGCCATGCAGGCGGACGAGCAGATCAGGCCCTCGTGGTACTTCTCCAGTACCTCGTGACTCACGCGAGGACGGTAATACATGCCCTCGATGTGCGCCGTGGACACGATCTTCACCAGGTTCTTGTAACCCTGATAGTTCTTCGCCAGGAGGATCAGGTGGTAATACCCTTTCTCCTTCACCCGGTGGTCGCCCTTGGACACGTACACCTCGCACCCGATGATGGGTTTCACCGACGGATGCTTCTTGGCGTACTTGAAGAACTCCTTGACGCCGTACATGTTCCCGTGGTCCGTGATCGCGAGGCCGGGCATTCCCAGCTCCTCGGCGCGCTTGAACAGGTTATCAATGGACGACTGTCCGTCCAGGATGGAATATTGGGTATGTACGTGCAGGTGTACGAAGGACATGGTGCGATCGGTTAGGATAACAAAGATAGCACACAGTCCCGAATTCTCCGAAAAAAGTTATCAACAAGACGGGCAGAAGACTGTGGTCCGGACCTCCGAAAAAAGTCGGTCCGGACCACAGTCTTCTGCCTGATGCCAATCAAAAGCTCCAACCTATTCCCGCATGGAAGAAGGTGGCGTAGGGGGAGAGGGGAATCTCCGCGTAAAAATAAAGGTGCTCGCCGCCATAGCTGCACCCGACGGGCGTCAGCGACGGAAGCGGAATCAGGCCGTACGTGCTGAGCCCGACGCCGAAGGCCGAATACATCCGGACTTTCCAGGCCGGATTCCAGGCAACCCGTTCCTGGATGGTTATTGAGGCTACCGGTGAGACCAGCTTCCAGCCGGCAGGCCTTGACTTGCCGGTGTCATACCGGGGTTTCCCCTGCGGATCTACACCGAAGGGATCGTATTCCTTGATCTGGCAATAACACCAGGAGACGCCCGCCGTCGCCACGATTTCCCATCGCGGAGCAGTGCGCAACGCTCCGGAAAGGGTAATTGCAGGATAGATGAGCTCATTAGAGGAGACCGCCTGGCCTTTTTCCGCCAGCGCCTTTTTTGTGTTCCAACTTGGAGAGGCGCCCGGGAACAACATATGGACAGGCCCCGGGGCGACGCCCAGTTCCAACGAGTACTGTTTCTGGAAATCCTGCCCGAAACTGACGGACGTGCATCCCAAAAGGAAGAGGAAAGACAGCAGGCGGGGGCTCATTGGACGACATTCATTTTGATGACGACCTCCCGGTCCCTCAGATCCGTCAGGACCGTATCCTTGGTAATGTACTGCCCTTGTGGATCCTCAAAAGTCAGATAAGGCCCCATCTCGTTCCGTAAATAAGGGATTTCCACCCGGCAATGACCGGCGGCATCGGTCCTCCCGATTTCATGCACGCCCTCCGGTGCATGCCGGCTCTCCTTGACGTTGACCTTGACCCGGATGCCTTCCAGTGGAGCCCCCGTGGAACGGGAAACCAAAGAAAAAGACATCGAGGCCTTGCCCTCCTCATAAAACGGACTGTCCTGTGGGGTACCATAGCAAGCCTGGAACACGAACAGTGCTCCGGTCAGCGAAACGCCTTTCAAAAGGTTATGCAGCCACTTCATGGGTCAGGTTCTTTGGGTTATCTGGGTTTAAAATCCCGTCCGATACGGAATCTTGCACAAAATACGAATAATTTTGCAAGATGAAGCGGTTTCGTGGATTATCTTTGCAGCATGAATCCTTTCCTTTTCCGCCTGTTCCGGGACAATGAAACCCGCGTGCACGAACTGAACTACCTGTTCTGGGAGTGCACCACGCGGTGCCATTTCCATTGCCGCCACTGCGGGAGCGACTGCTCCGTGCAGAGCCGGGAGAAGGATATGCCGCTGGAGGATTTCCTCGGGGCGCTAGACACGATTCCAAAGGAGCACCGGCCCAAGGGCTTTACGGTGGTGCTGACGGGCGGGGAGCCGCTGCTGAGGCCCGACATCGTCGATGCCGGCCGCGAAATCCGCCGGCGGGGCTTCGGCTGGGGGATGGTCACCAACGGATGGTTTTATGACGAAGCGATGCAGTGCCGGCTCCTCGAAGCAGGAATGGGGGTCCTGACCGTGAGCCTGGACGGGCTGGAGGCCTCCCACGACTGGATGCGGGGGATGCCGGGAAGCTACCGGCGGGTTCTTCGTGCCATCGACCTGTTTGCCCGGGAGCCACGCCTCAATGCCGACGTCGTCACCTGCGTGAACAAGCGGAACCTTGGGGAATTGCCGGCCATGTACGACCTGCTCAAGGGCATGGGCCTGAAACAGTGGCGGTTGTTCACCATCATCCCCATCGGCCGGGCGGCGTCGGATCCCGACATGCTGCTCTCCGACGCGGAATTCGTGCGGCTGATGGATTTCATCCAGGGGAAAAGGGAGGAAGGTGGGCCGATGCATGTCACTTTCAGCTGCGAAGGATACCTCGGGCGTTACGAGGAGAAGGTCCGGCCCGTGCGGTATTTCTGCCACGCCGGCATCAACATCGCCTCCGTCCTCATCGACGGCCGCATTTCGGCCTGTCCCAACATCGACCGGGACCGGTTCTCGCAGGGCAGCATCTATGAGGATAATCTCTACGAAGTGTGGGAGGAGCGCTTCCAGCCGTTCCGCGACCGCAGCTGGGCCCGGACGGGCCGCTGCGCCGGCTGCCGGGAATGGCGCAACTGCCTCGGCGGCGGCATGCACAACTGGCAGGGTCCCTCCCCGGAGGTACTCCAATGCCATTATGCGAAGACTCTTTAAAACAGTCCCGTCACCAGGAACCAGAGGACCGGGACGAAAAGGGCGGGGATGTAATTCAGTGTCTTGCAGTCCTTGACGTCCAGGATGGAGAGGCCGGAAGCGATGATGAGGACGCCGCCCACGATGGCGAGTTCATTGACCAGCGTGCCCTGGAAGATGGGACTGGAGGAGGCCAGGGTGGCGGCCAGCCAGATGGCGCCCTGCCAGCAGAACAGGATGGGCGCCGCGAGGATCATGCCGATGCCGTAGGTGGTTGCGAAGACCGTCGAGGTCACCAGGTCCAGCGTGGAATTCGTATACAGGAAGGTATTGTCCCCCTGCAGGGCGCTGAGGACCGGGCCGACGATGGAGAAAGTGCCGATGCAGTAGAGCAGGCAGGCCGAAATGAGGCCTTTTGCGAAGCTGTCGCCGCCCTTTTTCGCCAGGAGGCGCTTCACCCTTCCGTCCAGGTCCAGGGCCGTGCCGATGAGGCCGCCGATGGCGAGCGACAGGATGAACAGCACCGGGAACTCGCTCTTGGGCATGTTCTGCACGAAGGAATTGGCTCCCAAGGCGATGGAAGCAAGGCCCATCGCGTTAAACAGCGTCTTCGTGTATTTCTCCCCGAGGCCCTTTTTGAAAAGGGTCCCGATGAGGGTGCCGGCG
>JAEEGI010001402.1_pt1 | contig 60146 bp, 46 predicted proteins | sample 8958751 | NCBI WGS metagenome assembly JAEEGI01 (sample SAMN16246545, study PRJNA631951) | gut metagenome | biome: gut microbiome; feature: rumen; material: KS-attached | host: Bos | place: Iran: Karaj | collected 2018-10
AAAGGCAAAATCATCATCACAGAAAACGGCATAAAGCTTTGTGTTGATATTATAAACGGACAGAAAACTGGTTACTTCCTGGACCAGAAGTTTAATAGAGTTACAGCTGCACAATTCTGTAAAGGTAAACGTGTTTTAGATACTTTTACCCATACCGGTGCCTTTGGTCTAAATGCTGTAAAGGCTGGGGCTAGGGAAGTAATTTCCGTAGATATTTCACCCGAAGCAGTTGAAATGGTAAAGGCTAATATTAAGCTTAACTCAGCCAATAAAAATAACCAAAACCTTAAGGGCTGCGACAAAAAAATGACTGCAATCTGTACCGATGTTTTTGATTTACTCAAGAAGTATGAAGCTGCTGGTGAAAAGTTTGATGTAATTATTCTTGATCCTCCAGCCTTTACAAAATCTGCAAAAATGATAGAAAAGGCCTATGGCGGATACAAAGAAATAAACCTTCGTGCAATGCGTCTTTTAAATGAAGGCGGAATCCTTGTTACCTGTTCCTGCTCTTATTTTATGGAAACAAATATGTTTTGTGATATGATTATGCATGCCGCAATGGATAGTCACAAACGCATTCAGATTTTAGAAAAGAGGGGTGCTGCTCCTGACCATCCAGTTTTATCAGGCTATCCAAAATCAGAATACTTAAAATGTGTGGTTTGCCGTGTCCTGTAATTGCGTGATAGTTCTTGGCCCTACGGCTGTAGGAAAAACTTCAATTGGTGTTGCTCTTGCCGCTGCTTTTAATGGAGAAATTATTTCTGCGGATTCCCGTCAGACTTACAGACATCTTGATATTGGGTCTGGTAAAGATTTGGATGAATATACTGTTGATGGAAGAAAAATCCCTTATCATCTTATTGATATAATTGATTTGCCTGCAGAATACAATGTCTATAATTATCAGCAGGATTTTTACAAGGCTTTTAAGGATATTCAAACTCGAGCTAAGCTACCTGTTGTTGTTGGTGGAACAGGAATGTATCTTGATGCAATTGTTCGCGACTACCAGCTTGTAAATATGCCTGTTAACGAAGAATTACATAAGGAATTAGAAAACACACCTCTAGAAGTTCTTTCAGCCCGCCTGTTAGAATTACAGCCAGATTTACACACCAAATGTGACCTTCTGGAAAAAGACCGCGTAATTAAAGCGCTGGAAATCATAGAAGCCAAAAAAGCAGGATACGATACAACTTCTGCAGAAAGACCGGAAATAAATCCTTTTATAATAGGGACAAGTTTGCCGCGTCCTCAGCTTTGGGAAAACATTTCAATAAGATTAAAAGAACGTCTTGAAAACGGAATGCTCGAAGAAGTGCAGTGTATTCACGAAAGTGGAATCTCATGGGAGCGCCTTGAAAAATTAGGACTTGAGTACAGATACTGTTCGCTTTATTTACAGGGTAAAATTACTGATAAAGAAGATTTGTATAATCAGCTTTTTATTGCAATCCGTCAGTTTGCCAAAAGGCAGGAAACCTGGTTCAGAATGATGGAAAAGAAAGGTGTAGAAATACATTGGCTTACTCCGGGCGATAAAGCCTCCAGAATAAGCCAGGCAATTGATATGGTGAATGGATTGCCGGATCTAGTCCGACAATGACAATCTATGCAGTAACAGCAACCTTTTCTTTTATTTCTGTCAAATATCCGGTGCGGATGCAGCTGTCAAAAAGCTCGCGGCTAATGTAGTCAGTTTTTACATCCTCGTAACCGTCTAAATCTCTTACAATTTTAACAACAAAACCATCTTCCATTTCGCGAACGATGGTCATATAATCAGTGTTTTTTCCAATACTTTTCAATGTGTAGCTTTTCATTTTTTTATTCCCCTTCAAAAATGATAATCTTACGCGTGATATACATAAATAAATATCACACATTCATATTTTCGGTTATAATAAAAAATATGTTAGAAAAAAATGAAAAAAATATTGAAAAATATTATGATGCACATTTTCATTATTCCGTTTGCAAAAGCGATGGAGCGTTTAACATAAAAGATTTTGGAACTGGTGATGAATGGCACGGCCTTTCCTGCGCACATTCAATCACTGAATGGAAAACTCAATACGAGGATACACAAAAATATAACCTTGGAATTGCACATTCATTCGGTCTTCATCCTCAAAGTGCCGGCTGGATAGATATAGAACAGAATACTGTATTTCTGGAACAGCTTATAAATGAAAAAAAAGTTTCTGCAATAGGTGAGGCCGGCTTTGATTATTTTTCTGATGAGTTCCGTGATAAAAAAGACATACAGGAAAAAATGTGGAATATTCAGCTGGAGCTTGCAATAAGCGCACAATTACCAATGGTAGTACATTGCCGCAAAGCAAACGAAAAGCTGTTTGAATATTCCAAAAAACTTAAGCTTGTTCCTGCCGTGCTATTTCATTCCTTTATGGGCACACCTGTAGAAGCTCTTTCTTTGTGCCGCCGCGGTATAAATGCCTATTTCAGCTTTGGTAAGCAGCTTATGAATTACAATAAAAAAACAATCGCCTGTATGAGCGAGCTTCCTTTAGAAAAACTCCTTTGCGAAACAGACGCCCCCTTCCAATTCCTTAAAGGTGAAAACCGAACAAATATAACAGACATAAAAACAATCTACCAGGAGGCATTTGCCCTGCGAAAAGATTGTGCAACCTTCGAGGATTTCCAGTTAAAATTGGAACAAAACTATAATCACTTAGTGTGCAGTTTTGCTTCATGCAAAACTGCAAGCGAAAGCAGAATAAATTGACGGAAACCAATTAGCAGAAGCTTTCGCTATTTTGCTAATTTAATTTCATCGGTCTATCCAGCGGCCAGAATCGGAACATTGGTTTACCAATAATCAGCTTTTTGTTGATGTACTGAGGCCCGATAATGGAATCATACTGAACAGACATGGAATCAGAAGCTGACAATGGAGCAGGTTCATAATCATTTGCATGGCGCAAATCGTGAGAATTAAACCTGTTGTCGCCCATCATAAAATAGCAGTCCTTTGGAATATATTGAGGATTACCATTTTCATCATCAGCAGGGAAAACAGGCATGTTACGTTCATCAAGGTAACCACGAACATACCAGTCTATATTGATAGCATTCTGCATGTTTTCCGTAAGAACTGAATCATCATTTACAGACATTTTAGAATCCTGGCTCATAAGCTCTGCATAGCGTACAACAAGATTTCCAAAATACAGCTTGCACATAACGTTCAGTCTGAAGTTAGCTTCGGCATACATATCGCGGGTTTTGTTTTTTTCGGATATCCAGCTTGTCATAAAATCAGAAAACCATTTTGTTCCGCCATTTTTGCTTAAAATATCTGATGAAATATTTATTGAATTATTGAATAAATCAAACTCGTTTAATGATGGTGCAGCAAAGGTTCCGTTTTTATTTGTATAGGCTGCTGCAAGCTCATTCATTTTTATACAGAGCTCTTTAACCTTAAACTCAGTTACGGTTAAATCAAGATTACGTCTTTCTTCTTCAAGTTCAAGAAGCTTTTTGTATTGTTCCTGAGCAGAAGGATATACCTGAGCTACATTTAAAAGCTGTCCTCTTTTATTATTTCTTGGAGCTACAGTTGATAAAGGAAAATGCTGAACCTTTGGTAAAAGCTTTTTGTTTATGGAAGTTAAATCCCAGCAAGCATATTTATTGTCGGTTTCAACCGGTTCAAAAACATCACTCTTTGCAGTTCGCCTGTATAAAGTTCCATCCTGCATTACAAGCTGTTCTCCAGGCTCACCACAAATGCGTTTTACAAGGGGGTCAGCCTTAGGATTACCGTTTTCATCCTTGTTCAAATCAACAGCCATAATCGTAAGCATATAAACAAGCTGGCTTGTTACAGTCTTAACCTCTGATTTTCTGTCCATCTTATAATGAGGATTACGAAGAACAACTATATCGCCACGTTTATACTTTGCAAAATCAGGAAGTCCAATTTCTGTAAGCGGAAACTTAGGACCACAGCTTAGTTTTGTAACTGCAAGTCTGTCTTTTACTAAAAGATTTGGAACCATTGATTCAGAAGGAATTACATAAAGCTGAACAAGGAAAATCTGAAGCAGAAGCACCATAAATACAGCCTGAACAAGAGCATCAATCCAGTCTATGATTTCAAAACGAAGTCGTGCCAGACCATGGAACGTTGTTTTCTTACCGCGAACACTCCAGTTTTCTGTAATAATAGGAAAGATTTTATCGTTCATGTAATGAGAAACTGCAAGTGAACCGTAAAAAATTGCAATCCAGAGAATTACACAAATTACATCGTACCACATGGAAGTTCCTGTTTTTCCTGCACGTCTCAATACAAAAGAAAGAAAATCTACAATTGGAAGATATTGAAGGAACTTCAAAACACAGTATTTCTTAGAACCGTCAGTTTTTTTCAACATCTTAAAATATGTAAAATAAACTGTTGCTGCTGTAAAAAACACTGATAAAGGAAATGCTATAAGAGAAATATCACCATGAAAGCTGAGTGAAAAAAGCGAGAATAAAATGCCTGCAATAAGTTCAATATAAACATTTATTGTAAAAGCACGTAATTGTTTATTATTATCTTTCATAATTATCTTCCACAGCACATCTTGTACTTTTTGCCACTTCCACATGGACACGGATCGTTACGGCCAACTTTTGGCATAGTTCTGCGAACTGTAACATTTGCACCCTGAGAATGTGTCTGCATAGCACCGCTTGCTGCCTGTCTTCTTGCAATATCTCCATTAAAGGTTGTTGTTGCATTTCTTGAAGTTACGTTGTCAACCTGTCCGGCACCTGCTCCTGCAGCACCACCAAAGGCCTGCATATCAGAATGCTGTGCGTTCATCTGACGTGACTGAGCTTCGAGCATCTGTCGGCGGCGTTCTGCTGCTTCCGGTGAAAGCTGGATTCTTGCCTTGAATACACGTGTCATAACAATACCACGGATATCGTTGCACATCTTGTCAAAGATATTAAAGCCGTCAATCTTATATTCTGTAAGTGGATTCTTTGAACCGTAAGAACGGAGACTAACTGCTTCTCGCAAGCCTTCAAGAGTTTCAAGCTGATCAAGCCACTTTCTGTCTATAATCTGAACATACTGGTAGCGGATGAACATATTAAGGTTTTCTTTACCGGCAAGGGCTTCTTTTTCTGTTATATCATTCTGAAGCTCTGCAATTACAGCCTCGCGGTTAAGTCGTTCTGGTGGCAGCTGAACACCAAAGGTTGTTCGAATCTTTTCGCAAAGCTCCTGCATAGCGCTGTTATCGCGCTTGTTGTGTTTAGCGTTGTAATCATATTCATCGAACATTGCCTCAACTTCCTCTTTAGCATTGTTCATAACGCGAGCAGAAAGATTTTCATCGGCAAGGATTTCGTCACGCTGCTGGTAAATCATAGAACGCTGTTCGTTTAAAACATCATCATAATCAAGCAAGTGTTTACGAATCTCAAAGTTTCTGTCTTCAACCTTTTCCTGTGCCTTCTGGATTCCTTTGTTGAGCCAAGGATGGTCAATTGGTTCGCCCGGCTGCATACCGATTCGGCTCATCATAACCTTCATTCGCTCGCCACCGAACAGTCGCATCAAATCATCATCCATAGAGATGTAGAACTTTGAACGTCCAGGGTCACCCTGCCGTCCAGATCGACCGCGCAACTGGTTATCAATTCGGCGTGATTCGTGTCGTTCAGTACCGATTACATACAAACCGCCGGCTGCACGAACCTCTTCGTAATCCTTTTTCCAGTTTTCTTTTTCAATTGCAAGAGCTGCCTTGTACTGTTCTTCTGTAGCATTTGTACCGGCACGTTTTCTTGCACGGAACTCAGGGTTACCGCCAAGCTTAATATCTGTACCACGACCAGCCATATTTGTTGCAATTGTGATGGCGCCTTTAGCACCAGCTTCTGCAATAATCAAAGCTTCGCGTGCATGATTCTTAGCATTCAAAACCTCGTGTCTCAAACCTTTTCGGGTAAGAAGGGCAGAAAGTCTTTCTGATTTTTCAACCGAAACTGTACCAACAAGAACTGGCTGACCTTTATCGTGGGCTTCCTTTATTTCTTTTGCAATTGCTTCCCATTTATCTGCTTCGTTTAGGTAAACTTCATCATTTTCATCAATACGGGCAACAGGAAGATTTGTTGGAATCGAAACTACGTCGAGTTTATAGATTTTATTGAACTCAACTGCTTCTGTAGTGGCAGTACCAGTCATACCGGAAAGCTTGTTATACATACGGAAATAGTTCTGGTAAGTTACAGTAGCCATTGTTCGGTTGCGCTGTGCAATTCGGATATGCTCTTTTGCTTCAATTGCCTGGTGCAAACCATCTGAATAACGGCGGCCTTCAAGAACACGACCGGTAAACTCATCAATAATCATTACTTGACCGTCTTTTACCATGTAGTCAACATCAATTTTGAATAAAAGATGAGCTTTTAAAGCCTGTGTAAAGTAGTGTGTATACTCAAAGTTTTCTTCATCCTCAAGTTCACCGCGAATAAGGTTATGTTTATGAAGGATTTCGTTGATGTGGCTCATACCCTTATCGGTAAAAGAAACACGTTTGCCTTTTTCATCAACAGTGTAGTCACCAGGGATTGCGGCACGCTCTTCAGGAGTCATAAAGGTTTCATCAGGATATTCGCCTGTTTTAGGGTCCTTTGGAACTTCCGTAAGCTCACCAACGTATTTATCAACCTCGTGATATTTGTAAGTATCATCTTCGCCTGCACCGGAAATAATAAGTGGAGTACGGGCTTCATCAATCAAGATAGAGTCAATTTCGTCGACAATACAATAATTAAAGCCGCGCTGAACCTTCTGTTTAAGGTCAACCTTCATGTTGTCACGAAGATAGTCAAAGCCGAACTCACTGTTTGTACCATAGGTAATGTCGCAGTTATAAGCTGCACGGCGGGCATCATTATCCATATTGGAAAGGATTGCACCAACTGTCTGTCCAAGATAACCAAAAACAGGGCGCATTGTGTTTGCATCTCGTTCTGCAAGGTAATCGTTTACTGTTACAACGTGAACGCCTTTTCCGGTAAGGCTGTTTAAGTAGGCTGGGGCAACGGCAACAAGTGTTTTACCTTCACCAGTTTTCATTTCGGTGATTCTTCCTGAATGAAGTACGATTGCACCAAGAATCTGAACGTCAAAATATCGTTCACCACGGACTCGGGAAGCAGCTTCCCTTACAAGAGCAAAGGCTTCCGGCAGGATATCGTCAAGAGTTTTTCCGTTTGCAAGCTCTTCCTTAAAGCGTTTTGTCTGCTCCGGGAACTCTTCTGGTTTTAGGGATTTAGCCCATTCTTCCTTAGCGTTTACAGCTTCAAGAATTGGCTGGATGGCTTTTAGGTCTCTGTCGTTCTGAGAGCCGAAAAAGAAGGTTAAAACTTTATCTAACATTTTATTTTCCTTGATTATTTATTTCGTTTTTAGTCATACAATTATATAGAATATACATATAAAATACTAGATTTAGTGGTGATAAGGCAATAAAAAAAAGTGTCATTGTCGAACTTGATTCGACAATCTCTAAGAGATATTCGGGTCGAGCCCGAATATGACAACAAATGATAATCCTGAATATGACAACAAATGAAAAGGTTGAGAATAAGCCTGTACTTCTGTATAATGTATGTTATGAAAAAACACTTAATCGTTCTTGCAATTTCGACCTTAATTTTGCCGCTGCTTTTTATGGGGTGCGGCAGAAACTCGACTATTCAATCTATAAATGAAACTGAACTTTTTTCGCTTTCTTATGGTAATTTTGAAGAGCAGCTTAGTGTAGCGGATTTAAATGAAGTTGGTTCAGTAAGAACTGGAATTGCAATGAGGGATGGTTTTTTCTATATAATCGACGGTTATGCCAAAAAGACTATGGAGCTTAATTCCTATGGCGACCTTCTTACACTTTTTTATAACGAGGATGCAGAAATTAAAAGCCTGCTGGAAAAGTCAAAAAAAGCGGCAGAAAGTATTCACAGGGAGATTTCTTATCCTTTTGATTATCCCGGTTTGATTGCTATTGATTCAAACAAGTGTATTTATACGGCCTGTACAATTCCCAAAAACAGGCGGGAGCAGGGAGAAGGCGGAATCCTTTATTCTCAGGCGGTGCTAAGGTTTGCGCGTGATGGTTCTTCTATGGATTATATAGGGCAGCAGGGACCGGGTGGAACTCCTTTTCCTTATATCAAAAATATTTATACAACCCAGAAGGATGAGCTTGTTGTAGTTTGCAGCTCTACAGAAGGTCCTGTTGTATACTGGTTTGGGGCCAATGGCTTTTTAAAATATATGGTGCCAATCAATACAAAAAATGCCCCTTTAATCAATGGAACAGATTCAGAATCTGAAGTTTTCCTTACAATTGAAAATGTTATTCCGGACTTAGTTTCTTATAAATTGTACGTTAAGATTGATTATTATTCTTCTTTTGTTGATGAAGATTCAAAGGTTCAGTCGGGAATCAATTATCTTCAGACAATTCTTTATTCGCTGGATGTAGAAACTGGACTTTATTCAGATTCAACTTCAATCCCGCCTTACGAAGAATCTGTTGTTGTAGATTACAGTAAGCTTACCTATAAGATTCCTTATGATTTTTTGGGAGTTACGGAAAGTGGCTGGAAGTTTTTTATTGTAAAAACTGATGACGGCTTTAATATAGAAATGATACAGAGTGAATCTCAAAAAATGTTGAGACGTCATTTTAATGTAAATCATAATGAAAATCTTTTTTATACAATGGCACTTACTCAGGATGGTATAATCACTGCACTATATATGGATAAGGAAAAGCCGCGTGTTGTCTGGTACAGGACCGATAGTCTTATAGATTCAATTATAAAAGGCTGATAAAGCACAAAGGTTGCCCGCAGATATGTTTGAAGATGTTGATGAAGCCCATGCTGATGGCGAAGAAAAGATTGTATTCCGCTATAACAGGGAAGAACGCATAGCAAAAGCACCCAAAATTGTACAGGATTATTATGCGGGGGGAATGAGGCCTGTACGAGGCTTTAAAGTCCTTATTGCAAATAAATCTAATCGTTTTGTTTTACTGGCTCTTGTTTTTTTTGTAGCGGCCACCTGGATTTATACCGGCTTAAACAGAACCCGTGCTTATGCAAAGCTTGGGGATATTTCTCTTGAGCTTCAGGGCTTTGCATTTGAAGAAGAAATATATGTTACTCTAAAACTGAATGATAAAGCTGGTAAAGCTTCTGGCTCTGAAAATGTCGCAGGTAATTCTGCTCCCAAAAAGGTGGATGTTGATTTTTATTTTGTGGGACCGGAAAATCAGGTTATGAATAAAGAAGCTATGTCTATGATTTATAAAGGCGGAGAAGAGTATTTTAGGACAAAATTGACTGATTATGATATAATAAGAGTAGAAGCTGTAGTAGCCTGCGGAGAAGAAAAAAAGCAGCTTTCTGCAGATGTTAAGAGGTGATTTATGATGCAGTTTTATTTTTTGTCAGTTGTAACTAACCTTCTGATTGGTTTTATGCTTGGTTTTGAAAAAAAGGCTGAGGAAATCAAATATCTTACAGAAAAGAATATAAGACTTGCTATTGGAATTACAGCCCTTGTAACCGGTATTTTAAAACTTTTCCTTGTTTCAAGTGTGCCGGTTTTTGGCGATTTTGTTCCTTTTATTGCAGGAGTTGCAGGCGGATTTACGCTTATTCTTGAATATTATATGAATAAAGAATCGGTAACAATGAAGGAAGATTCAGTTTTCAATAAAATCTTTATTGTGAACAAAAAAATAATCGGTTATGTCTGTCTTGTGGCAGGTGCCTTGCATTTCATGTTCCCAAAAGTTTTATTTTTGTAGAGAAAAAGAGGTTTTGTAAAAAATGAGCAGTTCTATTGCCTGCATTGTTTATAAAGATAAAAAGCTTTTTATTGCCAAAAGAAAGCAAATCGGAGATATGGGCGGTAAGTGGGAGTTCCCGGGTGGTAAAATCGAAAATGATGAAGCTCCAGAAGTTGCCATTAAACGAGAAATGCAGGAAGAGTTTGGCGTTGAAGTTTCTGTTGGTGAAAAAATTGCAAGTGCTGATTTTATCCACAGCGGAAAAGCCTGTCTTGTAGATGCCTACAAAGTTGATTTTGCCCATGATGGTATGACTAATCCTTTTGTATTGGCAGAACATACAGAATATAAATGGGTTAATCCGCTGGAAATTAAAAAGCTTGATTTTGTAGATTCTGATTTAAAGCTTTATCCTTATGTGCTGGAATATTTGAAGATAAAATGAAAAATACGTTTTTAAGATTTTTGTTTGTTGGTTTTCTCTGTTTTTCTGTACTAACATCTTTTTCCTGTAAAAAGCAAAAGGAAGAAGTAATCGTTTTTGATGATTCTTATCCGCTGGCTCTTTCGCCTAATGTTTCCTGGGCACTGGTAACAGACCCTTATGCGGCCTATAAAAAAGAACTGGGCTGGAACTCGGAAACTTCTGGACATTGCAGAAGAGGCGAAATCCTTCAGGTGCTTGGAAAAGCAGTAGATAAGGAATCGGGAAACTGGTACCGCTTTGAAGAAGGCTGGCTGCCGGAAAGCTGTCTTTCAATTTACAGTAACAGGTTTAAGGCACAGACAGCAGCGGGACAGCTTAAGGAATAGTAGCAAAGGCTGTTCACTAAATTATGATGAAACAATTTAGCAGCCTTTGCTTGCAGTTTTGCAAGGTAAAACTGCTGTCACTAAAACAGGGGAGACTGAAATGGCACTGATAATTGCTGAAATAGGTACATCGCATGAAGGGTCTGTAGAGAAGGCTAGGCAGCTTGTTGATGCGGCAGCTGGAGCAGGGGCTGATTGCATAAAGTTTCAGTGGGTGTATGCTGACGAGATTCTTCATCCTGATACAGGCTTTGTAGAACTGCCTACAGGGAAGATTCCCTTGTATGAAAGGTTCAAGCAACTGGAATGTGATAAATCCTTTTATAAGGAAATGCTTGATTACGTTCATTCAAAAGAATGTACCTTCTGTTGTTCTCCTTTTGGTTTGCGGAGTCTGGAGGAGCTGCTGGAAATCAAGCCTGATTATGTAAAAATCGCTTCGCCGGAGCTTAATCATTTTCCTATGCTGGAGAGGCTGGCGGAGTATAGAAGGCTGCAAAAAGAAGCTGAGCAAGACAATTGCGGTAAAACTGATACTCTTCCGGTGCCTGTGATTGTTTCTACCGGTGTTTCAAAATTAAAGGATATAGAAAAAGCACTTGAGATTCTGGGAAGAGAAAATGTAAGCTTGTTGCACTGCATCACAAGTTATCCGGCACCAGAAGAAGAATACAATTTACGTTTAATCACAAACCTTAAAAATATTTTTTGTGTGGAATGTGGAGTCAGCGACCATAGCCTTGACCCGATTCTTGTTCCAGCCTTATCTGTTGCCTGTGGAGGCACAATCATAGAAAAGCACATTACCTTGAGCCGCCAGACAATGGGCCTTGATGATCCGGTTGCACTTGAGCCCGAGCAGTTTGCAATGATGGTTCATGTTGTGCATCAGTCAGAAGCAGTGCTCCGTCATTATGGCGAAGTTGAAGGAGTTGCTCGCATAAAAGAACAGATTGGTGAGCAGTTTGGCGATAAGGTTGAAAAGGTGCTTGGTAACGGAGTAAAAGTTCTTGCAGCCGCCGAAAAAGCAAATTACGGCAGGACAAACCGCAGCCTTCACTTTATGCGCGATATGAAAAAAGGCCAAGTGATTCGTGCAGAAGATATTGGTGTACTGCGTACCGAAAAGGTTTTAACTCCAGGATTAAGTCCTGAGTTTTTGGAAACTGTAACAGGTGCTGAGCTTAATCAAAACGTAAAAAGCGGCGACGGAGTTGAGTGGAAACACATTCTGAAATAGTCTTATTTCTTTAACAATTTACTGATTCTAACCATTCCGTTTATCGTAAGCTCTTTGTCCAGGAAATCGAAAACATCGGTGATTGGCTGGAGCATACTGTTCAGGCCGCCGGTGGCAATTACTTTTATTTCGGTTGCTTTGGTGCCGGTTTCTTTTTCCATGTCAGATTTCATGTTTTTAATCAGAGATTCTACAAGACCTTTGTAGCCGAGTACAATTCCAGACTGTACTGCAATCGTAGTGTTTTTACCAAGGCTAGTCGGCGGTATTTCGAGCGGAATGGCTGGAATCTGCGCAGTATTATTAAAAAGAGAATTAAAGGCAGTGCGAATACCAGGTGCAATTGCAACCCCGGCAATGTTTCCATTTTTATCAACTGCAGTAAAGGAAAGGGCAGTGCCAAAATCAGCAATAATACATGGAGATTTATATTTGCACCAGGCTTCAAGAGCGTCACACAAAAGATCAGTACCAATTTCGTGAACACCAGTTGCAGGAACCTTTACAGGCAGTCTGTCGTACATATCCGGTCCAATCACAAGCGGCTTTTTCCCTGTAAGCTTTTGCGAAACGTTTACAAAAGGACCAATCAAAGCTGGAACAACCGAACTCAAAACAATATCTTCAATTTTCTGGCAATCAATCTTAGCATCCCTGAAAAGCGGACTCAAAATAGAAAAATATTCATCCCCAGTCCTTCGAATATCTGTAGAAATCCGCCAGACATGCATCATTTTATCATCATCAAAAACCGCTGTTTTAATGTTTGTGTTACCTATATCAAAAACTAAAACCATGTATCACCTGCCAAAAAAATGTATAACATGTAATTCAATTTTATAAAAATGTTTCTTAAAAAATAGCGCAAGGGAGAGGGACGATTTTCAAAAACACTCTGTTGTGCTGCCGCTTTAGCGGCAAACGTATATAGTTCCAAGGCACAACAGCGTGTAGCACGCTAGCGTGCGGTTTTGAAAACCGTAACTCGACCGGAAGCTATTTTTTTGTATAAGTTTATAAAAATAAATTACAGGTTTACTTTAATATACTAATCTTTATTTTTGTGATATTATACCCATTATTAAAGGAGTAAACAATATGAAGATAAATGCATTGAAAGGAATGAAAGATATTTTACCGGCAGAGCAGCGTATGCGTGATTACGTTCAGGGAAAGATTTTGCAGACATACCGCGAAGCTGGATTTGAACGCATTTCTACTCCAATGCTTGAAGATGCCGAAAACCTTGATAAATCTGACGGCGGCGAAAACTTAAACCTCATTTTTAAGGTACTGAAACGCGGCGATAAACTGGATTCAGCTCTTGCTGCAAATCCTGTAGAAGAAAAATCACTTTCTGATATGGGACTCCGCTACGACCTTACACTTCCTCTTACAAGGTTTTATGCAGCTAACAAAAATGAACTCCAGTATCCCTTTAAGGTAATTCAGACAGACCGTGTATTCCGTGCAGAGCGTCCACAAAAGGGAAGAAGCCGTGAGTTTGTTCAGTGCGACATTGATATTCTTGGTGATAATTCTCCTAATGCAGAAGTTGAACTTATTGATGTTACAGCACGCGCACTTTTGAGTATTGGCTTCAGTGATTTTTATATAAACATTAACGACAGACGCATTTTGCGTAACATGCTTGAAAACATGGGATTTGCTCCTGATACTCTGGATTCTGTCTGTATCTCTTTTGATAAGATGGATAAAATTGGTGCCGATGGAGTTGCCGCTGAACTTACAGAAAAACAATTCCCGGAAAATGCTGTAAAAGCTTTGAAGGATTTTATAACTGACGGCAGCGAAAACATTACTCTTGAAAGTGTTGCTGCAAAATGTTCTGATCCTTCTGTAGCTGATGATTTGAAATACATAATCCAGACTGCGGAGGCTGTTGCTGACGGAAAATATAAGATAAAATATTGTCCGAGTCTTGTACGTGGACAGGGCTACTACACAGGTGCTGTTTTTGAAATTGCAACTCCTGCATTCGGCGGTGCTGTTGGTGGCGGTGGCCGTTATGATAACTTAATAGGTAAGTTTACAGGACAGCCTGTTCCAGCCGTTGGATTCAGCATTGGTTTTGAACGAATCTGCAGCATTCTGTTAGATAAGAATTACAAAATCCCAGATGAGCGCGAAAAGTGTGCCTTCCTTTATGATGATGCAGTTCCGTTTGCCGAGATTATGAAAAATGCAGAAGCTTTGCGAAAAGATTACAACGTAGCAATCATCAAAAAAGCAAAGAAGCCTGGTCCTCAGTATGATATGCTTGAAAAACAGGGATATACTAAGTTTGCAGTTATTAAGGATGGACAGCTGCAGTTAAAATAAAAAAGAGGTTTTCCGATGAAGAAGCAGAATTATAAAAGTTTTGAAATTAACTATGACAGTAAAATACGTGATGTTTACAAAACTCCGGTTGGACATGATATTTTTTCAAAACTGCTGCTTCAATTGGGGAAATCCGAAAAGCTGATTATAAATCCTGTCGTTGGTAATTTAAAAATAAAGGGACTTTCACGACTTACTCAGAATATTGTTGGAAGCGGCTTTTTTGATGCCTTTATTAAGCTTGTTAATTCCGAACAGGATTTGCCAGCGCCAACAAATGGAAAAGTAGAAGAAAAGTGGTGGAAGGAAGCAGTTTTCTATCAGATTTATCCACGGACCTTCTGCGATTCTAACGGGGATGGAATAGGGGATTTGCAGGGAATAATTTCCAAGCTTGATTATTTACAGAATCTTGGTGTAAATGCATTGTGGCTTTCTCCTGTTTACGATTCTCCTATGGACGACAACGGATATGATATCCGCGATTATCAGAAGATACTGAAAGATTTTGGTTCCATGGATGATTTTGACCAATTGCTGGAGCAGGTTCATGCGCGTGGAATGCGGCTTATAATGGATTTAGTAGTAAATCATACTTCCGATGAGCACGAATGGTTCCAGAAAGCACTTAAAGATAAAAAATCAAAATATCACGATTATTATATTTTCAGAAAAAACAAAAATAACTGGACTTCTTTTTTCAGTGGTTCTGCCTGGAATTATTATGAGCCGCAAAATGAATATGCCCTTCATCTTTTTTCTAAAAAACAGATGGATTTAAACTGGGAAAGTCCACAGCTGCGTTCCGAAGTTATTTCCATGATAAACTGGTGGCTTGATAAAGGCATTGACGGTTTTAGAATGGATGTAATCAACTGTATTTCAAAGCAGAAAGGCCTGCCAGATGGAGATGAACTTATTGGTAAAATGATGGGGCTGACTGGTATTGAACACTATTTTTATGGTCCTCATCTTCATGAATATTTACGCGAAATTAATAAAAAAGCTTTTGAACCTCATAATGCCTTTTCTGTTGGCGAAACTCCAGGACTGGGCATGCAGATGTGCCGCCTGATTACAGGAGAAGAACGTCGCGAGCTTAATATGGTTTTCTCCTTTGATCATCTTGAAACCCCGGGACATACGCGATTTGAAGATTATGAATATGATTTAAACTATCTTCGTGATTATATGATTGACTGGAGCCTTAATTACGGAAATAACTGCTGGATGTCTTTATTCTATAACAATCACGATAATCCGCGAATGGTAAGCAAGATTACAAAAAATAAAACATATCATACTCAGATAAAAAAGCTTCTTGCCGTAATGCAGTTTACCTTACGCGGAACACCATTTATTTTCCAGGGTGATGAGATGGGACTTGAAAATTATGAGTTTGATTCTATTGAACAGATAAATGATGTTGAGTCCAGAAACTTGTATGTTGAGCTTTGTAAAAAAATGAGCGAAAAACAGGCATTTGATATTATCAGGGCAGGAACAAGAGACCACGCAAGAATATTGCTGCCGTTTAAAGAAAATAAATGTGCGTTTGAAAATAAAACTGATTCATCAGACAATTCCATTTATTCGGTTTTTGCACAGCAGCAGGCAGATAAAGAAATATTCGAAGTTTATAAAACTCTTATCCAGCTGAGAAAAAATAATAAAGAGCTGGTTTACGGTGATTTTGAATTATTAAATGGTAAAAAAGGCAGATTTGTTTATAAACGTGGAAATTATCTTATAGACTGTAATCTTTCAAATAAAAAACAAAAGGCTTTTTCTGTGACTAGTGATTATGAGCTTGTTTTTGATACGCTGACTGCTGGTAAAGGTGATGGAGAAAAGACGTTAAATAAAAAACACGTGCTGGAACCATACCAGGCACGTGTTTATAAAAGATAATCGGGTCAAGCCCGATTATGACAAAAAGGTCAAGCCCGATTATGAGTTCGCTATTTGGCTTCGGCTGCTAACTTTTTTTTCATTGGTCGTACAAAGAAGCAAGACAAACACAAAGCAACAACATACAAAACTGTAGTTACAATAAGAACTGTCTGATATCCTGTTGGGTTAGCCTTTACTCCATGAACATCAACAAACTCACCAACGTGGTTTACAATGTAAGAAGCCATCTGGTTTCCTGTAAGTCCTGCAAAAGCCCAGGCAGAAAGTGTAATTCCGTGGATTGCAGAAATGTTACCCATACCGTAGTGGTCAGAAAGAAGAGTAGGTACATTTGAGAAACCGCCACCGTATCCTGCATTTACAATGAAAATCAAAGCAAGTACAAAGATGATGAGGACAACGTTTCCAGCTCCGTTTGCAATTCCTTTTGTAAACAGAACAATCAGAGTAGAAATAATTGAAAGTGCAAAAATCATTTTGTAAACTGTATTGCGGTCTTTCATTTTATCAGCCCAGGCAGAGAAACCAAGACGTCCGCCTGCATTGAACAAAGCAGAAATTGTAGAAATAAGACCAGCGCTTCCTGCAAGACCAATACATTTTACAATCATCTTTTCCTGAGAAATAATTGCAAGACCACAAGTGATATTGATATAGAACATAAGCCAGATTCCGACATAAGAAATAATCGGTTCTGTTTTAAGTGTTGCAATAATGCCTTCTTCCTTAGATTTTTTCTGTGGTTCAACCCATCCTTCCGGTTTTGCAAGGATAAAGTGGCCAATCATCATCATTACAAAATAAACAGCGGCAAGAATATAGAACATTTTGTAAATACCAGTGTCGCCCATTTTGTCAAGCATTCCCTGCATGATTGGAGAAGCAATTGCTTTAGCGGCACCAAAGCCTGCTACTGCAAGACCTGTTGCAAGACCTTTTTTGTCCTGGAACCAAAGCATTAAAGTTTTTACAGGAGAAAGATAACCGGTTCCAAGTCCAATTCCCATAATAAAACCATAGCTGATATAGATACCAACAAGAGAAAGAACACTGTGCTGGTGTGCTCCACCGTACCAGATAAAGAAACCAGTTCCTGCCATACCACAAGCAAAGGTAATTGCAGCAATCAAAGAAGATTTATGAATGTTCTTTTCTACAAGTCCGCCAAGGAATGCAGCAGACATACCTAAGAAAAAGATTGCAAAGCTGAATGCCCATTCTACAGCACCCTTTGAAAAGCCGATGTAGTTTGCAATTTCCTGGCTGAAGATTGACCAGCAGTATACAGTACCGATACTGCAGTGAAGAAGAAGTGCAGGTATAGCACCGCGAATCCACTTGTTCTGAATGTTTTTCATATATTTTGTCCTTAAAGTAGATAAAGTTTTATAGAGGATATTTTAGTACTTATCAAAACCATTTTCAACCATTTACCATAGATACATCCAGGCGGTTGAATGGAGTTTCAAGACCAACAGCAGCTTTTTCCCGCATTATGGCAATGTGTAAATCGCTCTTTGTCTGTAAAAAATCATTAGGATCAAACCATACGGCAACTGTAATGTCTATTCCGGAATCGCAGAATTGATTTACCCAAACAGCAGGTTCTGGATCTTTTAAAACTGTAGGACAAGATTTTGCTGCTTTCATATAAGTTTCGAGTGCAAGCTGCAAATCATTTCCGTAAGCAACAGGGCAGGTTACAGTGAGCCTTCTTTTTGTGTGGAAGGATTTATTCATAAGATTTGTATTGATGATTGTTGAGTTAGGGATTCGGACCATTTCGTTATCGAGTGTGTGGACTGTTACAGAAATAAGGTTGATTGAATCTACAATACCGGTAATGCCGTCAACAATAATTGTATCGCCGATTTTAATTGCGCCTTCTGTCAAAACAAAAAGTCCGCTTATAAGATTGCTTACACTTGTTTGTGCTGCAAAGCCGACTGCAACTCCGGCAATTCCTGCAGCTCCCCAGATTGCGCCAAGCTTTACACCAAAAAGGCTGAGCACATACATCACTACAACTACATAGAAGAGATATTTTAAAAACTTTAGAATTATCATTGAACGGGGTTTTGAAAGCTTTCTTTCCGGTACTTTTTTAATACCCCTGATAATCAGCCTGTAGATAATCCAGAAGATAAAAAGAATGAGAAGGGCACCAAGAAGCTTGAAGAGGTTTTCCCAGGTCATAAAGCCTTTGAGCCAGTTTAAAAAAGAAGAGGTTTGTTCTTTAAAGGAGTTTCCGGCATTCATAAAGCCGTCGGCTACGCCTTGTAATGTGTCGTCCATATATTGTTCCTGAAAAATAAGATAATTTATTATATAAATAAAAGAATGGATTTTCTACTATAAAAACTGGATAAAACCTGATTTAAAAAATAGCTTCCGGTCGAGTTACGCCTTTCAAAACCGTACGCTAGCGTACTATATTTAATTTGTATCTTATTATTCTTTCTACGCTTTCATTTAAGCGTTCTTCGGTGATGAGGCCGTGTTTGAGGGCCATGTAGATGGAGGAGAAGGCTTGTTCGTAGTCTTCGGGGAGGAGGAGAAAGTCGTTGCCGGCGAGGAAAGCCTGGACGGCGGCTTCTCCACTGGAATAGTTTGAGGTTATGGCTTTCATGGAAAGGGAGTCGGTGATGATTAAGCCGTCGTAGTGGAGCTCGGTGCGGAGTTTCTGGTCTATTAAGTAGGATGATAAGGATGCAGGAGTTTTATCGTTTGTTACGGCTGGGACAGAAATGTGGGCTGTCATTATCATTGTGACAGAATTGTTTATACCGAAGATAAAAGGAAGAAGCTCACAGTCAAGAAGCTGCTGCCAGGTTTTTGTTGTTTCGGCATAGCCAAGATGGGTGTCTGTTTTTGTGTCGCCGTGACCGGGATAATGTTTAAGACAGCCACCAACGTTTTGAGAAGCCAAACCGTCATACATTGCAAAAGCAAGCTTGCCGGCAGTAATAGGATTTGAGCTGAAGGCTCGTTCTCCAATCACCGGATTTTCTGGATTTGTGTTTACATCTGCAACCGGGGCAAAATCAACATCAATATCATAAAGACTCAAATACTCACCGATGGACTGACCGATTTTAAATGCCTCAGACGAATCTTTTACTGTTAGCATATTGTTAAATACAGGCACATCAAAATTACTGTTGTTTGCAATTCTGGCAACTTTTCCGCCTTCTTCATCAACGAAAATAAGAGGCTTAGTTATTGGAGAAATATCAGGAGTAGTTATGTGGGCAGAGGTTAGGGAATGAAGCTGCTCGGTTAAATGTGCCAGCTGTTCGGGCTCAATTATATTTTTTGCAAAAATCACAAATCCGCCGGCCGGAAAACGCTTGTAATAGCTTTTTTCTGATTGAGTGAGTTCGGTGAGACCTATATTTTTTTTAAGGTCACGTTCTTTCTGGAGAAGCTCGGGATTCAGATATTCAGGGCTGATTACAAACAGCTGGCAGATTTTATCCCTGAGCGACATTTTTTGCATGATATAAGCAACTTCATCTGCTGAAAGTGAAAAAACAAGGCTCAGGGCAAAAAAGCAGACTGTGAACTTTTTAAAAAGGGTCATGCTTCGGACTTGTGTGTGTCTGCAGAATTAGATGCCGATGAAGTGTGAGGCAACCTTATCTTCAACGTATTTGATAAAGTCGTCGAGCTTCATTGTTTCCTGCGGCTTCTTACTTGAGAAGCGGTAGCGTACACAAACAGTACCGTCGGCTTTTTCCTTTTCGCCAACAACAAGAATGTATGGTGTTTTATGCTCGGTAGAAATCTGCTTGATTTTAGCTTTCATGTTTTCTTCGCTGAGATATGCATTTGAGCGGATATCGTGAGCAAGCAGAGTTTCGTTTATCTGGCGGGCATAATCATCAAACTCATTTGTTACTGGAACAACTGCAACCTGTTCAAAAGCGAGCCAGGTTGGGAAAGCTCCGGCAAAGTTTTCTATAAGAATACCTAAGAATCGTTCAAAGCTTCCGAGTACTGCACGGTGGAGCATTACAGGGTGATGCTTCTGGTTGTCTGCACCGATGTATGTTGCATCAAGGCGTTCTGCGCTAGGGAGCTGGTAGTCAACCTGAATTGTACCGCACTGCCATTCGCGTCCTAAGCAGTCATAAAGCTTAAACTCAAGCTTTGGTCCGTAGAAGGCACCTTCACCAGGCTGGAGCTCATATTCAAGTCCGGCTTCGTGGCAGGCATCGGAAAGCTGTTTTTCGGCGCGTTCCCAGGTTGCAAGGTCGCCAACGTGGTCTTCTGGCATTGTTGAGAATTTAACTACAAGCTTGTCAAAACCAAAATCATGATAAACATTTTTGAGCAGTTTACAGAACTTTGCTACTTCGGAACCGAGCTGTTCTTCGGTACAGAAAATGTGGGCATCATCCTGAACAAAACCACGGATTCGCATTACACCATGAAGTGTTCCGCTTGGTTCGTTTCTTACATCATGACCAAACTCTGCAAGACGGAGCGGTAAATCTTTATATGAACGCTGGCGGCTCTTGAAAATCTCGATTGCACCAGGGCAGTTCATCGGTTTGATTGCGAACATGCGTTTTTCAGATTCTGTGATGAACATATTCTGCTGGTAGTGTCCCCAGTGACCTGAACGTTCCCACAAAGATTTTGGCATGATTGCAGGAGTGTTAACTTCCTGGTAACCATCGCGCTGAATCTGTCTGCGCATATAATCCTGCATTATTGTATAAACCTTCCAGCCGTTTGCATGCCAGAAAATCTGACCAGGATCTTCCGGATCAAGGTGGAACAAATCCATTTCCTGCCCGATTTTGCGGTGGTCGCGTTTTTCGGCTTCTGCCAGCATTGTAAGGTAATCTTTAAGCTCATTAGGCTTTGCAAAGCAGACTGCATAAACTCGGGTAAGCATAGGGCGGTCTGAATCTCCGCGCCAGTAAGCACCAGCAACCTTTGTAAGCTTAAAGGCCTGCCCGTTGATTTCTTTTGTATTAGCTACGTGAGGACCACGGCACAAATCAAGATAGCCGTCCTGTTCGTAAGTTGTAATTGTAGCATCTGCAGGAAGCTCGTTAATAAGTTCAACCTTGTATGGTTCATCAGCAAAAAGCTTGAGTGCTTCTTCTTTTGAAACTTCTTTGCGGATAAAGTCGTGATTTCCTGCGAGGATTTTCCTCATTTCTTTTTCTACTGCTGGAAAATCGGTTTCGGTGAATTTGGTGCCTGTGGTGAAATCAAAATCGTAATAGAATCCGTTGTCAATTGCAGGACCTATAGCGATTTTCGTTCCCGGATAAAGATTTTTGATTGCCTCAGCCATTACGTGTGCGCATGAGTGTCTGATGATTTGTAATTTTTCGTCAGCCATTTTTGATCTCCTTATGATTTAATTTATTACACCAAATTCCAGAAAGCATACGCCTTCCGATTTTTGAATAAATATTATAGTAAATTGTTATGATAAAGTAAACTCGTGTATTTTTGTGTATATTTATTGTTCTATGCTTGACGGAACGCAAAAAATCTGTAATAATCATATTACTTTATAAAGTAGGAGTGGCACCTCATATGCCTTGTGGAAAGAAAAGAAAACGCCAGAAGATGGCAACACATAAGCGAAAGAAGATGCTTAGACGTAATCGACATAAGAGCAAGTAGTTTTTAGGTCGACCGCTTGTGTTCAGATAGACCGCGATTTACTTCGCGGTCTTTTTTTTACGCCTTTGGGTTTTATACTTGTGAGTTTGAGTTTGTCAGTGGTATAATTATTTAATTGGCGCAGGATAGAATGCTAGAAAACATTAATTCTCCGGATGACATAAAAAATCTTTCTCAAAAAGAAATTAAGCAGCTTGCACAGGAAATGCGGACAGAAATCATTAATGTTGTCGGTACTAATGGTGGGCATCTTGCAAGTAATCTTGGAGTAGTGGAGCTTACAATAGCGCTTCACAGAGTTTTTTCTTCGCCGCATGATGCAATCATTTGGGATGTAAGTCATCAATGCTATCCTCATAAGCTGCTTACAGGCCGTTACAAGGATTTTTCAACCCTTCGTAAAAAAGACGGCATTTCAGGTTTTACAAACACAAAAGAAAGCCCTCACGATTTTTTTATAAACGGTCATTCATCAACCTCAATTTCTTCTGCGCTCGGTCTTCTTACAGCCTGGAATCTGAACAATAATGACGGAAAGGTTATTGCAGTAATAGGAGATGGTGCACTGACCGGTGGAATGGCATTTGAAGGTTTATGTAATGCCGCCCAGCTTTCCAAAAATCTTATTGTAATTTTAAACGACAACCAGATGTCAATCGATCACAATCTGGGTGCAGTATCACGCTATTTAAGCCGCCTTACCATGTCTCACAGCTACCAGTCATTCAGATACGGCATAGACAAAGGTATAGACCGGATGGTAGAAAAAATACCGTATTTTGGCCGACGTGTAGAAAAGTTTGTATTCAGATTCAAGCGCGCACTTAAAGGTCTTATCCTTACAAATAATCTTTTTACAGATCTGGGCTTTGAATATACCGGACCTTATGACGGTCACAATGAAGAAGAGCTTGAAAAGGTATTGCGCCGTATTTCCAAGCTGCACAGACCGGTAGTAGTTCACGTGGTAACAAAAAAAGGAAAGGGCTACAGTCCTGCAGAAAATAATCCGGAGCTTTTCCACGGAATCGGCCCGTTCCAGATTAGTGATGGAAAAGTTGAAAAATACGACCAGCTGAGCTTTACGGAAGCATTCAGCAATATGATTGTGCGTGAAGCTGAAAAAAATGAAAAGATTGCAGCAATTACAGCGGCAATGGCAAAGGGAACAGGACTTGCATCTTTTTCGCACAAGTTCCCGGACCGTTTTTTTGATGTTGGAATTGCAGAAGAGCACGCAGTTACTTTTGCAGAAGGACTTGCAGCCGGTGGTATGATTCCTGTTGTCTGTATTTATTCAACATTCCTTCAGCGCGCAATAGATCAGATTATCCACGATATTTCGCTGCAAAAAGTTCATGCAGTTTTTATGGTAGACAGAGCTGGTGCAGTTCCAGATGATGGAGTAACACACCAGGGTATTTTTGACATTGCATTGCTCAGGCCGGTACCAGGCTTAAAGCTTCTTTCGCCGTCTACACATAGTGATTTAACAGCCTGCTTTGAGTATGCACTTAAAGACACTGGCGCAGTCATCATCAGATACCCTAAGCTTTCCTGTCCGCCGGATATTCCAAAGTTTGAACAGACGGTAGAAGAAGGAATAGGCGTATTTGTTTCGCAGGAAGAACTTTTATTTACCCAGAAAAAATCAGTTCCGGTAGAAAGAAATGAAAGAATCCTCATAGTTTCTACAGGCGGATTATATACGGAAGTTAAAGCCTCCGCAGAAAAATGTGCAGAAAAAAACATCATCACAGACCTTTATATGCTGAGGTTTATAAAACCGCTTGATGAAGAATACTTTATTTCACTTGCTAAAAATTATCGTGGTGTTCTGTTTACCGAAGATGGTGTAAAAACAGGCGGTGTAAGTGAATATCTTGAAGAGCTTTTGAATAAAAATAATTACGGTAATACAAAAATACTTGCATTTGGCGACAGATACTATGAGCATGGTACACGTGCCGAAATACTTGAAGCTGCCGGTATTTCAGTAGAGTGTATTGAAAAGGCTGTGCTGGAGCTGAAAAAATGATTTCCGACAATAAAGTTAATGATAAGCTCCTTACAATGCAGTTTGGTTCACGGACAATAACAACTGAAAATAAAGCGTTTATAATGGGCATTGTAAACGTTACCCCCGATTCCTTTTACAGCGAAAGCCGTGGCGGTATAGAACGTGCAGAACAGCTTATCAGAGATGGAGCAGATATTCTTGATATTGGCGGCGAATCAACTCGTCCGGGCTACACAGCAGTAGATGATGATGAAGAAATAAAACGCGTTGTTCCTGTAATCACTGAAATCCGTAAAAAATACACCCTTCCAATTTCAATTGATACCACAAAATACAGTGTGCTGAAAGCTGCTTACGAAGCCGGTGCCGATATTTTTAATGATATTTCTTCTTTTGATTATGATGACGGCGGAAAATGTGCTGATTTTGCTGCTCAAAAAGGAATGTCTGTAATTCTTATGCATCGTTTTACAGAGCCCGAAGAAGACCGTACAACGAATCCGGAAATTGTAGAAGAAGTAAGTGGATATCTTGAAGATAAAGTTCAGTTTGCCTTAGCGCACGGAATCCCGCTTGAAAAAATAATAATAGACCCTGGAATTGGTTTTGGTAAAACCTTTGAAGAAAATGTCCTGCTGATGAAAAATACACAAAAGCTTTGCGGTGGAAAATATCCGATTCTTATGGCACTTTCCCGTAAGCGCTGTATTGGAACCATTACACGCCGCACTATAGAAGAACGGCTTGCAGGAACCCTTGCAGCAAATATCCTTTCAATACAGAAGGGTGCCGTAATGGTTAGAGTACACGATGTTGCCGAAACTAAAGATGCATTAAATATAATGAAATATCTTTCATAATGTGATATAATATTTCTCAAAATGGAAGTATTTAATAAGTTTTTATATCTTTATGATTATGTACGCCCCGTATTCGATATTCTGATTCTGACCTTTCTTTTGTACAAGGCCTACGATTTTATGGCCAAAACAAACAGTATTCAGATTCTTAAATCAGTAATTATTGTTGTAATTGCGTGGGTTATTGCAATACTGTTCAAGCTTGATACAATCCTGTGGCTTTTAAGTGTTGTTGCACCTGGACTTGTAATTGCGTTTGCCGTTATCTTCCAGCCGGAAATCAGAAAACTCTTTTTAAGGATAGGGCAAAGCTCCTGGTTTGCATTCGGTAAACGTTCTAAGCACACTTATGTAGACTCTGTACTGCTTGCCGCCGAAATGCTTTCAAAGGAAAGACGTGGTATGCTTGCAGTTTTCATGCGTCATACAAAACTCGATAACTACATGCAGGCCGGAACAAAGCTCAATGCCGATTTGTCTTCAAGTCTGCTTGTAACAATCTATGGAAAAGACACACCGCTTCACGACGGCGCCTGCTTTATTCAGGGTGGCAAAATTATTGCTGCCGGCTGCTTTTTGCCGTTAAGCGAAGAATACTCAATTAAGAAAACATTCGGTTCACGTCATAGAGCGGCACTCGGACTTTCAGAAGTTTGCGATGCGGTAGTACTCGTTGTTTCTGAAGAAACTGGTGCAATCAGCCTTGCCTATGATTCAAAGCTAAACTACGACCTAAAAATCCCTGAAATAACAAAGATATTGGAAAACCTTTTGGAAATTACACCGGAGGATAAGAACTTGGAGGATACAATAGATGAAAGCAAACCAATTAGCTGAAAAAATCTTCAAGAACTGGCCGGTTAAGTTAATCTGTTTTGTACTCGCCATTCTTCTTTATGTTTTCCACCGTTCGGCAATGGTAGAAAAACGTTCGTTTGTTTTGCCACTGGAAGTAGTGCAGGACGGAATTGTAATGCCTGTCGGTAATTATCCAAAAACAGTAACAGTAATAGTCAGGGCTAACACAGAAGAAATTACCTCCGTACATGCAAGCCAGATAACTGCATACGTTAATATAAACAATATTTCAAAAAGCGGCGAATATACGCTTCCTGTAAATGTTTCTATTACAGATGAGCTTATGCGTTATGACCCGTTTGAAATAAAGGTAAAGCCTGAAACAATTAAGCTTGATGTAGAGAAAAAATCAAAGAAGTTTGTACAGATAAAGCCTTCAATTGTCGGCGAACCTGAGCATGGATATTTTGTTTCGGATATTTCAGTTGAACCTTCTTATATCACAATGTCTGGTCCTGAATCTCTGCTTGCCGAAATTGAAGAGCTTAAAACCGATGCAATTGATATTGAGAAAATGACTTCGAACCTTGTACTCGAAACAGAATGTATGGCGCTTAATAAGGTTATACAGGTTGATAATGAAGGCCCTTACGAGGTAACTGTAAAAATTGAACCTAAGCTGATGGAAAAAACATTTGACAATCTGAGAATACAGGCAATTTCTTTACAGGAAGGCTTTGAACTTGTAAGTACGCTTCCAACAACCGGAATTATTCTTCAGGGTATAATGCCTATGCTGGAAAACTTTAATCTGAATGCCTATTCGGTACAGGTTGATTTAAGCTCTATAAAAGATGCTGGAACTTTTGAGCTCCCTGTAAGATATATTTATCCATCTTACTTCAAACTTGTGCGAAAAAATGTCGATAAAGTAAAGGTAGAAGTCAGGAAAATAGAAAAGATAGAAAATACTGATGAGGAAACCCCACAGGAGTGATTTATGGCATATACATCGAAAAAAACAGCGGCACCGGAAAAAAAGGCTTCTCTGTCATACTGGTCAAAGGATAAATGTACATGTCCTGTATGTAAAAAGCCGTTTGACCGTGAAATTATGCGAAGCGGTAACGGACGAATGAACGCAGGAAATCTTTCTGATGAATTACACCGTGACTATATTCCTTCTGCACGTTTTGGTCGTGTGTATCCGCTTATTTATGATGTAGGTGCCTGTCCTAACTGTTATGCGGCTTTTTTCTGGACAGATTTTGTTGAAATAAAAAAAGAAAACGTTGCCGACCGTATTTACGACAGTATGCAGAAACGTAAAGCTGCAACCGAAGCTATTTTCCCTTATTTTGACTTAAAGGAAGAACGAACTTTATTTTCAGGTGCAGCAATGTATTATCTTGCCCTGCAGACTTATGATTTAATGGAAGCCGATGCATTGCCAACTCTAAAAAAAGCTATTATTTCCCTGCGTCTTGCCTGGCTTTGCAATGAAATAAACGAGCGATGCAGCGGTCACAATTATGATTATATTTCACAGTGTTTTTATAGAAAGGCTTTATTCTTTTACCAGCAGGCTCTTGTAAACGAACAGGCACGTACAGAAAAATGTTCAACCTTAAATAACTTTGGCCCGGATCAGGATAAAAACTACGGCTGGGATGGAGTTGTTTATCTTACAGGACTTTTGGAATACAAATACGGCCAGCAGGAAGACATTCAGATGAGGCTTAAAAAATTAAGCGAGTCCAAGACTGCAATTGCCCGTATTTTTGGTTTGGGTAAATCTTCTAAGAATAAGCCTGGACCTTTGCTTGAACATGCACGAGATTTGTATGATAAGCTGACTAAAGAACTTAAGGATGATGATCTTTAAGGCTTTTGCGGCGGTGAGCTTATATGCGTAATATTCTTCTTACAATTTCTTATGATGGAACTGATTACTGCGGCTGGCAGAGACAGGATGATGCTAAGGGTGGAGAAGCAGGACCTACCGTTCAGGGAGAAATTGAAAAAGCTCTTTTTAAGGTTCACAAGCAGCCGGTAACACTTTATGGTTCCGGTCGCACCGATAGTGGTGTTCATGCACTCGGTCAGGCTGCAAACTTTTATTCTCCAATTGATTCAATTCCCGCAGAAAATTATGTACTTGCTTTAAATGCTTTTCTTCCACACGACATAAGGATAATGAAAGCCTGTGAAGTAGCGGAAGAGTTCAGCGCTAGAAAATCTGCAACAAGCCGTGTATACCGTTATTTTATCTCTTATGCAGAAAATCAGGCAGCAAACAATTCACGCTACAGCTGGTATGTACCAAAATATAATCCGAATCTTGAACGGCTTAATCATTTCTGTAAATGCCTTCACGGAGAGCTTGATTGTTCTTCCTTTGCGGCAAGCGGAGACGACAGCCTTTCAAACAACAGGTATATTGATTCAGCATCATTTTTTCTGCAGAAAGATATATGGGGAAATGATTTACTCGTTTTCCAGATAGAAGCAAATGCATTTTTATGGAAGATGGTGCGTACTCTTACCGGAACTCTTGTCGGGTTAGATAAAACTAACTCAGCGCCTGATTCCATGGAAAAAATCCTTGTTTCACACGACCGAACAAAAGCCGGAGTTACTGCTCCTCCAAACGGGCTCTTCCTCTACGAAATAAAATTTGACGGTGTAAGAAGACATATTTGATTCTGTTATAGTAAACTAACAGGATCCACGTCATATTCAATGTATACGGCTGGATTATGCTTGTATTCAAAAAGAAGTTTTCTTGCCATAGTCTGCAGTGGCGTAACAGAGGAGCATTTTAAAAGAATCTGAAATCTCCAGGAAGAATTGATTTTTTCTATAGGGCATTCAGCAGGACCAATAATCTGAATGCCTTTTTTTGTACCAGTCGGAATATTTTCCTGTAAAATGCGGACTGCATCATTTGCAGTTTCTTCTGCTTTCTGTCTGTCAAAGCAGCGGAATACAAGCCTTACAAGACGGCTGAATGGCGGAAACTCAAGAAGTTCCCGCTGCTGAAGTTCTGAATTGTAAAAATCTTCAATCTGGTTTTTGCAGGCATATAAGACCGGTTCACGTCCCGGGCTGTAAGTCTGAACAATAACTTTTCCATCAGGGAAATAACGCCCTGCACGACCCGCTACCTGTGTGATAAGTGAAAAGGTTCTTTCCCCGGCGCGGAAATCTGGAAGATGAAGGCCTGCATCTGCAAGAATTACACCAACAAGCTCAAGGTTGGGAAAGTTTAAGCCTTTTGCAACCATCTGTGTACCAAGCATTATATCGTATTCGCCGCGCTTGAAGGCTTCAAGGGAAGTGAGCAGTTGTTCCTTGTTTTTTAAAACATCTGTATCAAGTCTGATAATTCTTGCATTTGGGAACTTAGCTTTTGTTTCTGCTTCAATGTATTCTGTACCAAAACCGGAAGAACCAATATCAAGTGAGCCGCACTGTGGGCAGCTTTCCGGTGGCACAACAGACCAGCCGCAATAATGACAGCGCAGTCGGTTTTCATTTTTATGATAGGTGAGTGGAACAGAACAATTTTTGCAGACTAACTCAAAATTGCAGGAATTGCAGCGGAAAAAGTGAGTAAAGCCGCGTCTGTTCAAAAATAAAATTGCCTGATGTTTTTTTGCAAGAGCTTTTTTTACTGCGTCTTCAAGCGGTTTTGAAATACACCCGTCATTCGGGTAATACGTTAAATCTATGCAGTAGATATGAGGCATTTCTCCGCCGGCAAGCCTTTTTGTTAAAGTGTGGCGGACTATAGTTCCTTTATTCATACCGTACCAGGCTTCTACAGAAGGTGTTGCACTTCCCATCAAAAGCGGGATTTTTAAGTTCATTGCACGGTACATTGCAACCTGTCTTGCATGATAGCGCGGATTATTGCCTGATTTATATGAACCATCATGTTCTTCGTCAATTATGATTAAGCCAAGGTCCGGAACAGGTGCAAAAACAGCGGAACGGGCGCCAACTACAACACGTGCTTCTCTGTGGATTATTCTGTGCCATTCGTTGAGACGCTGAGATGGAGTGAGCCCTGAATGTAAAACCGCAGCAGTTTTTCCAAAGCGCTGTGTAACTGACTGAACAACCTGTCCTGTTAAGCCGATTTCCGGTACGAGATAAATTACACCTTTTCCCTGTGCAAGAATTTTTTCTGCAAGTGAAAGAAACACTTCTGTTTTACCGCTGCCTGTAGGTCCGTACAAATAGTGAAAAAGATTGCCGGAAGTTGTGGTAGTTGAAGTATTTGAATTAATCGAAGAAGTTCTGTTAGTTGTAGCTAATATTTCATCAACTGCCTTAGACTGTTCGGGAGAAAGAATGTTTACTGTTTTAGAACCGACTTCTTCTTCAAAAGCAAAGCCCCCTGCGCTGGAATCCCGCCTTCCGCTTGGAATCATTGAAAAAACAGCTTCGCCAAGTGTACATAAATAATAATGCGAAACCCACCTGGCAATTTCAATAAGCTCTTCGCCGAAAAGTGGTTCCTTATCAATTATCCTTTTTACAGGACGGATTTTGCTTGCTTCTACAGGACAGTTTTCCGGTATCTTATCTGAAATGCTGATTATAAAACCTTCTGTTTTTTTATTCCCGAACATAATTTCTGCACGCTTGCCAATCTGTGGAACAAGCTCAGGCTTTTCTTTTTCGGGAGGAATGTAAGAATAAGTAAAACCCTGGTTTACAGGAAGGTTTAAGATAATCTCAAGATACTGCATATTTTAATTTGTTATAGCTGTTATCTGGTCAAGTTTTCTCTTGAATAGTTTTAAGTCTTCCCAGGCCGGACGTTTAAGGCTTTCGTTGCGGAGAAGGGCACTCGGGTGGTAAGTTACAAGCAGAGGAATACCGTTATAATCGTGGAAGCTTCCGCGGAGCTGACCAACAGGTGTATCTGTATTCAAAAGCTTTTGTCCGGAGATTCTTCCCATACAGAGAATCATTTTTGGTTTGAGTATGTGAATCTGTGCTTCTAGGAAAGAAATGCAGGCAGCCTGTTCTTCCGGCAATGGGTCGCGGTTGTTAGGTGGACGGCATTTTACAATATTTGCAATATAGCAGTTTTGGTTGCGGTCAAGCTGGATTGCGGCAAGCATTTTATCAAGAAGCTTTCCTGCTTTTCCTACAAACGGCATTCCCTGAATATCCTCATCGTAGCCCGGACCTTCGCCCACAACAAGTACAAGCGGATTTTCAACTCCCTGACCGGGTACAACATTGTTTCTGGTGCGTGCAAGCTGGCAGCGGGTACAGCGTAAGATTTTAGCATTAAGCTCAGAGATAGACATTCCGTGTGAGACAGGTTCTGTAGTTTGAGAGGAACCTGTTTCTGTCAGTTGTGACGGAACTGTTTCTGCGGTATCAGGAGAAGCTGGTTCTACAGCTTGTGCGACAGTTTGAGTTTCCGTGATTTCTGTTTGCGCAGCTGATTCTGAAACTTTCTGTGGCTGTTCAGTTTCAGTCATAACATCATCACTAAAAACAGGCGTATTCTGAAACGGTTTTCTAACATATCCGCTGGCATACGAATCAGCTGTTTTGAGAAGATTAAAAATAACTTCTTTTTCTTCTTTTTTCATTATCCCTCCTGTCCTGTTTTCCATTCGGGTTCGTCGTCAAAGGTAAGCTTTACAATTTCCCTGGCATCATAAGCCTTTTTAATCAGCTCATCTACGTCAAGCTCTGCATAGATTTTTTCCGCTTCTTCAACGGTTCCGCGTAAAACAGGATGGCGGGGGCTGAAAAGAACACAGCAGTCTTCGTAAGGAAGAATTGAAGTTTCGTAAGTATCGATGAACTGTGAGGTTTGAATAATTTCTTCTTTATCGAGTCCGCAGCATGGGCGCATCATAGGGAACGCAGAAAAATGTTCAGTAACAGTCATGTTTTCTATAGTCTGGCTTGCAACCTGTCCAAGGCTTTCACCTGTGATAATACATTTTGCCTTACAGCGTTTTGCAAGCATATTGGCTGCCTTCATCATACAAACACGGAGCATAAGTGTAGACCACGCTTCAGGTGCTTTTTCCTTAATCTTCATCTGAACATCGGTAAAAGGAATTATGTTGAGGTAAGTCTTAATTCCGTAATAAGCAAGCTTTTGTGCAAGCGTAACAACCTTCTGCTTTGCTTCATCGGAAGTGTAAGGGTATGAATGGAAATAACAGCATTCAATCTTCATACCGCGGCGTAGCATTCTGTAACCTGCAACCGGAGAATCAAGTCCTCCACTAAGAAGCAAAAGGCCCTTTGAAGAAGAACCGACAGGTAATCCACGGCAACCGGTTTCTGAATCTGTATAAACAAAAACACGTTCACGTACTTCAACATAAATTGTACAGTCTGGCTTATGAACATCAACCTTCATCAGCTGTTCAACTCTGCCTGCACTTTCGCAGCAAATCTGGTAAGAGGTGAGCGGAAAGCCTTTATCTGAACGGCGCGCATCAATCTTAAAGGTTTTGCACCCTTTATCTGCCTGAATCTTTGCATTTTCATAAACCGCATCATTTATAGCTTCTATTGTTTTTTCGCAGACAGTTGCCTTTGCCCAGCCGGTAATTCCAAGAAGATGATTAAGTGTAAACTCAACCTTTTCGGCCGCAGAATCATCACAATCTATATAAAGTCGGCCCGCCATAAGGGAGATTTTACAGCCAAGCCCTGAAAGACATGCTGCTGCATTATGTTTTAAAAGATTTTCAAACTCCTGAAGATTGGAGCCTTTTAATGTAAGTTCGCCAAGTTTTGCTAAATAGGTCATACCTGTAGTATAAAGTTTTATTGAAAAAGTTGCTAGCAAATGCCGATAATCTAAGATATATGAAAAAAGGATTTTCAGTTTTACTGGCTTTATTTTTTCTTTTTCCTGTGTTTTCCAGTGATTTACCTGAGCCTTTGCTTGGGATTTGGGAAGGCAAGGATAGATTTGTTTTCTTTGAACAGCAGCCGGAAAATGAAAATCCTGAACTTGTGATAATTCTTAAGGAATATTACGGCTGGTATTTTGACAGAGCCGCAGAACCTGAGTCTTTTGCAGAAAGGGAAACCCGTACACGAAATGCCGCAACTCATAAAACAGCTGAATATATTCCTTATAAAATAGACGATTTTACTTCTGATGATGACAGCTGCTCCTTTGAAATGATTACAACTTATTCAAAACATGAAAAAAACTATATCCCGGCGGCCATCATAAAAGGAAGATTATTCATCGATTTTTATAAAAAAGACCCGCAATACAATCAAAATAATCAGAAGTTATATGATGAAAAAGGAAATCTTACAATAACAGAAAACGGTTACTGGATTGGCAACATTGATACACGTGGTTTTACATTAAACTCACAGGTTATTGATACAAACATCGGGCTGCTCGTAGTTGACGGTGCAAAAATGTATGATATTCGTTACTGGCTCAGTGATGTCGAAATGCGCGATGAACGTGATAAATCCGTTATTTTTGAATATGAAAATGATGAATACATTGTTCCAAAATATCTTTTTTATGCGAATAATCAGTATACAAATGTCCATGGAAGAAGTAAAAAAATAAGAAATACGCAGGGTCCTGTTAATTTTGAACCTGCAGAATACTATTTTAATGCAAACAAAACCTTAATGGCTAAAAAAGATAAAGAATATCTGATTAAGATTGTTGATAAAAATGATTTTGAAGCCTTAATGAATATTGTAAAAGCCGCAAACTCAAGGCGTAAGCCTGATCCGCCTCCATTATTCCCGCCAAAGGAATTAGACTGGCACTGGGACTTAATTGATTATCTGGAAAAAGACAATATTCTTGTACAGCAGGTTAGGGAAAGACAGAGAGCGTTTGGTGTGCGTGGAAAAGAGCTTAATCCTCCACGTTAGTTGCCTGCTTCCCGTAGATTAAATACAAATTACAATTTTCCATTCTTTATGATATAATATAATCCTGATGAAAGGAAAGCATTCACATTTTTTTTACAAATTAAATGATATTCCTATTAGAAAAAGTATCCGCGTTTTATTCCTTCTGTTTTTCCTTGTTCCGGTAATTACAGTTTCTGCTATATGCTGTTTTTTCCTTTTTGATGAAATGCTCAAAAAAGAAATGAGCGACATTCAGAAAAACCTTGAACAGACAGAACTTGTTTTTGACAATACACTGCGCCAGATAAAGAAGCTTTCAGACAGGATTTATGTAAACAGGCAGCTTCAGACTGTAATGCTCAAAGAGTATAAAAACATTCAGGATGTATATTCTGATTATGCTGCAATGACATTTTTTGAAAATTATCTGCAGACCTACAATGAAGTTGCCAGCTACAGAATATATACGGAAAATCAGACGCTTCTTGATAATCAGTTTATAATCAAGGCTGATAAAAACATAATGGCAGAAGAATGGTACCAGAATGCAAAGCTATACAGCGGACAGGCTTACTGGGTTTATAAAACAGACAGCATTTCTAAAAAGAAATATCTTTCGCTGATACGTTCAATCTGGAGTACTTCTACAGGGCAATTCTGCGGTGTTCTTGTAATAAACATTGCCCCTGATGTAATTGAAAAAAATCTTTCAAATCTTTTTTATAAAACTGTAATAACTTACGACAATACAATTTTGTATACTTCAATTGAAGATCTGGCAGAAGAAGATGAAAAAACTCTGATTGAATATACAATGAATCCTGTAAACAAAAGCAAAATACAAACCATAAAATTGAACAATGAAAAGGTAGGACTTTTTCACGAAAAGTTTGTTCCAAAAAATACAATTTCAATTTATTTTTCAATCATTTATATTATTCCGATTTTCGAACTTACAAAGGTTACGCTCAAAATACTTGCAATTCTTGTTGTTGTAATTATTCTTTTAATCAGCTTTTCTTTCCTTGTACTTACAATCTTTTCTAACTATATAGACAGGCGTGTAAGTAAGGTTCAGATTGGAATTACGAAAGTTGTAGAAAACAATCTTGAAATTGAACCTACAATTGGCGGTAAAGATGAGTTTGAACAGATTTATGAATCTATTTACGAAATGTCTGCAAACCTTAAGGAATTAATAAACAAGCTTTATGTTCAGAATCTGGAAAAGGAACAGCTTGCATCACGCCAGAATGAAATAAGCCTAAAAATGCTTTCTACTCAAATAAATCCTCACTTTCTTTTTAATACGCTTGAAACTATACGAATGAAGGTAATTGCTTCGGGAGAGAAGGATGTTGCACTTATGTTGAAGCTTCTGGCTTCTTTATTGCGGTACAACCTTTCTGTAAAAGGTCAACCAGGGCCGCTCATAGATGAATTAAATGCGGTTCAGAATTATCTTACAATTCAGCACATGCGTTTTGGGGAGCGTGTTTCTTATGATGTTATGACTATGTGTGATATAACTAACATAAAGGTGCTTCCGTTTTTAATTCAGCCGATTGTAGAAAACTCATTCAGTCACGGACTTGAAGATAAAGTATCCGGCGGTTTTATTTACATAATTATCAATATGGAAAATAATGATGTAAATGCGCAGAATATTTTGAGCATTGAAGTAAAGGATAATGGCTGTGGCATACCGGAAGATAAGCTGGCAGATTTAAACGAAAAGCTAACCTGCAGCAAGCCTGAGGATTATTCATCTTCCATAGGATTAATAAATGTTCAGTCCAGAATAAAATTATTCTACGGGCAGGAATACGGTATTTCAATTGAAAGTCAGCTTGGAGAAGGTACTTCGGTTAAGATAAAGATTCCAGTAATCTAAGCAGGGATATAAAAAAGGGGGCGGCAGATGCTTAATTATTTTATTGCAGATGATGAAGAGATTATTCGCAACGGATTAAAATGCATTATTGACTGGAAAGATTGTGGCTTTATGCTTTGCGGAGAAGCTTCCAACGGAAAAGATGCCGTCAGCCAGATTATTGATTTACGCCCGCATCTTGTTATGCTTGATATAAAAATGCCTGGAATGACTGGTATTGATGTAATAAAACAGGTGACTGAATATTTTACAAAAAATAATCTTACACTTCCTGCTTTTATTATTCTTACAGGCTTTTCCGAGTTTGAGTTTGCAAAGGATGCTTTAAATTATGGTGCAAAAGCATATCTTTTAAAACCAGTAGATGAAGATGAACTGGAAAAAAATGTACGCAATATTGCAAAAGAAATAAACGAACAGAAAAATCTTAAGGAAAACTCAAAGAACGCAAAAGAGCTTGAAACTAAAGATTATCTTTTAAAACTGATTAAAACAGAAGCTTCGCAGGAAATGAAAAATCCTACAGATTCTGTTTTTTTTGATGATTCAGAAAACTCGTTCTATCGGGCTGTAATCTTTAATCTTGATTATTATCCTGCAGAGTATAAAAAAGAGCTTAGTAAAGCAATAAATAATTATTTTTCATTTTTTACAAAAGTATTAATGAATCAAAACGAAGATATTCTTTTAATTATAAAAACCTCTAACGCAAAAGGGGTGAAGAATTGCATAGAAAGAGTTGCCTCGCTCCATGAAACAAGAACATTTATAACAAGTGGAGAAAACTGTAAAGGACTGGATGGTCTTGTAAAGTCTTACAATCAGGCAACGGAAAACAAAAAGTTCCTGTTTTACTTTGATAAAGAAAAATGCATAAGCCCGGAATTATCGGTTTCAAATCAGAATCTCAAAGAAAACAGCCAGTCAGAAGAAAAAGAACAAAGTGAGTTTACACTAACAGTAAATAAACATATAGAAACTTTGATTTTCTGCATTGAAACTTATGATAAGAAAAAGCTGGAAAGTACAAAAAAAGAATTGTATGAATGTTTTTTCAAGCCGGTACTTTCTGAATCGGTAACAAAGAAAAACATTATCTACTGTCTTCTTGAGCTCAGGAACAGAATTACTTCAAAGTATCCTCAGCGAGATATTACGGATGGTTCGACGTTTGATGTAGTTCCTAATATCCTTGAAAAGAAAACCTTTGAACAGGTGTTTGAATATTTTACAAACGTTCTTGATGCTTTTATTGAAAACTTTAATTTTAATACTGCTGATTCTGTAATTGTAAAAGTGATTGCGTATGTAAAGGCAAATTACACGCAGGACTTAAAGCTTGAAGCTCTGGGTGATATGTTCAACTGTAACAGTGCGTATCTTGGAAAAAGGTTTAAAAAATATACAGGCCAGCAGTTTAACACTTATCTTGATAACCTGAGGATTGAAGATGCAAAGGATAAGCTGTTAAACACTGACTTAAAGATTTATCAGATTTCAAAACTTGTAGGTTATGCAAATACCGATTACTTTTTTATGAAGTTTAAAAAGAGTACGGGAATGACTCCTAAGGAGTTTAAAAACGGAAGCTCTGAAAATACAGATTCTACGGACAGTACCGGTAAGGGCAGCGGAAAAAAATCACTTATCCTTATGCTGTTTATGATTGCCTGTGTTTTTATTTCATGTAATAAAAAGCCAAAGGAAATTGTAGAAGAACCAGTAACCTTTACTTTTTTCTCATCAGATTTATCAAAGCCGCAGTATTTCAATGACCTGATTGCAAAAGAAATTACAAAGCGTACAGGCGTAACACTCAAGTTTGAATATTCCACAGAAACTCCGGACGATGCAATAAATCTTATGATTGCAAATGCAAATTATCAGGATTTTATTTACGCAAAAGGAAATCTTTCAAAGCTTATTGAACAGAATGCAGTAATAAAGCTTGATGAATATATAGAAAAATACGGCCAGAATATGAAAAAGCTTTACGGCGACCAGCTTTCGCGCCTGAGGTATACTCTGGATAATCCGTACATTTATTCTGTTGGAACTTACGAAATAAAAAATAAAGTTATGGAAGTTTCAGGTAACATGCCGATTCAAAATGCCGTGCTTAAAGAGTTTGGTTATCCGCGTATTAAAACTCTTGAAGATTACGAAAACATTCTGCTGGCATATATGAAAAAATATCCGGAAATAAACGGACATAAGACAATAGGTATTTCGCTTGTTACAGACAGCTGGTACTGGTATCTTGGGCTTTCAAATCCCGGAAACTATGTAATAGGGTATCCTGATGATGGGCAGTGGATTGTAAACCAGGAAACAATGGAAGCTACCTATAAGTTTTTGTATCCGGAAATGAAGCTGTTTTACAAATGGCTTAATAAGATTTATCACGAAGGACTTCTAGACCCGGAAAGCTTTACTCAGGATATAGATGTGTGGAACTCAAAGCTGAAAGACGGATATGTACTTGGAACAAGCTATCCATATTGGGGCTTAAAGGATATAAACAGGTATCTTGTTCAAAATGATCTGGACCAGAGAACGTTTGCTTTTCTTCCGGTAACATATAATGAAAATTACAAGGACCCGGCCTTAAAAGATTACGGTTATTCAGGCGGTTGGGGAATTGCAATTTCAAAAGATTGTAAGAACCCTGTAAGGGCATTTAAGTTTCTTGACTGGATGTGTTCGGAAGAAGCACAGATTCTTGTAAACTGGGGAATTGAAGGCAAACATTATTATTATGATAAAAATGGACGTAGAGTTGCTTATCCGAATATTGATGAAAATGATGGGGTAGGAAGATACATTTATCCTTTCCCGGAAGCGGGTGGCGGTTATATAGATTCTACCGGAAACCCAATGGCAAAGCTTTATAAAGAAAACATAATTGAAAATTATTCTTCTGCAGAAAAAGAAACACTTTCTGCTTACGGTGCCGAGCTTTGGGCAGATCTTTTTCCAACATCTCAGGAGCTTGGTGTTTCAAAGCATGGTCAGGTCTGGCAGTATCCGCTTTCTTCACAGATGACAAAAGTAATAAGCGAAGTTGATGATTATGTAAAAGAAAGCCTCATAAAAATGATTCTTGCGCCTGAAAAAGATTTTGATGCAAACTGGGAAGAAATGCGTGAAAATATCATAAAAATGGGGATGATTGAAATAAACAATCAGTGTACAGAGTTAATTAAAATGAAGATGAAGCTCTGGGAAAAATAAGGCTGTAAATTATTCTTCAGTTTCTGTTTCTGCTTGAGCTTTTGCTTTTTCGCGTTCTTCTTTCTTTTCCAAAAGATTTCTTGCTCTCTGTAAGCGTGGTACATTATAGCGAAGAATCATATAAGGCAGCATACTGAGAATAAAGTTTATAATGCAGGCTGGAAAAGGAATAATTAACCAGTATTTAAGCGGATAACACAGAATCAGAAGAAAACCAAGAATTGCATTTGCCAGATGAATTACAGCGCCGTAATTACATTCAAGAATAAATCTTTCCATGTATTCACGGCTGTGTGGATCTGCAATTGTTTTTTTACTGAAGCTTGTAAAAACACCAAGTTCCAGTACCTTGTCTTTCCAATGCTTTATGCCAAGCTTTTCGTAAAACTTACATTCTGCTTTAGAAACATTATGAAGCTTTACATTATAACTGAACCATTTTTCCGGCAGGCAGCGTCTTATAAAGGTTGCGAGTACACCATCAATTGCAATAACAACAATTGCTGCAAGAATGGACGCAATGATGATGTAGGGTACTGTAAGTTCAGGAAAATAATTTCTGCTGAACAAAAGATTAAACAAAATTATAAGGGCATCGCCGCCAATGATTGAAATTAAATATAAAGCCATAATAGTTCCTGCTGAATACTACGAAGCGTTTCTTACTCTGTTTCTGAACGCAGATATAAAGTTTAACAATCTGTAACTCTGAGTTCCAATAAAGCGTGAAATAAAGCGGATTCCAGGTATATTGATGATTGTCTTTAAACCTCGTGAAATATACTTTCTTCGCTGTTCACGTTCCATTGTATTTTTGTAGTTATAATAATCAAGAGTATCAGCAATCGCCATATTCCTGAGATTTTCATAAGATTCCATATCTTTCTGCTTTTTGTCTTCACCATAAGTTTTAAGCTGATTCTGAAGAAGCTCGTAATACTCTGTCTGTGAAGCATACTGCCAGAAATATTCTTCGTAGCGTACATTTTCATAATGCCATGGCTTCCAGCCGAGAGTGTAGTGGATAATCTTAAGGTCAACATCATCAAAGCCTGTTTCTTCAAATGGCATTTTATTCCAGCCAAGGTCAAGGTACTTAACTTTATCCTTACAGATTACGTTCAAATAATCTTCATCCTGAGTAACACGGAACTTGAATCTGCTCATAAGCTTAAAGAACTTAGACTGAATGTTGTAAAGGCGGAAAAGCTTTGAGTTCATAAGCAGGATTCCGGCGTTGAAATAGTTCTTGCATTTTACACCGAGTGCTTTTTCTACATAATCAGAAAAGCATTCATTGTGAGCCATTACCTGTTCCTGTACAACACCAAGCAGGTAGTTTGAAATGTTGTAGAAATAAAGGTCAGAAATATCACCAAGAACGATTATATCGCTGTCAAGATAAATTACCTTGTCATACTCTGGGAATAAGTCTGCAATAAAGAAACGGTAATAAGTATCGATTGAATAGTAGTCCCTGAGGTGGAACTTGTCTTTAATTGCTTCTGTTTCTTTAGAAAGATTTATAAACTCAATTGAAGAATTGAATGTAAGTTCACGTAAAAGTACAAGCTTGTTGTCATCAGACATGTTTGAAGTAAGTACGTGGATTTTATAAAAATATTCTTTTGAAGCGTTTGCTAAAAGTGATTTGAGTGCTACAACAAGATAAGGTGCGTAGTTATTGTCCGATGCAAAAAAGATTGGTATTTCTTTGTATTTTTTATTCATAATTTAATAGTATCATTTATCAGATGTGGTATCAAGCGCATCATTTTTTTGATACACAAGTGGAATGCCGTAGAAATCTTCATAGACTTTCTTCCACATCTGGTAATTTTTCTCCTTCATAAAATTAATGTTTTCCTTTCTGGATTTGTTTGGATCCGGAAATAGTGGTTCAAGAATATGAAGTGTATATTCCTGAATCGGAAAACCGTCATCTCCGATTATGTCAGAATCCTCCATGGTAATAAACATTGGCAGTACAGGAACGTTGCTTGTTACGGCAAAACTGAATGCTCCGCTTGTTAGAGGTCTGGGTTTCCTATAATTCCACCACATTCCCTGTTCTGCATAAACAAGAACCTTTTCTCCGCGCTTCAATAAAACGTCCATTGCTTCCATAAACTTTTTCATTGTAGAAAAGTTACTGCTTAAAGGAAGTGTGTGACAGTGACGGAAGAAAAGTCCGTACAGACCGGGAAAATTGGTGTAATTTCCTTCTCTGATTACTTTGTAAAGCTCCCTGTGCTCTTTGTGTAGGTAGGGCAGTACAACATGATGAATCGCAAAATTGTCAAAGGCATTGAAGTGGTTGCAGGTGATGACGGTGCCTTGATTGGCCAGCGAAGTGAAGTTTTCAAGTCCGCGCACATCTTTAATGATGAGCTTTTTTGAGGCAATAAGGTCGTCAATGAATTTTTCTGCTTTACGGGTAATGATTTTGCTTAGAATCTTATTTATAAGTTTTTTATTCAGATAATCAACTTTGTCTGGGGTAAGTGGAATAGTTGGCGGGTCGTCTTCTACATCTTTTGACCACCAGCCGTTTTTTTCGTATTCTTCAATACGTTCAAGTACTTTAAGACGGTCTGGTGCTTTTTCTATTTTCTGCACGCTATTATCTTCTTTAACCACTAAAAAGCCCCTCTTCTTTTTAATTTATATTAATTATAGTAAGAAAATAAAATAATTACAATAACCTGATTATTTATAGAATAAAATCCTGTTTTATGATAATATATTTTGATTCAAAATATGCATAAAAGGGTAAATAAATGAGTTTTAAACCGGTTGATCCAAAAGTTAATTTTCCTGAGAAGGAAGAAGAAGTTCTTAAGTTTTGGGAAAATAATGGTATTTTTAAGAAATCTTTGAGCCAGAGAGAAGGGGCCGAAGAGTTTGTTTTTTACGATGGACCTCCATTTGCTACAGGTCTTCCACATTTTGGTCATTTCATTCCATCTACAATTAAAGATATTATTCCACGCTACCAGACAATGAAGGGAAAACATGTAGAACGCCGCTTTGGCTGGGACTGTCATGGACTTCCTATTGAAAACTTAATTGAAAAAGAATTAAACATAAACTCAAAACACGAAATTGAAGCAATGGGTATTGATAAGTTTAACGAGGCTTGCCGTGCTTCTGTTTTGCGTTATACATCTGAATGGCGCCAGACTATTACAAGAATGGGCCGCTGGGTAGATTTTGATAACGACTACAAGACAATGAATCCTGAATATATGGAATCAATCTGGTGGGTTGCAAAATCACTCTGGGATAAAGGCCTTATTTACGAAGGAAAATACATTCTTCCATACTGTCCGCGCTGTTCTACAGTACTTTCTACACACGAGCTTGCCCAGGGCTACAAGGATGTTCAGGATCCTACTGTTACAGTACGTTTTAAGGTAACAAAAGCTCCTGCAGGTGTAAAAGACCCAGATATGGCAAACGGAAAAACATACTTCCTTGCCTGGACAACAACTCCATGGACATTGCCAAGCAATCTTGGTCTTTGTATGGGACCTGATATTGATTATGTAAAAATCCTGGATAAAGAATCCGGTGATTATTATATTTTTGCAGAAGCCCGTCTTTCTGCTTACTACAAGAGCGAAGAAGGCTACGAAATCATTTACCGTGCAAAAGGTAAGGATTTTGTTGATGCTGAATACGAGCCACTTTTCCCTTATTTTGAGAACCTTAAAGATCCTGCTGTATGTACTGCAGAAACAAATCAGAAATGCGAAAAAGGTGCATTCCGTATGTTCAATGCAGCTTATGTTTCTACAGAAGATGGTACAGGTATTGTTCATATTGCTCCTGCTTTTGGTGAAGAAGACAATAAGGTATTCAGAGGAAGCGGTGTACCAAATGTAGAACCAATTGATGCAGAATGCAAGTTTACAAAAGAAGTTTATGATTATGAAGGACGTTTTGTAAAAGAATGTGATAAGGATATTATCGCCCGACTTAAGAATGAAGGCAAGCTTGTAAAACGTGATACAGTAGTTCACTCATATCCTCACTGCTGGCGATGTGGTTCTCCACTTATTTACCGGGGAATCGGTTCCTGGTTTGTAAAGGTTGCAGATTACCACGATAAGTTACTCAATGCAAACTCAAAAATTAACTGGCAGCCTAACCACATTAAGGAAGGCCGCTTTGGAAAATGGCTTGCCGGTTCAAGAGACTGGGCTGTAAGCCGCAACCGCTACTGGGGAAATCCTATGCCAATCTGGCGCTGTGACGACCCTGACTGTAAAAATGCAGTTTGTGTAGGAAGCCGCCAGGAGCTTAAAGACTTGAGCGGAACTTATCCTGAAGATTTGCACAAACAGTTTGTAGATAAGATTACATTTACCTGTCCAAAGTGTAAAAAAGGTACAATGCGCCGAATCCCGGAAGTTTTTGACTGCTGGTTTGAATCGGGTTCTATGCCTTATGCCCAGGTTCATTATCCTTTTGAAAATAAAGAAAAGTTTGAAGCTAATTTCCCTGCAAACTTTATTTCCGAAGGTCTTGACCAGACACGAGGATGGTTCTATACACTTACTGTTCTTGCAGCACAGCTTTTTGACAAGCCTGCTTTTGAAAACTGTATTGTAAACGGAATTGTACTTGCAAATGACGGCCGCAAGATGAGTAAATCTCTGCACAACTATACAGACCCGGTTGATGCAATAAATATGTTTGGTGCAGATGCAATCCGTCTGTTCTTAATGCACTCTGCTGTAGTTAAGGCTGATGAAATCCGCTACTCAGATGATGGTGTACGAGATATCTTAAAATCAATCATAATTCCTTGGTGGAACTCTTATTCATTCTTTGTAACTTATGCAAATATTGATAAGGTCAGCCCTACAGGTCATCTTTTTGATGAAAAAACACCATCTAATCCTCTTGATGCATGGCTTCTGTCTATTACACAGAATCTTGTAAAGGAAGTTGGTGCAGCACTTGATGCTTATGATTTGTCTGCAGCTATTGACCCGATTGTTAAGTTTATTGATGAATTAAATAACTGGTATATCCGCAGAAGCCGCCGCCGTTTCTGGAAATCTGAAAACGACAACGACAAAACAGAAGCTTACGAAGCACTTTACATTGCATTAAAGACTCTTGCAAAAACAGCTGCTCCATTTGTACCGTTCATTACAGAAGAAATGTATCAGAACCTTAAGAATCCTGAAGACAAAGAATCTGTACATCTTTGTGATTATCCGGAGCCAAATAAGGACTGGATAAATGAAGCTCTTGAGTTCAAGATGGCAACAGTACAGAAAGCAGTTTCTATGGGTCACAGCCTTAGAAATACATTCAACCTAAAGAACCGTCAGCCACTTGCAAACGTTGCACTTGTAACACGCAATGCAGAAGAGAAAAAGGTTCTTGCAGAAATGGAAGATTGTATCCGCGAAGAGCTTAATGTTAAGGAAGTAATTTTCCACGAAAGAGAAGATGAGCTTGTTGAATATAAGGCAAAAGCTAACTTTAAGGTTCTTGGAAAAGAGCTTGGTCCTAAGATGAAGGCTGCAGCAGGAATAATTGCAACTCTTACAAGCGAACAGATTCAGTCAATCCTTGACGGAACAAAGCTTACAATTGATGTTGAAGGAACTTCTGTTGAGCTTGACAGCGAAAAGGTTTTGGTTGAACGCTTCGAAAAAGATGACCTCAAGGTTCTTAATGATGGAACACTTACAGTTGGTCTTGATACAAAGGTTACCGACGAGCTGAAAAAAGAAGGCTATGTCCGCGACTTAATCAGAGGTATTCAGAATCAGCGTAAGGAAAACGGCTATAATGTTACCGACAGAATTAAGATTGTTCTTTCCGGTGATGAAAAACTCAAGGATGCTTATTCAATGTTCTCTGAGTTTATTTCAAGCGAAACACTGGCCGTTGATATAAGCTGGAAAGATTCAATTGCAGACGGAATCGCTATTGAAGCTGATGATAAAACATGGAGCATTTTGATTGAAAAAGCTTAATCACTGTAACCGATGGTCTAAATTATTTGGGCTGTCGGTTATTTTTTGTACAGTTGCATTTTTGTTTTCTTCCTGTATGACAATGCCAAAGGGCAGGAAAGTAGAAGCATTATCTCTGCTTGATAATCAGAGCAATCTTTATTTTGCAGTACCGAATAATGTTGATAATGAACTTATTGAAAAAATAATAAGTGATAACGTTTCGGGTCTTGCAAAGCACGAAATTGAAAGAATTATCGCCAGAATTAATACCGCTTATATTGGAGTTAATACTACAAAAAAAGCATTTTCTTCAGATGCTGTACAGGTTGCAATAGACGGTAATTTTCCAAAAAAGATGATTCCAAAGTTTCTTAATAAAAAGAACGGTTGGGATGTAATAATGTGTTCTTCATGCGAAGCAAAAAAGCACCCGATTTACACTAAGGCTGTTATTCCAGGTTCAGAGGATTATATCAGCATGTCGTTCCCTGCTAACAATGTTGCCTGTATGGGAAGAAGCATTGAACAGATGCTTGGCCGTTACGATACACTTTCTTTACCGGATTTTGCAGATCAGGTAAATAGTGCAGAAGACAGTATAATGCACTCGGATGAATACTTTTACAATTATCTTCTGGAAGCAAAGGATGAAATCCGGTTTTTTGCAAATAATCCGAAATCTTTTTTATCTACAATTACAGGTGTTAATCTTGATTTGAAAATCATAACTGTAGCCGGTGCAATTGTAAAGGATGATGAAGACGCTGGAAAATATAAAGTAAAGTTTATATTTAAGTTCTCAAGCAATAAATACTTAAAGGCGGGAAGGGCATTGTTAAAGCTTGCTTTGGGAATGAGCAACTCGGAAGTTGAGGACGGAGATGATTCTGAGCTTATTGTACAGAATGTACATATAAATAAAGAACAGATATTGAAATTATTAAATTTTTAAAAATACAGGAGACTTACGTATGGCAAGTGACAAAATTATTCTTAAGGCAGAAGATTTGGATGGTTATCTTACAAGACAGGATTTGCTTGACTTGGAAAGACTTGACAAAATGTTCAAGGAAACAATGAAATCTTTTGATCCGGTTGATGAGCAGAAAATTATTGAAGGCTACGACAAGATGGGACATGCAATGCAGGAAATATGTGCTTCTCATCCGAATGTAAGGGTATATTCTTTTGTTACTGAAGAAGGAGCTCATGCAGAAGCTTCACGTGTAATTTCAAAGCTCCGTGACGAACGCACAGACCATCAGGAGTTTATGTATTACAGCCAGCGTGCTTACGAAATGCTTTTCAGAATGGCTTATACCGACCAGCATTCAGATAAAAAAGGTTATATTGTTGTAAGAACTCCTGTAACATTCCCTGTTCAGAACTATGCTGTTCATAAGATTCCTGCAATTGATCACAAGCTTGAAAACTCAGTTATGTGTGTAATGCTTCGTGGTGCTCTTCTTCCAAGTATGATTATGTCAAAGGAAATACAGGAATATTCATCAAACGGATACATTACTCCTTTTGCCTTATTCAAAATCAGCCGTAACGATTCAAAGAACGAAAATGATATGGAATACATTATGGATTTGAATAAATCCTTCTTTAATCTTGAACAGCTTGATGGTAAAGATTTGATTTTTGCTGACCCTATGAATGCAACAGGCGGTTCTCTTGTAACAGTTGTAAAATATCTTCAGAGCCAGGGAGTTCATCCAAAATCAATTAAGTTCTTTAATACAATTTCTACTTTGAAGGGAAGTATCCGCGTAACACGTGCTTTGGAAAACTGTACATGCTATACGTTGTGGCTTGACCCTGTAATGAACGAAAAAGCTTACATTATGCCTGGTCTTGGTGATGCAGGTGACCGCTTGAACGGCTGTGATACAAAAGATTCTCCAAGAAACATCATTCAGCTTATTGCAGATTACGGAAGCAACATTTCCGGCCTGTATAGAAGTCAGCTTTACGAAATTGAAAAGGTTGTACTTGGCTAAGAGTCTTGAATACACGGGGAAATAGAATGAAAAAAACTACTTTTACTGCAATTTTACTGGCCGCTTTTTTTTGTTTTGTTTTTCCGTGTAATTTAGTGAGCTGTGCTTCTACCGGTGTACCGATTCCAGGTAAAACTAATGCAGAAGCAAAAAAGCTTTCAAATGAATATCTTGCAATTGCAGATTTGTACTTTGGAATGGAAAAGTATGATAAAGCAATTGAATATTATAAGCTTGCCTTAAACAATAAAGATAATTACTGGAACGTTTATTATAAGCTTGCCAGAACGTACACGCTTCAATCTAAATGGAATGATGCGCTTCCAATGTACGAAAATCTTTTGAAAAGAGATCCTGACAATAATTCCTTAAAGGTTTCCATAGCATATATTTATGCAATGAGCGGCGATACTGATAAAGCCGTAAAAATATATACAGAGCTTGTAGAAAAGAATCTTGAAAATGATGAATATATGCAGAACTTAATTGCAGTGTATATTGCAAAAAAGGATTATGAAACAAGCGTAAAATATTTTGAAACTTTCCAGCAGACTTTCCCTGATAATAAAAATGGTGAGAAAATCCAGCAGGAACTGGAAAAACTAAGGAAAGAATTGTATCCGGAAGAAGAAGCTACTGAAGAAGGAACTGAAGAAAAATAGATTGTCGGGACAAGCCCGACAATGACACTAATTGTTTTCCATAAATTGACGGTATTTTATTGCATCAGCACGGAAAGCTATAATTTGACAATCATCATCTTCCTGAGCGTGAATGAGCGCTTCATCAGTTTCTTTAAGAAGTCTTTCGGCAGACATCATTCTTACTGTTCTTGTAGAAATACCAATGTAACACTTTGAAGGATAATCTTTAAGCATTTCGTTTATGTCGGCCTGAAGCTTTTCTGAAAAGGTAAGAGCTTCATCAACATCAGTATTGATTTTAATTGCTGCAATCGAATCTTCTTTATATTCAAAAAGCAAATCCTTAAACTGGAATTGAATGGTTAGGTATTCGCAGATTTCTTTGAATACTGCTGATGATTTTTCAATGCAAGGTATTTTAATAAGGAATAAAGCTAAATCAACTTCTGAACTTATAGCTCTGTTTAATTCATTTTCAAGACGTGGTTTAAGATACTGTTCCCAGCCGAGTCCTGTTTCTGAAGAAAAAAGTCCTTCCGGTGTTTTGTTTTCGTTTTCCTTAATTACCATAGGTTTAACTTCTTCAACAGGGTAGGCTACAGGTTTTACCGGTTTAGCTGGTTCTGCAGGTTTTTCTGGTTCTGGTTTTGGTTCAATCTTAGGTTCTGTTCTAACTTCCGGTATTTCTTCCTGAACTGGAGCAGTTAAGGTTTCAACCGGTTCTACTGGTTTAACTTCAACAGGTGTTTCTTCAAATTGTTTAGATGCTGTAATGTTAGTTGTGTCTAATACTGGCTTTGAATAATTCATATCTGCAATAATTTCATCAGCTGTTTTACCAGAATCTGGCTGCTGCTCATCTTCTTCAGTTGCATAAGTTGCTTCATATTTTCTGCTGTTATGATTTAATATGATTATAAGAATGATTGTAATAATCGTAGTTATTAAAATCATTAAGAAAGAGATTTTTGCAAAGCGTGCAATTTCAGAAGGGCGGATAAGATACATTGCAGCAATAATGCTTACAGTTCCATCATTAGTAGAAAACGAAAAAGCTTTATTGTAAATGTATTTAGAATTAAGGGCATCGTATTCATTTTCTGTTGCACAGAATGTAAGATAATCTTCGGAATTATATTTAATATGAAGTACTGCAAAATCTTCAAGAGGTAAAACAATTTCACTTAAACGGTCATCAAATTGTTTTGTAAAAAAAGCATTCCTGTTTGTGAGCTGTTTAATGCTTAATGAAAGCTGCTCGAATCTTGAATCACAGCGGTTTTCTCCCTGTGTGTATTCAGAAAAAACGCTGAAGCCAAAAGTAAAAATGGAAACGAGAAACATTAAAACAACAAAAAAACAATAAAAGCCGGTAAGTTTACTTTTCATATTGATTAAGAATCCTTGACAATATTTGATAAGCCTTTTTCAAAAAAGTTTGAAAACTGCTGTTATTATTATCGTAAAATCTTAACCAGGAGATTAATGGTAAAAGTGAAATATCAAGGTTATTAAGGTCAAAAAGTGTTGTTTTTTTGTTAAAATCCTGTGTTTTTGAGGCTGAATCAGATATTCTTTGAATGATTTGTTTATAGTTGCTGAGCCCTACCGGAAAAGTCGGTTGATTTGGATTTTCTTTTATGGAAATAATATATTTGTTTTCCTGTTTTGAAAATGCGTAATTATTAGACTGTAAATACTGTTCAAATGAAAGTCTGTAGGAATCTAAAACAGTTGTTGTAAAAGAATTATTGTTGGAAAGCTTTATAAGTTCTGTACGGTATAAAAGCTTTGAGAATTGTTTTTCTGTAGTTTCAAGATTTGTGCTTTTTGTTGAATATAATTTATCAAGATATGTACCTTTAGTGTATGCTTTGCAGTTTGAATAAGAAAAATCTGCACCAAAAACTTCAAGCTTTGAAAAGCCGCATTTTACTGCAAAATCAAGGGCGGCAATTGTAACTGTGCCGGAACCTGAATAAAGCTTTATAAAAGAATCATTTGAATAAGAATAAACAAGCTCGCTGAAAGGATGGCCTGAAACTGAAAATAAAATATTATTTGTTAGATTAGAAATATGTCTTACGGCAGATGAATCTGAGCATAAATCAAAAACAAAAAGTGTAGATTCAAGCGATAGATTCTTTTCGAAAAAGTGTGAATGAGAAATATTCTGCCCGTCAATTGAAACAACTGCATCCGGAATAATTTGATTCTGCAATAAAGATGAATAAGCTGTATCTGTTGCAATGATATAATAATCATTACGGGAGCTTAGAAGAGCAGGTAATGTTTTTTCAAGTGATGGACCGGCAGCAATGATTGCGGCTGTTTTTGTTTTATAATCTGCAGGTAATTTTTTTTGCGGCGGCTTGATAGTTGAATAAGTATTAAGATTTGCAAGAATGTTTTTCTGCCAGATTTTTCCAAAATGTGATTGTGCTGAAAAATCAGCGGAAACTGTGTTCAGTGAAGATTTAATAATCTGCTGAATTAAAGGATAAAGATTCTGGTTTTCCTGAATCCAGCTGAGTTGTTCTACAACATAAAGGCCGCCGTATACAGATGGAATGTACAGGGATTGAAGCAGACTTGAAAGATTTTCGATAGAGGCAAACTTAATATGTAAGTTTCCCTGAAGCTTTTTTACAAGAGGTATCTGTAATAAAAAGTTTATATCATTTTGAGATTTTTCAAGACAGAGAAAAAATGCCTGCGGATATTTATTTAATAAAGCTTCTATGGCAATTCCGCTGCCAATTCCAAGAATAATGTAAAAAGATGAAAAAGGAATTGTTTCTATAAAACGGGTGGCATCATTCTGGGGATTATAACGCGATTCCATTGTTTTACCGTCTGCAAAAACAGGAATTACAGAACCGTTTTTGGCTGTAAGAAGGGAAACATACAATTGAGGCGAATTATTAAGTAAAGCTGAAATATCAACATTATTTGCCATAATTACTCCAAACTAATTGAGAAGCTTCCCTATTTTATTTAAAAGCTTTTGATTCTTTTCTTCAAGATTCTTTAAAAGTAATTCTTTTTCTTCCTGATTTTTTGCATGCTTTATTGAAATAAAATCTACCGGAAAGATTTGTTTTTTCCATTCTTCTGTGGAATTGTTTTTTTCAATAAATGATTTCAGTAATTTAATTCTCTGAGATCTTTCGTTATATGAATATTCTTTCTGCTTCTGGAATATGGATTTTTCCTGCGAAGATTTTTTTGCAGAAATCATTCTGTTTATAAAATCTGAATAATTTATGTTTTTTATTTCTCCAAGATTTTCCTGATCTTCTATTACGCGGAAAACTTTATTTTTCAAACCGGTCAGGTTTTCAAACCAGTTTCTGTAAATTGCAAGTGAACCTGAATTGAATCTTGATTTTGTCTGACGGGTTTCTTTATTAGATAAACGGAAATCCTTTATGGAATTATTTATTTCAAGTTCATTTGGTTCTGTATGCTGAGTTGCCTTGCCTGGAGCTAAATCCATACCAAGACAGTAAATGTAATTGTCAGTGAGCTGTAAGGCAAACATTAAGGCTGTTCCGCTTACTGTTCCATTACGTTCAAGTGTTATGGCATTTATGCTGCACGCCTGCAGCATTTTATTTGAAATGCCATCTGAATAAGTACAGGGAACTAAGTTCAGCTTTTCAAAAAGCTGCTTTTGAATAAAAGCTTCGCAGGGAGCGGAGGAAATAAGGTTTTCATAATTAAACAGCTGCTTTAAGTGCTGGCCTGCATAATAACCGCCGTCTGTTGTAAGAATTAAATCAGGTTCAATGTTGTTGGAAAGTAAAACTCTGATTGCAGAAGAAAGACAGATTATAAAACAATTGTTCCTGAATTGTGAAAGCTGTTTAATAACTTTATTAAGGCTGGGGCCTGAAGAGACAATTAATATTGGTTTTGAAGTTTTCCGGATTATGGAATAATTGTTTTTAAGATATTTAATATAATTACACGTATTGATTATCCATTTTTTTTCAAAATACTGGCGTGTTATAAGTATTGTACGGCAATGTTCGAGTACATTTTTATACGTCTGCCAGATTTGTGTACTTTCTGATTGAAAAAGATTTTTAGTCGGCGTCCAGTCAAAAAGCTGGGAACATAAAAGCTGTTCTTCTGTAAATGAAGATAATAAATAATTTTCAAGGGTTTGTGCATCTTTATAATCAAAAACAAAATCCCAGTCTGAATTACAGGCATTAAAATCTTTTATAAGTCGGATTATACCGATTTTTGCATCCGGGTATTTTTTTCTTAAAAAAGGCAGCGTATAAGGCAAACCAGGTTCAATCAGAATAATTATGTCACATTCTGTGGCAGGCAAAAGAGAAACAAAACGTTCTGCTTCTTTAATCGGGGAGTAGGGAGAATGAATGTAATGATTGTCTGCTGAAACAGTCTGATTGTTATCTTTTGATGAACCAAACAGGAGATTCAATTTTAGTTTGCCGCCTGATTATTTTTTTTATTATATAATGGTTCAAGAATAATTTTCAGTTTAGAACTGCTGTCTCCAAGAATGTCTTTAAGTGTAAGAATCAGATGCTGTTCGAGCATTCGTTTTGGGATGCTGTTTCTTGCCTGAATGTAAAGATTTATTGAATAATCTGCTTCTTCAATAGGATTCTTTGGAAAGCATTTTCTTAAGGAATAAAAAATATTATAAAAAATAACCTGTTCAAAATGGAGTTTCTGGTTATCTGAAATATTCTGTTTATCAATAAAATCTTTGATGGAATCATAAAGATTTATAATGTAAGTGTTTGCTTTAGCTGCTGCAGGATTATCAGTAAAATATGCTTCATCATTTGAAAATGCAAACTCAAAATCAAACTTATCAAGAGAACTGAATTGATCAAAAAAGTCTTTGTCTTCAACAAGTGTTTCGATGGAAGATGAAGAACAGAAAAGAATTACATCATCCTGTGAACGGTAAAGAACGATTGAATCTATTGCATCTATGAGTTTATCTGAAAAAAACTGATAAAGCGGTTGAATAGAATTATCTTTTTTTGAAAAGAGCAGTGGAGTGTTCTTTTGAGGAATAAGTCCATCCCAGAAATCTAAAGTTGAAACTGATTTTAAAATCGAATTGCAGTCAAAACCATAGCAGGTATTTATTTGGAATATTCCGTTGTTTAATCTGAAAACAGCACATTGAGAAAGATTATACTTGTTTACATAATCAAAAAAATCCAATCTGTTTTTTTCATTCATGCGAATGATTCTTTTAAGAAGACCAACAGTATTGGATTTTTCTGAATTATTTTGAACGGTATTTGAAGCTTCCTGCTGTTTAGCATTTTCTTCAAATACCGCTACCTGTTGTAAAAATCCCATTAAGACAATCCTAATTCGGAGAATAATTTCTTATATGTAGTAAACTCGTCAGATTTAGCAAACTCAATAATTTTGTCTTCAGGAAGATTTTCAAGAAGCTGATCCATGTAGAGGAGAACAGATTTAATATCTTTCTTAAGCTCTGCATTTTCATCATCATCAACAGAAGGTTCATCTTTTTCTGTAAGATAATCAATGTGGTCTTCAGTCAATGTATTGTCGCTCTTCATTGCAACAAGGTCATCTGAAGCAAAGTCATCTTCGATTGAATCAACAGTTGGAACTTCTTCTGATTCTGCAATTTCTTCTACAGGTTCTGCTGCTTCAGGTTCTGCAGGAAGCTCTTCGGTTGTATCTTCATCAACTGTTTCGAAGCTGAAGTCTTCATCAGCTGGTTCTTCAACGAAGGTTTCCTCAATGAGTGGCTCTTCGTTTTCGATTATTTCTTCTTCAACTATATCTTCAATAAGAGGTTCTTCTGTTATTGTTTCTTCAGCAGGTAATTCTTCTTCTGCGATTATTTCGTCAGCTGTATCGAAGAGGTCTTCAAACGATTCATCAGCAACTGCGTCTTCGGCAGCTTCTTCTACAGATGGAACTTCTTCTGTTTCGAATGAATCAACATCAGCGAATGCATCGTCAAAGCTTTCTTCTGTAACATCTTCTGTTGTTTCTTCTTCAGGCTCTTCATCCTGGTTCTTAGAAACTGCTGTAGCAATTGCTGCTGCTCCAAGAACTGCAGCACCTGTAACAGCGGCTGCTTTAAGAAGGTCATTGTTATCTTCTTCTATTACTTCAGGTTCTTCTTCGTTTGGAATTGCAATTTCTTCAGGAAGATCTTCATCAACAGGAGTTTCAGAAATGTCTTCTGTAAAGTATTCAGAAACTGTTTCTTCTTCAACTTCTGGTGCAACTTCTTCTGTTGAACTTGAGAAATCTTCGAACTCAATTGTTTCTGGAAGTTCATCTGAGCTTTCTTCAACGATTGTTTCTTCAATTACTGGTTCTTCTGTGATTGTTTCTTCTACTGGAACTTCGTCGAATGTTACTTCTTCTACCGGTGTTTCCTCTGCAGGAACTTCATCAAATGTAACTTCTTCTACAGGTGCTTCTTCGAAAGTAATTTCTTCTGCCGGAGCTTCAGGAGCTTCTTCAACAGGAGTTTCATCGAATGTTACTTCTTCTACCGGTGTTTCTTCTACAGGAACTTCATCAAAAGTAACTTCTTCAGCAGGAGTTTCTTCAACTGGAGTTTCTTCAACTGGAGTTTCTTCAACTGGAGTTTCTTCAACTGGAGTTTCTTCAACTGGAGTTTCTTCAACTGGAGTTTCTGGAGTCTCTTCAAAAGGAGCTTCTACAGTTTCTTCAACTGTTTCCGGATATTCTTCAGGAGCAGTTACAAAATCAGATGTATTCATGATTTTGTTCAAATCATCTGTTGAAAGGGCAAGAGTGTCATCATCATCGTCACTTGAACCAAAGAAACCACCCTGATCTGCAGGTTCTTCAATACCTTCGAAAATATCATCAGTTGTTTCGTCTGCAACAGGTTCTTCAACCGGCTCTTCTACAATGCCAGAGCTTTCTTTTGCTTTAATTTCTGCAAGATTTGTTTTAAGAGAGTTGATTTCTTCCTTAAGATTAGACAAATCTGCAACAATCTGCTGGAGAAGTGAAGAACTTGCTTCGTCTAATGTAACTGTATTGGCAGGAGCAGCGGCTGCAACACCTGAACTTTCTGTAACAGGCTGTTCTGGAACAGGAGCGGCTTCTGATTTAATTTCGTTTACGATTGGAGCTGAAGACATGTTGTCGTTATCTACCGAAAGATCATAATCAACAATCTGTTCTTTAATCTTTGAGCCTTCAACATCCTGGGTAACAGGTGTTTCTTCTGCATCAGAATCGATTCCAAAGTCTGAAAGGTCGATTTCTTCTGTTTCAATGTTTTCACCTGTAGAAGCTTTTGATTCAATGTCATCAAAAGAAACTTCTTCGAATGATTCAGAAGAAAGAGCGGTTTCTTCTTCATCTTCTTCTATATTATCTACAGCTTCTGTGTTTTCTACTGTCTGAACTGCATCTGCAGAGGAATCAAAACTAATATCCATATCAAGAGGCTTTTCGTCAACAATTTCTTCCTCTTTTGGTGCAGCTGGAGCGGATTCAACACCAAACTCGCTCAAGTCTACAAAATCATCGAGGGAAACTTCTTCTTCACCGCCTGCTGAAGGGGCAGGGCTGTCTGACATAAAGTCATCAAGAGAGATTTCTGTTTCGCTGTCATCAGAAGATTCGGCTGTCGGAGCTTCATCAGTTGAAAAATCATCAAAAGAAACTTCTTCAAACTCATCGAGTGAAACTTCTTCTGTTTCTTCTGTTGGTGCTGTAGGAATGTCATCTGATGGAAGATCGTCAAAATCAACAGAGGCTTCTTCAACCGGAACATCTTCCATTCCGCTTGTAAGGTTCAAAAGCTCATCTGAAGTAAGCGTTGTATCTCCTTCTGTATTTTCTGCGCCGAATTGATTATCATCCTTGAACATATCAGAGAAATCTGTATCTTCAAAAGAATCCTGCTCCTCAAAATCTGGTAAATCCAGGGAGTCAGTAATTTCAAAATTATCATCAGTATTTTCTGAAGGTGATTTTTTTACCCATACTCCATAACTGTCAAGTTCGTTTGTGTTGTCTGTTGAATCGCTCATTTAATCCCTCTTGTTAAGATATTAGTTTTCTATCTTTATATATCGGCAGAAATGTCTAAAATAAACAGTACTTTTCAATATAATTTAAAATAATTATAGCACACATTTTTAAAACGGAAAACAAGAAAAATATAACTGTTTGTATAAAAAAATACTCTCGCAAAGAACCGTATTTTACTCCGCTAGGAGTTTATGACGCTCCGTAAAATACAAACCTTTGCTACGTATTTTTTATAAACTTTTATTTTTACAGTAGTGAAAATGTGCTCCCTTGCCGATAATTTAGTAATTATGAATCGTGCAAAATATTTAAGTGTTATATTCATAGGAACATTAGTTTACGTGCTTCTTTCGGGAACGATAGGGCAGAACAGTCTGAAATGTTATAACAAAATGGAAGAGCAGAAAAGGATTGTCAGCAAGCGCACAACCGATATTCAGAATATAAATAATGAATTAAAACTTGAATTAACTTCTCTGGAAAGTGACAAAACGGTTATTGCAGCCTATGCCAGAAAGCTTGATTATGTAGCTGATGGTGAAAAGCTTGTTAAAATTACAGGTCTTAAGCCGGCTCAGACCACTTTGTACGATACAGGCTCTGTTTTAAGGCACGAAGACCCGGACTATATTTCTGAACGATTCTGTAAAATGGTGGCATTGATACTTGCAAGTCTTTGGTTTATTATATTATTCCTTTATGATTTGAATAAAGGTAATATTTCGTTCAAACGCGAAAAGAAACCAATGGTAACAGGTGTGCCAATTTATGATTTGCCGCAAATCTGATGACGATTCAATCAAAAAATGTATTTCTTCTCTTAAAAATGGCGGAGTTGTGATTATTCCGACAGATACCGTGTATGGTTTTTCGGGTATTGTAGATGGAAAAACCGACTCCATCATCAGGAAAATAAAGGGAAGGGAAGAATATAAGCCTTTTATCCAGCTGATTTCGACTCCACAGGAGATTTTTAAATATACAGATGAGGTAATTCCACAAAAGCTGCTTGACTGCTGGCCGGGTCCACTGACGATAATTGTAAATACGAAGGAACAGAATGGTTTGGGGATTCAAACTGTTGCCTTGCGCTGCCCCGGGGATGAATGGCTTAGAAAAGTGATTGCCGGATGTGGTGCTTCTATTTATTCTACAAGTGTGAACAGGAGCGGTCAGCCGGTTTTAGATACGGAAGCTGCTATTATAAGTGAGTTTGCAGGTGAAGTTGACTTAATTGTAGCTGACGGCGACCGGAAAAGCTCTGTTCCATCAACAATTGTAAAGGTAGAAACCGGATCTTACAAAATTATCCGCCAAGGTGCAATAAAACTGCAAGCTTAAACAAAAGTGTAATGGAATGTGCAGTTTTGCTTTGCAAAACTGCAGACAAACGCAGAAAAAATGATTGTTACCATACAGTGATAGCGTTTGTCATTTGCGTTTCCAGGTTACATTTATGTCACTTCGGATTGCGGCGCCGTTGCTTTCAATAAGGGTGTTTTTTGTTCCGGTAAGGGTATTATCGTTAGTTACGCTGAAAGACCAGGTGATTGGAGCGGCGTTTACGGCTTCTGTAAGGGCAACATTTCTTGAAAGCTCAGGGAAGAAGGAAGCATTTGCACGTCCGCTCTGTTTAATCAATATTTTTTTCTGACCGTCTTCTGATTTAAGTTCAACAGTTATGTTCATGGAAGCTCCGTTTGTAAAAATTACAAAGCCGCGGCCACCACGCATAATTACAATCTTATCAATTGAATCTTCGCCAGCCCATGTGCCTGATAAAAACTCGGTAGATTCAATACCAGTTGTAGATTTAGGCTCCGGCATGGCAAAATTGTCATTGCTTTTAGTAGTTTTGTGTTCAAGAAGATTCAAAATTGATTCGTGAAGAACAGATTTTGGCTCCATCAATATCTTATAGAAAGAATCGTACTCTTTTGTTTCGGATTCAGTTTCGTTTGTTACAGGATTTATGAGTTTTAGGGTAGAAATCCACTTTGAGCTGTTTTCTTTTTTTGAAATTATTGTATAAAAAGAAAGGTGATCGGTTGAAAGTGAAGATTCTTCAGGAACGCTTTGCATTGAAGATTCTACGCGTTTGTCGTTTATAACAAAATTATTGATTTCGCAGAGCTGGGTGTAGTAGAGGTCACTCGTCATTTTGGACATATTTGCATCTATTTCCGTAGCGACAATACCGTAGTAGTCAATGCTGTAGCGTTCTTCTGCAAAAAGGCCCGAAATAAAAAGAGATAATATAATTGAAACAATAAAATACTTCTTAATCAAAGCTTTATCCTTTCAGTTTGTTTGAAAACTCCCTTTGAAGCTCCCTGTTCAAATCCCTATCCTTAATTGTTGCACGCTTATCGTACTGTTTTTTACCTTTACAGACTCCGAGCGCAACTTTAACTCTTCCGTTCTTTAAATAAAACTCAATAGGAATCAAAGTGTAACCTTTTTCTTCAACTTTTCTATTTAATCGCTTAATTTCTTCTTTATGCAGCAATAATTTTTTAGGACGGTCGGGATTATGATTAAAAATTGAGGAATAGGCATACTCCGAAATGTGAAAGTTTTTAACCCAAACTTCGCCATCTTTTATTTCTGCAAAGCTGTCTGGAAAAGAAATATTACCATTTTTAACAGACTTTACTTCGGTACCTTCAAGTGCAATTCCGCACTCATAAGTTTCTTCAATAAAGTAATCAAAGCGAGCCTTTCTGTTTTCTGCAATAATCTTTTTTCCTTCTGTCATAAGTTTATATTATAGATGATAGTGAAGAGGGTTTCAACTGCTAGGGAAATATGGTGGGGAAATATGGATTTTTATAACGATTAGAGAGGTTGATAAATTATGTGAAAAAATGATATAAAAAATATAAAAAAGAATATGGAGAATTAATTATGAAGAATAGACTTTTTAAATTAAGTTTTATTTTTGTGTTATTGGCATTTTTTTTAACAGGATGTCCAAAAATAGCTGATTCAGGTTATTCAGATAGTGTAGAAGAGGGACAGAAAACATCACAAGAAAAAGAATCTGAAAAAGAAAAAGACCAGGATAAAGATAAAGAAACAGATAAAGATAAAGAATCAGAAAAAGATAAAGAATCAGAAAAAGATAAAGAATCAGAAAAAGATAAAGAATCAGAAAAAGAACCTGAAAATCCAAATGAACCAGGCAAAACAGAATTAACAGAAAAAATTGCTGCTGCAAAAGACAGCATTGATTTTGAAAATACAGCAATTGGTGAAGATGCAGTGGTTTCAAAGTCACTACTTATAAAAAATCTTAATTTGAACGGAAAACAGCTTACACTTGAAGCAAGTGGCATTGAATTAGAGAATGTTCAGAATGCAGTGATTGTAGTAGACGAAAAGGTTGGAGAAGGTGATGTAACTCTTACAAATTGTTCTATTGCAAAACTTGAGATTTACGGTGGTGGTTCTAACAGTATTCACATTAATAAATCAAATATCGCTTCTGTAGAAGTAAAGAAAGATAATGTTCGAGTTGCACTTGAAGATGCTTCAAAAATTGAAGCTGTAGTTGTAGAAGCTGCAAATACAAAAATTGAATCTGCAGAAACTATTGTAATTAACGAAATAAAAGTAAGCGAAGTTGTAGACAAAATTACAATCAAAGGCGGAACTGTAGAAAAAGTTCAGGTAGTGCCTGTTGAAGAAGGCCAGGCATCTGCCGGTCAGAGTGGGGCTGCGCCTGAAAAGACTAAAATCCTTATTGATGGAAAAACAGAAGTAAAGAGTGTTGAAGGAACAAATGATGTTCAATTGACAAAAGAAGCTATTCAAAGCGGTTCAAACGTAGTTGTAAAAGCCCCTGTTCCTGTTGTTACTTATTATGATGATACCATTGTATTTTTATCAAACGGCGATACTACAGGTACTGAGTTTGAAGGTCAGGATGTTTATTATGAATATATTTTTGATGTTGAGACAAAGGCTGAAGAAGAAATTGGAATTGATTATAAGGTTAATATATATAAACTTCCTGATGATATAAAAGTTTTCATAACTGAAAAGAATAATGGAAAAATTATGTATATGGAAATGACCGATGATACTAAAATAGATTCAAATACTCTCTCTATTAAAACATGGTATGATGCATCTCTAGTTCTTGAATCTGCAGGTCTTGTAAAAGGTTCTTTTAAAGAAGATAGAGTAGAACTTGAATTTCCTGTATATGATCAGAAATTTGATATAAAAGACTGTGGAATTCCTGAAAAAATTATCCTTCCAGAGTCTCCATATAAGCCTGAATTTACGGTAACTCCTTCTGCAGATGGAAATGTAATCAATATTACATTTAATGATAGTGACGATGAACAGAAACCGAATAAATATATTTCCAGCTCAATAAGCATATATCAGGGTGTAAAAGAAGAAGATAAATGGCTCTGGAAACAGGTTTTTAGTTTAGATGAAAATACAGATAAATCTGTAACTTTTACAGACTGTTTTGTAGACCCAGGAAAAGAATATACATATCTATTTGAGGTAAATAATAGATATAGAACTACAGAAGACGATTCTGTACTTGTAACAGCAACTGGAGGAGCCGGCGAAATTGTATTATCAGCTGAAAACTCTACAGCAGACAATGGCATAAAGCTTACAATTTCTGATGTTTCTTATTCCTCTGATTATAATGCAAGCCGCACAATCTTCAGATATTATGAAAATGATACTGATAAAAAGCCATGTTATGTAAAAATTGAACATTACAAAACTGATGAAGGAATGCTTCCGATTGTAGATTATTATACAGATAAGGGCATAAGTTATACTTATAAAGCTCAATACGCATTCTGGAATACTGATTCACATCAAAGATATACACCAATTGTAAAACCTTGCAGCATAGAAGCAAGTGTAGGTCTTGGAGAACCAAAAATTA
>JAEEGI010001403.1_pt1 | contig 60142 bp, 42 predicted proteins | sample 8958751 | NCBI WGS metagenome assembly JAEEGI01 (sample SAMN16246545, study PRJNA631951) | gut metagenome | biome: gut microbiome; feature: rumen; material: KS-attached | host: Bos | place: Iran: Karaj | collected 2018-10
TCACAACTACGAGTTGTATGGGACACGGACCATTTTAGTTGAAAGGTGACAGGTGACAGGTGACAGGTGAAATTACATGAAATGTTTAAAGTTAGGCAAAACACACGAAAAAGAGCTTCGCAGTGATGCGAGGCTCTTTTTTATTTTCTCAAAAATTGTTGCAATGTTGCAAAGTTGCAAAGTTGCAACGCATTTTTCAGGGTTTAAGTTCATAAAAAAAAATCGACTGCGATTGCAGCCGATTATACAAAATGGAATGACAGGAGGTTAGTCCTCTTTTTCTCTGTTCTTCTTGCCGAATTCGGGGTCTATCTTCAGGAAAGCGGTGATGGCGAAGGTGGCAAGACAGCAGATGATTGTCCAGACAAAGAAGTGCTGGTAACCGATGGTTTCCTGCAGCTTTCCTGCTACCATACCAGGAAGCATCATGCCAAGTGCCATAAAACCTGTACAGATGGCATAGTGGGCTGTCTTATGACTTCCCTCGGAGAAGTAGATAAGGTAGAGCATGTAGGCTGTGAATCCGAAGCCATAGCCGAACTGTTCGATGAATACACAAGAGTTGATGATCAACATATTGTCTGGCTGTGCATAACTCAGATAGACATATACGAGGTCGGGCAATGTGATAGCACATACCATAGGCCAGAGCCAGCGTTTCAGACCGCCATGAGAGGCTGCTATTCCACCAAGGATTCCTCCGATGGTGAGTCCGATGATTCCGACAGTTCCATAGACGAAACCTACGTCGCTTGTAGTCAGACCCAATCCGCCTTTGTCAATAGGGTCGAGCATGAACGGAGTAATCAGTTTCACGAGCTGTGCCTCCGGCAGACGGTAAAGCAACATGAACAATATGGCTACCAAGGCGTTGCGCTTTGTGAAGAATGACTTAAAGGTGTCTAAGAAGTCTTTCACCACAGAACTTGCAGTAATCTCTACTGCTGCATGGTCGGAAGCAGGTCGTGGCAGTATGTACTGATGATAGAGGGCTGCCAGGAAGAATAGTGCCGAGAGACAGAAGAAGGTAACTGACCAGGCAAATGGGATGTTACCGCTTCTTTCCTCAAGGAATCCTGCAAGAATGACGAGCAGACCTTGTCCTGCTACTGTGGCTATACGGTAGAAAGTGCTACGGATGCCCACATAGAGCGACTGTTCATGGTCGTCGAGTGCATGCATATAGTAACCGTCGGCAGCAATGTCATGAGTAGCAGATGTGAAGGCTACCAGCCAGAATGCTGCTAAGGTAAACTGGAAGAAGAACGAGGTGGGCAGCGAGAATGCTATGCATGCAAAGGCAATAGCAATAAGGAACTGCATGGTAACAGTCCACCAGCGTTTTGTCTTGATAAGATCTACGAACGGGCTCCAGAAGGGTTTGATGACCCAAGGCAGATAGAGCCAACCGGTATAAAAAGCGATATCTGCATTAGATATGCCAAGTCGTTTGTACATGATGACAGAAATAGTCATTACTGCTACATATGGCAGACTCTCTGCCATATAAAGTGAAGGAATCCAACTCCACGGGTTTCTTTTCTTTTCCATTCTTATTTTAAATTATGAATTATGCATTACTTTTAATTATGCATTATGCATTATGAATTATGAATTATGAATTACTTTCGCTCCAGGATAGTAGTGTTCAAGGATTTCACGATAATCGTATCCGAGTGAACCCATTACTGCAGCTCCTATCTGACAGAGTCCGACTCCATGTCCCCACCCTTTGCCTTCGAGACGGAAGCCATCGGCAAGCGGAATGACTTCGAATGCTGATGAGTAGAGATGGGAAGGACTGAGCCATTTACGTATTTCAAGTTCCTTGCCTACAGTCATTGTACGCTTCGTACCACGAATCTCAAGCAGGATGATTCGTCCTGAAGGACCTCTCTTTATAGGAGTCATACTAAGTATATGTCCAAAGTCGATACCTGATTTCCGTTTCACGATTTCATCGAGCTCTTGACCTGAATATTCCACATTCCATCGGTAAAAATCGGTTGTTTCCTGGTCGAAGTCGTTCAATACCTGAGAGAGTATTTTCGGGTCGGAAGTGTTACAAAACGCCTCTTTCACACCACGAGCTCTTTCATCGAAAAGTATGTCGGGTTTTGCAACGAGATATGGTTTCTGCTGATCATCCCAACAGGAAGCAAATTCCTCCATCATGCCTCCGCAGCATTTGGAGAACCTTGCATCGCAGATTTCACCATCATACATAAGCACTTCACCTGCCGTTTCTGCCACAGCCTGAATGGCAGTAGGGTTGCTTATCTTGCTTATACCTTGGTATCGCTGACAATGGTCATCGGCACAGACATCAAACAAGGTGTGGTCTTCGCGGTCATACCAACGGACAAGAGAGGTGAGAGGTGAGAGGTGAGAGGTTAGAGGTGACAGGTGACAGGTGACAGGTGAACCTTGAACTCTTGAACTCTTATCTATCTGCGCGAGCAACCAACTGCGGGAGATTACGGCATGAGCCTTAAGGAATGGTAGCGATGCTGTTGCTGACATCTCACTCGAGATGACACTTTTCAGATATTCCTCAAGTGGCAGGATGTTGATTGCACAAACTCGTCCGCCGTCGTTTATCAGTCGGAGCGAACCACGGAAGGTCTGTGTCTCCTGTCGCTGCCAATGGAAATTGACTCCGATGGTGACATCAGACAAAGAGAAGGAGGCGTTGGAAGCCTCCTTAGGTGTAAACAGTATCTCGTGGTAGAGTTGGTCGCGCCATCTGATGGCTGTCTCAGTAGCTGTTACAGTTTCCTCACCTGCACCAAACTCCTTATCTCCAAACAGATAATCGCCATTCAGTCTGAAACGTATCTGTTCTGCCGTAACAATACCAACCCTTATGACGGACATCATTTCTTAATCTTATCGATGATTTCCTTCGCTACATCTGCAGAACAACCGCACTCACGAATAATTGAAGCGAGCAGTTCCGGAGTGATTTTCTTATAATCCTCTTCACGCGGAGTAATGATGAGTCCTGCCATATCGAGTGCTCCCGGACTAACCATAATCTGCTGGTCGCCCTCCTTGAAATAGCAGTCGGGACGATGCTTCGCACGAGGTATTACAACTGTAGTTATGTAGTTCTCGCCTGTCACAGTACTTACAGTTATCCACGAAAGGATGTTCATCTGTGGTTCGCTGTCGCCTTCCTGCACAGGCATTGCATCATAGAGTTTCTGGAAGAGTGCATTATTTGCCTCTGGAGTCTTTGTGACAATAACAAAACCAGGACAGAGATATTCCTTCAGTTTGAACAGTCCGAAGGAGTCGGAGAGAGTTTCCATTCTCAATGACTCCAGATAGTCCTTATCTGTGAGAGGGAACAACTTATCACGCTTGAATCGGTAGAGTTCTTCCCAGTCTCGCTGTAATGGTACTATATTCAGCGGACCAACCTGGAAGTGCAGATGATCGGGAGCAGAAGCGCCAGACTTAGGTCCGTTGTAGAATACGAGCATATTCCTCAGTTGTACAGTAATTCGCATCATATCTATGTACGAATTGCGAATGCTCTGCGGACGATGCTGATGATGAGAAATGGTGAAGTGCTTTGGCAGGATAGGATATGGATTGACAAGCAACTGATACTTTCCTGCAATTGGGAAATCGGACTGTTCAAGCGGGCGATTGAGTTCGCAGAGGAAACAAGGACGCTTTTTGATTGATGCTTTATCAACCTTAGCTCCTGTTGACTGAATGCGAGCCGGATTCCACTGTACACAAGCCTTGACATTATCTATCAGCATCTCGTTCTGTCGTACTTCTGCAAGTGCTGCATACCTCTCCCCTACTTCCTTCCATTGCTTGAGTTCGGTTTCGAAGAAATCCATCGCTCCATCGTAAGTCAGGTTCATGCTCCAATATTTATTGAGAGCCTGACGACTTTCAATCTCCATAGTACGCAACAAATCCTTATACTGATTATTAGTATTTATCTGTTCTGGGGTAAGAGCTGCATCGCTATTGCCTTCCCAACGGCGACACAGATACAACTCATCATAAATTCTGCCGATTCGGAACTTACGGGAGAAAGCCAAACCGAGTGCATAGTCCTCTCCGTATGATGTATTCGGCATTCCTACTTTACGCAACAGAGGAGTATAGAAAGCACGTGGAGCTCCAAGTCCGTTGATACGTAAAGCATTGTTTCTGCCGTTTTCATCGGTCCATTCCTTATGGTCGATGATACCAGGAGGAAGGGTTTCCAGTTGGAAGTTGCACATACGGTACGAACCAATTACCATAGCACATTTCTCAGCATAGAACTTATCTACTATCTGCTGCAAGGTGTTAGGACTGCTATAGAGGTCGTCGCTATCCAACTGAACTGTGAATTTTCCGCAGCGTTCATCATTGAAAGCAATCGACCAGCAACCACCTATTCCGAGGTCTGTACGATCAGGAGTAATCAGGATGCAACGAGGTTCCTTTGCAGCTATTTCCTTTACGATCTCTCCTGTGCCATCGGTCGAGTGGTTGTCAACTACTATCACATTATATTCGAAAGAAGTCTTTTGGGATAATGCAGATTGCACAGCATCAGCTATTGTTTTCACACGATTGCGTACAGGTATGATAACAGAAGCCTCAACAGGATAGTCTGAGTATTCTACATTTATATCAGAGATGACATCGGAAGGGATATATGCATCTATGCGCTTCAGATGGTTGGTACAAACCTTTTCCATTTCGACCTGTACATCGCGGTTCTTCGGATTCACATAGTCGAACTGCTTCTCTCCACTCTTGCGCAAGTCGAGTTCTGTTTCTGTATAAAGATATTCGCGAAGGTGCAGCACAGAAGCCTGGGCAGAATGGCGCAACATATACATTGCCAACTCATACCAACCGGCATATTTCCACTGACTCATGGAATGTTCCTTCACGCAGTTACGAAGACTCTCAGTAGAAACCAACTGAGCAGAACCATAATCGAAATCGTCACGAACACTACCCAATTGAACATCAATCTTCGGCATCTTGACAATGCTGTCACCATGCTGAGCATAGTGGTCGGAATAAATCATTGCCGGTTTCACATTCTGAGCAATATTATACATACGCTCGAGAGCCTGATAACCAAGACTTACTGCCTTCGGATGCACATACAGGAAATAGTCGGTAGTCACATTCTCTGCAATTCTGCGAATCATGTCGGAACTGTAGAATGTACGGGCTGAGAGATTTTTCGTGCCTTCCACCTTTACGGACATGTCCGATGTCTGCATCAGGAAGATGTTACGTACTAAAGAAGTGTTTCTCAGTTGGGAAATCAGATTTGTCGTTGCCACCTCATCAATATAGGGAATGCAACAGTCTATGCCTTTCATCATAACTAAATTATTTTGCCACAAAGATACAATATACAATATTAAATATAAAATCAGAAATAGAAAAAAATTGTATCTTTGTGCCCAATAAAACTTAAAATTATGGAAAACAACCGTCAAAATGAAAATCTGAAGGCTTTAGGCAAGACTACGGAGTATCGGACTACATACGCCCCAGAGGTGCTTGAGACATTCATGAACAAACACTGTGAAAACGATTATTGGGTACGTTTCAACTGTCCTGAGTTCACGTCCCTCTGTCCTATCACAGGACAACCGGACTTTGCCGAGATACGCATTAACTACATACCAGACAAGAAAATGGTCGAGAGTAAATCACTAAAGCTGTATCTGTTTTCATTCCGCAACCACGGCGAGTTTCACGAGGATTGCGTAAACACTATAATGAAGGACCTCATCAAACTGATGCAGCCGAAATACATCGAAGTACTTGGACTTTTCGTTCCGCGTGGCGGCATCAGCATCTACCCATATGCCAACTACGGCATCCCGGGCACCAAATACGAAAAGATGGCTGAACATCGGATGCTCAACCACGATATGCAATAAAAACAAAAGTGTCATTTACAGAAGTTGCTGCAAATGACACTTTCTTTTTTATATATGTTCTATTATTTCAAACGTTCCTGAATAGCTTTGCTCTCAGCCTCATAACCAGGTTTGTTCAGCAGGGCAAACATATTCTTCTTGTAAGCCTCAACACCTGGCTGGTTGAATGGGTTTACTCCGAGGATAAGGCCAGAGATACCACAAGCCTTTTCGAAGAAATAAATCAACTGACCGATGTTGTACTCATCGAGTTTTTCGATAGAAATCTTGATGTTTGGAACTCCACCGTCAACATGAGCCAACTGAGTACCGAGTTCTGCCATCTTATTTACTTCGTCAATACGCTTTCCGGCGAGGAAGTTCAGACCATCGAGGTTCTCTGCGTCAGAAGGTACCTGAAGTGTAGTATTTGGTTTTTCTACAGAAACAACTGTCTCGAAGATTGTGCGTTCACCATCCTGAATCCACTGACCCATTGAATGCAAATCGGTAGTGAGGTCAACTGATGCAGGGAAGATACCCTTACCATCCTTACCTTCGCTCTCTCCATAGAGTTGCTTCCACCACTCGCCCAGATTGTGGAGCTTTGGCTGATAGTTAGCAATAATTTCTATCTTCTTACCAGCCTGGTAAACAGCATTACGAGCAGCTGCATAAACAGCAGCAGGATTGTTTGCAAGCGGAGCATTGATATCACATTGTGCTTCCATATCCTGAGCACCCTTCACCAAAGCTGCGATATCGAAACCGGCAACGGCGATTGGCAACAGACCAACTGGAGTGAGTACAGAGAAACGACCACCTACATTATCAGGAATTACGAAACTCTTGTATCCTTCTTTGTCGGCAGTAGTACGGGCAGCACCTTTCTTTGCGTCAGTAACTGCAACAATCACCTTCTTTGCAACATCCTTACCCATCTGCTCTTCACACATCTTCTTCAGAAGACGGAAAGTGATGGCAGTCTCAGTTGTAGTTCCAGACTTTGAAATGTTGATTACACCAAACTTTACGGTTTTCAGATAACCAATCATCTCTGAAAGATAATCTTCACCGATATTGTTTCCGGCAAACAGGATTCGTGGAGTCTTTGATGGCTGCAACCATCCGAAGGTATTCGACAAAGCATCGATAACCATGCGAGCACCAAGATAGCTACCACCAATACCAGCTACTACTACAGCATCACAATTCTGCTGCAGCACCTTTGCAGTCTCATTTATCTCTTTGATGAATTCTGGAGTGATTGAACTTGGAAGGTGCAACCAACCAAGAAAGTCGTTACCAGCACATGTACCCTCTTCGAGAGCTTTCTGTGCAGCCTTTACCTGAGGTTCCAGTGCCTCAACTGCTCCAGCAGCCAAGAACTGCTGTGCTTTTGAAATGTTGATTTTCATTGTTTTTATGTTTTTATCTGAATGAATCGCCTAGAATTTTTATCTCCACAGCAGGACTGATTTTCTCGTACAATATATTATATACTGCATCGAGGATAGGCATACTGACATGATATTTCTTATTCAGAATCTTCATACAGTTAGTGCCGTAATAACCTTCTGCAATCATTTCCATTTCCAGTTGGGCAGTTTTCACTGAATAGCCCTGTCCTATCATCGTTCCAAATGTACGGTTTCGTGAGAAATTAGAATACATAGTAACCAGAAGGTCACCCATGTAAGCACTCGCTGATACATGACGTCCTTCCTCCGGCTGCACCTCATTAAGGAAACGTTTCATCTCCTGAATGGCATTACTTGTCAACACAGCTTGGAAGTTATCACCCATCTTCAGTCCGTGACAGATACCTGCGGCAATAGCATATACATTTTTCAGCACAGACGCATATTCTATTCCTTCTATATCCTGACTCACACTCGTCTTCACATACTTATTAGTGAACAAATCTGCTACTACCTGGGCATTTTCCAAGCTGCTACAACCAATAGTAAGGTAACAGATTCTGTCGAGTGCCACTTCTTCAGCATGCGATGGTCCTCCGATGCAGGCCACCTGTTCCTCAGGTATGTTATACACCTTCTCCATATAGCTACTTACAGTCATCGATTCTTCTGGCACTATACCTTTGATTGCTGTGACAACCATCTTTTCTCTTAGGTTTGCCTTCAGTTTTTTCAGGTGACTTTTGATGTATGGCGACGGAATAACGAAAATCAGGGTGTCGTTATTCTTCACCACTTCGTTTATGTCGCTGGAGAATGTGATTCTATCTACATCGAAATGTAAGCCAGTCAGGTATGCAGGATTATGGTGCAAACGCTTGAAATCTTCTATGCGATCGTCACGACGCATATACCAAGTGATATGCTCTTCGTGGTGCATAACTATCTTAGCCACAGCTGTTGCCCAACTGCCGCCACCCAGAACTGCTACTCTGCCTGTACTTTGGAATTGCATTATAACTTACCGATTATATTATTCAATTCATCCACACTTGGCTTCACCACTTCTAATTTGAATTTCTTTATGATTTCGCCTATCTGCTGCTGAATCTTCTGAGCATTTCCGTCTTTCAGGTCACTCACCAGATTATAACCAGCCTTATACAGAATTGGTACTATATCTTCGTTGAATCCGAGTTCTACGAATTTCTCTACCCCATCCTTTGGCATTTTCTTCTCCGGTTTCATAGTTGGGAAGAGAAGTACTTCCTGAATAGTTGGCTGACCAGTCATAAGAATAGCCAAACGGTCTATACCGATACCGATACCACTTGTAGGAGGCATACCATACTGGAGAGCGCGAAGGAAGTCGTGGTCGATGACCATAGCCTCATCATCACCTCTGTCAGCCAGTTTCATCTGTTCTACGAATCTCTCTTCCTGATCGATAGGATCGTTAAGCTCTGAGTATGCATTAGCGAGTTCCTTACCGTTCACCATAAGTTCGAAACGTTCTGTAAGTCCCGGTTTCGAACGGTGCATCTTAGTAAGTGGAGACATCTCCACAGGGTAATCGATAATGAATGTAGGTTGAATAAATGTGCCTTCGCAAGTCTCACCGAATATCTCGTCGATAAGTTTTCCGCGACCCATTGTGTCGTCAACCTCTATATTCAGTTTCTTAGCAACCTCACGCATTTCGTCTTCCGACATTTTCTCAAGGTCGTAACCAGTCTTTTCTTTGATAGCATCGAGAATTGGCAAACGACGATATGGAGCTTTGAAGCTAACGATATTATCACCGATCTTTACTTCTGTAGAACCATTCACAGCTACACAAATCTTCTCAAGCAGTTGTTCTGTGAACGACATCATCCAGTTATAGTCCTTATATGCAACATAGAGTTCCATACAAGTAAACTCAGGATTGTGGCTGCGATCCATACCTTCGTTGCGGAAGTTTCTGCCTATTTCATAAACACCCTCGAAACCACCGACGATAAGGCGTTTCAGATAGAGTTCTGTAGCGATACGCAGATAGAGGTCTATATTCAGAGCATTATGGTGAGTGATGAACGGACGAGCTGTGGCACCACCGGCAATCTGCTGGAGTATTGGAGTTTCTACTTCTGTAAAACCAGCCTCATCAAACACCTGACGCATAGTTCTCAGGATTGTAGCTCGTTTCAGGAATACATCCTTCACACCCTGATTAACTATCAGGTCAACATATCTCTGACGGTATCTGAGTTCCGGGTCTTCGAAAGCATCGAACACCTGTCCGTCCTTTTCTTTTACCACAGGCAGCGGTTTCAAGCTCTTTGCCAAAACAGTCAGCGACTGAGCATGAACAGATATTTCTCCAGTCTGAGTGCGGAACACATATCCCTTGACACCGATAAAGTCACCCAAATCGAGCAACTTCTTAAACACTACATTATAAAGGTCTTTGTTTTCATCAGGACAGATATCATCGCGAGTGATATAAACTTGAATTCTGCCCTTTGAATCCTGCAACTCTGCAAACGAAGCCTTACCCATCACACGACGACTCATCATACGTCCGGCAATGCTTACTTCTCTCAGGTTGCCAATAGGTTTTCCCTCTTCATCTGTCTCTGGGTCAACAAACTCAGAGATTATATCAGTTGAAAACGCATTTGTCTCATACATAGCAGCAGGATAAGCCTCGATTCCCATAGCTTTCAAGGCATCCAGATTCGCTCTGCGCTGAATCTCCTGCTCCGACAATTCCAGTATATTCATTCTCTATTTCTATTATTTGCCGCGAAGATACGCATAATAAATGAAATAGAGTGAGTACGTTAGTGAAAAAAACAAAAAAATCACAACCTGAAGTAGATTGTGATTTTCTTTTGGATATGTATTGTTCTTACTTGAATATCTGCTTGCGCACAGAACCATCGCTCTTCTTAACGATGTAAACAGCACCTGCAACGGGTTTTCCTTGCAGACGAATTCCCTGCAAAGTGTAGATTACTTCGTCTGCAGTCTGTTCGTCAGCAGAGTAAGAAGAGATGGCTGTTGGAGTTGGATTGAAAGGACTTCCCAATACATAAGAGTCTGCACCTGGGTAGGTTGCACTAGTTCCGAACAATCCGTAAGCCGTACCACCAGGAACCTTCCAAGTACCATCAGTCTTGTAGAAACCTACACCTCTGTCGCCATTGCGGAATTCGTATATAAACTTATATGATGCCTGCGAAGCTGTAATTGCAGGGATGGAATCACTATAGAATCCCTTTACATAATTAGTTGATATTGTTGTATTTGAAGCAACAGCCGTTGGAACAAATACAGGACTCTTTACTTTAGAATTGAATACTATAGGTCTGTTGGCTGCAATTATCTTACCTGCAGTAATTGCAGCAACCTTTATTGTATCATATCCATCCTTGTATTCATAACTTGCAACAGAATAAGCAGTAACACCTTCCGGAACTATTACAGGATATGTAACATAGATGGCACCCCAGTATTTTCCTAAGTTATCTGGAGCATCCTCCACCTCGAATGTCTCTGCAGTAATCTTCTTAGATTCACGCAGGTTGTATCCAAGGTGAGGCGGCTGGTTGTAGCAGCAGTTTTCTGCTATTATCTGTGCTCTATAGTCAATATCATCCAGCAGATGTGGCACGATATAATCTGTCTGATAGTTTGTAGCATTCACTACCAACTGATAGCCAGTAGTACCTCCTTCTGACCAGCATATTACCTCTTCTCGCCAGTCGCCAAAGACATCTCCCAACAGGCTGGCATTATTCTTCGAGGCATTATTGGTTTTTCCGTATGTATAATTGCCACCATTTACGCAGCCAATCAATCTGTCAAAGTTCTTTGAAGAAGGATTCCAAGTCTCAAGAACACCTTTTCCCCAGAAGTCATCACCCAGTGTACCTGTCCAATATAAGCGGTCCTGTGCAGAAGCACCACCACCCCAAGTTTTCTCGGCTACTACACTATTTCCATCTTTATCAAAGATGTTAGGCCAAGCAGAAGCCTGCCAGAGGGCATCATCTCTCTCTGGGTCGAAGTTTGCCATAAATCCGCGACCTGTATCACTAGAAGCAGTCTTGTGCAACAACAGCTGCCCTGTAGTAGCATCACGATAATCCATACCATAAGGACTATCCTCATGAACCATGAAAGCCTCCAGTCCTGGACGATTAGGATCGAAATCACTCACATGCAGAGCATCGCCATGCTTCAACCCTGTACGATAAAGTGTCGTACCATCAGACTTCAGGGCACCAGAGCCATAAGTTATCTCCTGCTTACCATCAAGGTTTACGTCAGCAACAGAGAACCAGTGACAGCCTTCGCCATATACTGTTTTAGAGAGTTTAGTTGTTGTTCCATTGGCATACTTCACTTCACCGTTTGATGCAGTAAATGCCCTATGAACCCAGCGCAGAGTGAGATCTGTTCCATCCCAGTCATAGGCACCGATGAAGGCACCATTATAATATCCGCGAGCGAAGATACCACTTGGATTTCCTTCCTTTCCGTCCAGCCAAGCTATGCCGGCAAGATATCTCTCAGAACGGTTTTGTTTACTGTCACCCCAGTATGCTGAGCCAGCAGCATAGTCAGTATGATAAGGAATTGTCTTCAGTTCTGCACCAGTCATTCCATCGAATACTGTAATCCATTCCTCACCAGACTCCTGCTTACCTCTTGAATTTAGGTAATTGCCTGTAGGGTCTTTATCTACGCTGAGGTAGTTACCCTCTCCATCGATAGCTCCGTGACCTGTCTTAATCATAAATTCTCCGTATCCATCGCCATCAAAGTCCCATGCTACGAAAGAAGAAGTGTGGGCAGATGAGAACATATTGGGACCACCAGTAAGTATCCACAAACGTTTTCCATTCATCTTATAGCATCCGAAGTATTCAGGAGAAGTAGTACCGTTTGATGCAGCATCCTTTTCGTTTGAAGGACTCCATTTCAGTATTATCTCATATTCTCCGTCGCCATCCATATCACAGATAGAGGCATCATTCGGAGTATATGTTGCTCCCCTATTCCAGATGTCTTTCGGAGCACCACCTTCGAGGTCTATGTACATCACCTGTGAAGACCATGCCTTACAAGTATCTCGCTCTACTATCTCGTTATTTTCGTTATATACTTCCAGACGATAGTATGTTGATGTTCCTCCACCAGTATGGGCAAAATTCGTCTTTTCAGTGATGAAGTTTCCGTTATTGATTTTAGAATTAATGTTTGAAGCACTTGTGCCATAATACAACTTGAACTTATAGTTTCTGTTGTCAAACGCTCTTGAACGCCAGCTGACGAGGTTTCCAGAGCCGCCTGACTGCGACAAGTTTACAGCCACAAGTCCGCGTTTCAGAGGAGTTGCAGCAGGTTTTGGCTTACGGTTAGTCACCTTGAAAAGTACGCTAAAAGTGAATACCACTTCGTTTGCAGCATCCTTAATATTATATGTAGCGACTTTGTCCTTGTAATTAACTGTATAAGTGAATCCGTCAATAAGGGTCAGACTGAAGTCTGTAGGATCTCCATACATCAGTGTAGGATAAGTAGCCTGCTCGTTGTTCTTCAAACTCTTCGTAATGTCATACAGATTGATGTCTTCACCTCCAGCAGTTTTGCATGTTGCAGCAGTAACATAGTGACTTACATCGTAGATTGGTTCGTCAAGAACACCTTCGATTACAACATTTCTGAAAGCAATCTGCTTTGGATTAGCATCATCCACACCGTTTATGTTGTAGATATACAGGAAGAGTACGAAGTTGCCACTCTCTACGAGTATGTCGCTCACTACATATTCGTGGTGTGAATATCCGTTAGGATTACTCTGTCCTGTTCTATTACGCAGAGGGGAAACACCAGTAGCTACAGCCTTTTCTGTTGTCACAGCACCACCCTTGACATACACGTCGAAGTTTCCTCCATCAGTACCACATTTAGCAGCATCGAACGAAATCTTGGTAGGTTTGAAAGTATGTCCTGTTGCTGGACCAACACTCATTGCGATGTTGTGTCCATAAGACTTTGCGGTTACCTTTGTCGTCACTCCAAACTTCATGAATACAGGGTCATAGGTTGGAACTGTATAACCTGATTCTGCATTACCGGAAGACATAGGCTCGGTAGTTGCGATATTAGTACCATTCAGAAAATTTGTTGACAACACACCTTCTGTGTCACCTGTAATAGTGGTTGCCTTGAGGTCAGCTGCATTGCTAAGTCCCCATTTCACCGATACTTTCTGCTGAGCAAAAGCTGTCACAGCAAAAAGAACAAAAGTCAAGATTGTTAAGTTTCTTTTCATAGTGTAATATTAATTTTATCAAGTTTATTTTTACTGGTTTAGCTGATTGAGTCGTGCAATGTACTTGCCCAGAATATCAAATTCGAGGTTTACAGTACTGCCTACTTCAATCTCGCAGAAGTTTGTATGTTCGTATGTGTATGGTATTATGTTTACTTCGAACGAATTATTCGTACTGTTGCACACCGTCAGACTCACTCCATTCACAGTCACACTGCCCTTGTCCACAGTGAAGTAACCTCTACGAGCCATATCTCTGTCGAAGTTGTAGGCAAAACGGAAAGTCCAACTGCCATTCTGGTCTGTTTTCGATGTGCACACAGCAGTCATATCCACATGTCCCTGCACGATGTGTCCGTCGAGTCTTCCGTTCATCATCATGGAGCGCTCCACATTTACCTTATCGCCTACTTTTAGCAGACCCAGGTTCGATTTATCAAGGGTTTCCTTCATTGCCGTAACGGTATAAGTGTCGTCTGTCAGTTTTACAACTGTAAGGCAAACTCCGTTGTGCGACACACTCTGATCGATTTTCAGTTCACCTACAAATGAGCATGTCATCGTAAGGTGAATATTCTCTTTTTCGTGTTCGATAGCTACTACTGTAGCAAATTCTTCAACTATTCCGCTAAACATAATAAAATATAATTTTGCGCAAAGATATTGATTTTTCTATTGAAAGCGGTTAACTTTGTGCCAAAATCTTATTACTACTTATTTTACACACACGTAAAATCAATACCTTATGAACAAATCTTTTTGGGTAGCATTCGCAGCTATCTCGACACTTTTCTTGGGCAGTTGCTCAGATGACAAAACATCCTCAACCCCTCCTGTATTGGGCAGTATCGCAGTTAGTCCTGCACATCTATACACTGGTCAGAAAGCTACAGTTGCCGTTTCTTTTTCCGACTTCGGAAGTTATGTCTATTTCTCTTCTTCCCATTATTTTACAAGTCAGATAAATGAAAAAGGCAGGAATACCGATTCCATTCCTGTATTCAAAGATAAGGACTTGAGAATACCGCAGAACTTCTCTTACTCGGTAACACTTCCACTCAGTCCTGGCATTTATTCACTCACCTTCCGCACTCCTTCTGTAAATAAGAGTGCCACATCGTCCGAGGGCGAGTCAATTCTCTTTCCTCCTCTTACGAAACAAACCTCGATTACTGTGCTGCAGGCAGATGCCATCAATGCCAACTTTGGCGACACTCGCGAAATGGTTACTGAATATATCAACGTCAACGACACTACTTTCACAGGTTCTGAATTCGACGCAGCAGGAAAGGCATCTGCAAAGACAACTGCCAATGGATTCACCCGTCAGATTGTATATAAATTCAAGTCAGACAAACTGACTGAGGTTGACGACGAACGCAGTTATTCCATTTCCGGCATTATCCGTGACGAAAGCGGCATCATAACAGGTGCAACCATTACCGACGACGATGTCATAGCTATAGAGAAACAAGTTAACTTCCTTTTCACAGAAGGGATTACAGAAGAATTACTTCCTGGCGACAAATACGACCCCGAAACAGCTATGGCAAAATACGGCACCCTTGCTGATGAATACGACAATGCCAAGTGGAAGACATTCCTCACCGACCTCGTTGCAGGCACAGTAAAGAGTTACACATTCCAGTGCCGCCATGCTAAGTCCGACGCTCTCATCACAGTTGTGTTGACAACTCAGAACGGAACCATTCTGATAACAAACAAATTCACTAAATAGTTATGAAAAGAAATCTTGCAATCGCCTTGGCTTTCCTTACTGGATGCCTCTCTGCTTTGGCTCAGCCAACACCCGACTCAGTTTTCATCCGTCCTCATTACAAGAATGGCAGTTCACCTCTGAAACTCGACTACTCCGTTGACGGCAAACACTGGGACCTCATCGACTACACTATTTTTAGTAGCGACTATGGTCCTTGGGGCAGCGAAAAGAAACTCCATGATGTAGTGCTTCGTTATGATGGCAAGCGCTATAGTGCCGAGTTCATTCCGAGTCCGAAGAATCCGCAGATAGGTGTTACGGAGAGTTGTGACCTCGTTCTTTGGAAACCGCAAGACTACCCTCGTCTCTCGCCTACTGCCTTTGCTGCAAAACAGAAGGAATTGCAGACAGCAAGCAAGTCGTGCGTACTGAAAGTGCCTTTCCGCGACGTAAAAGGACTCATGCAGCGTGCACAGGCAGCAGCAGCCAATGCGAAGAACGAGCAAGAGAATATCATACAGAGTGGAGCTAATCTTAACAAGGCTGCGAAGTCGTTCCGCACCAACATAACAGTCGATTTCAACGACCAGAAAGACATCTCCCCACTGCTCTATGGAGTATTCTTCGAGGACATCAGTTATGCAGCTGATGGCGGTCTGTATGCCGAGCTGCTCCAGAATCGCGATTTCGAATACTCTGCTGCCGACCATGGTGGTTGGAACTCGCAGACAGCATGGAGTTTTGAAGGCGACGGTTCGTGGGAAGTGAAGACTCAGGCTCCTATCCACAAGAACAATCCCCACTACATTACTCTTACTACCAACACCGTAGGCACTCGCCTCATCAATCATGGTTGGAACGGCATTGCAGTGAAGGCAAAAGCCCGTTACGACCTTTCCGCCTTCATCAAAGGCAGTGGAAAGGTGCGTGTAAGTATCGTGGACAACGGCACAGTCCTTGCTTCCACTACCCTTTCTGCCCAAAAGGAATGGAGACAGTCGAAAGCAGTACTCACTCCTTCTGCTTCTGCCGACAAAGCTCAACTGGTCATCGAACCCCTTCAGAAGGGTTGGCTCGACATCGATTTCGTAAGCCTCTTCCCTCAAGACACATATAAGGGTCGCAAGAATGGTCTGCGCAAGGATCTTGCAGAACTCATCGCCGACCTGCACCCTCGTTTCGTACGTTTCCCTGGCGGTTGTGCTTCCCACGGACAGGGTATTGACAACATTTACCACTGGCAAGCTACCGTTGGCGAACTTTGGGAACGTCAGCCGGACATGAACATATGGAACTACCACCAGAGTCGCGGACTCGGTTTCTACGAGTATTTCCTATATTGTGAAGATATGGGTGCAGAACCTCTGCCAGTACTTGCAGCAGGAGTGCCTTGTCAGAACTCCCATCGCGGAGGCAACGGACAACAGGGCGGCATTCCTTTCGAACGCGATTTGAAGGGTCAGCCATCACCTTATACCTATAACGGGAAACCACTCACTATGGAGTCGTACCTGCAGGAACTGCTCGACCTCATCGAGTGGGCAAATGGTGATGCGAAGACCAGCAAACTGGCTCAGACTCGTGCTAAGGCAGGTCACCCGAAACCATTCAACCTCAAATATCTCGGTATTGGCAACGAAGACCTCATCAGCGACACCTTCATGGAGCGCTACCTCTTCCTCATCAATGGAATAAAGGCAGTCCATCCTGAAATTACCATCGTCGGCACTGTAGGTCCGTTCTGGGAAGGCAGCGACTACGAATACGGATGGCAGGCAGCTCGCAAGAACAACATCGAAATCGTTGACGAACACTACTACAACACCCCTGGCTGGTACTTCCATCATCAGGACTTCTACGACCGTTACGACCGCAAGGGCACAAAGGTCTATCTTGGAGAATGGGCATCGAAGGGCAACCGGGTTACCAATGCCCTCGTCGAGGCTATGTACATGACTAATGTAGAACGCAATGCCGACGTCGTAGTTATGTCGAGCTATGCACCTCTGCTCTGCCATTACGACCACAGAAACTGGTCGCCCGACATGATTTTCTTCAACGAAACAAAGGCTGACCCTACAGCCAACTACTACGTTCATCGTGCCTTCGGACAGAATGCCGGTGACAAGTATATATACTCCCGACTCCATGCCGACATTGTCAGCGACGACAAACGGGCTGGTCGTGGCGATCTTGACCTCCGCGTACGCAACTCCGTAGTGATGGATTCCAAGACAGGAGATATCATCATAAAGGTAGTAAGTCTTGTGGGTAAGGACAACGAACTGACCATCGATTTAGGCGATTCCATCGACCTTAGCAAGTACAAGAAAGAAGCAAAGATGCTCCTGCTCAGTCAGCCGGAAGACCCGAACAAAGCTAATCAGTGGTCGGAAAACACCACAAAGACAATCACCACTGGCAAGACATTCAACGTCACCCTGCCAGCCTATTCATTTGCAATAATCAGAATCACAAAATAATGAAACAGAAGAATTACAAAATCGCCGTAGCAGGTACAGGATATGTGGGACTTAGCATCGCCACCCTGCTGGCACAGCACAACGAAGTAGTAGCAGTTGATGTAGTACCCGAAAAAGTGGATCTCATCAACAACCGCAAATCACCCATTCAGGACGAATACATCGAGAAATATCTGGCAGAGAAAGAACTAAACCTCACTGCCACACTCGACGGCAAGGCAGCATACAAAGATGCAGATTTCGTAGTCATTGCGGCTCCTACAAACTATGACCCAGTGAAGAACTACTTCGACACGAGCCACGTAGAAGAAGTCATCGACCTCGTCCTCGAAGTCAACCCCAATGCCGTCATGGTCATCAAGAGTACCATTCCCGTTGGCTACTGCCGCAGTCTCTACTGCAAGTATGCCATCAAATTCATGACCAATCCGGCACTGGCAGGCAAGAAATTCAACCTGCTCTTCTCGCCAGAATTCCTTCGCGAGTCGAAAGCCCTCTACGACAACCTCTACCCCAGCCGCATCATCGTAGGTTATCCGAAAGTCATCAAGGGCGTAGAAAACGAAACAGAAAACCAGACCATCCTCGCCATCTGTGGCGAACATCTCGAAGAAGCAGCACACACCTTTGCCGACCTCCTCGTTGAAGGAGCCATCAAAGAGGACATACCAGTACTCTTCATGGGAACGAAAGAAGCAGAAGCTGTAAAACTCTTCGCCAACACATACCTCGCACTTCGTGTCAGCTACTTCAACGAACTCGACACCTATGCCGAAGTGAAAGGTCTCGACACAGAAGCCATAATTCAGGGTGTGGGACTCGACCCTCGTATCGGCACCCACTACAACAACCCGTCATTCGGTTATGGCGGTTATTGTTTGCCGAAGGACACCAAGCAGCTCTTGGCAAACTATCAGGACGTGCCTCAGACCATGATGTCAGCCATTGTCGATTCCAACCGCACACGCAAAGACTTCATTGCCGACCGCGTACTTCAGATGGCAGGTTACTACAGCTACAGCAACCGCACCCACTGGAACCAGCAGCAGGAACGTCAGGTGACCATCGGAGTATATCGACTCACAATGAAATCCAACTCCGACAACTTCCGTCAGTCCTCCATCCAGGGCATCATGAAGCGCATCAAGGCAAAGGGAGCCAACGTAATCATTTACGAACCAACCCTCGAGAACGGCACCACCTTCTTCGGTTCTTTGGTAGTCAACAACCTCGACGACTTCAAGGCAAAGAGCAATGCCATCATAGCCAACCGCTACGACACTGCCCTCGACGACGTAAAAGAAAAAGTATATACTCGCGACATTTTCCGCCGTGACTAATTCGATTTCTACAGATATTCTATCGAAGCAAGCGAAGATATATGGTGGCGGTCTGAAAAATACGTTGCAACTTTGCAACACGATTTTCAGGGTTAAGACTTTCTTGATAAAAATGAAAAAAGCGTCCGCGTATCACTACGCAGACGCTTTCAGATAAAATTACTTATCACACAAAATAAAAACCTTAATTAAAAATTGGATTTCATAAGCGAGAGGAATGCTTGAATACCATAATGGTTGATGTCCATCTGCTGAAGTTCATTGAGATAACGGGTTGAGTGAGCTTTGTCGCCAAGTCCGTAGTAACCCAAAGCGAGCATGTAGAGGCAGTGGATGCGGTTCTTCGTGTCGAGCGAGTCTTCCCAGATGAGAAGGTCAGGCAGTGAGACTGCGAAGTAGTCCATTATCTGCTTCTCGTAGATATGCTGCTGACCGTAGTTTACGAGGCGGTAGAAGCGTCCGTTTGCCTCACCCTGTCTGCCAAGCTTCTGGAGTGCAAGTCCCTGATAGAATATCTTATCAGGTTTTGCATCGTTGTAGTACATAGCGGCAGCCGGTTCGGTAGGACCTTGTGTAGCCTGTTCCCAGTAGTTGACAGCAGCCTGATGGTCGCCCTTCATGTCGGAAGCTACTCCGAGCAGATAGAGGAAGTCGTTTTCCTGGGCTCCATAGAGTTTGCCTTCACCAAGATGGTGTGGGTATTCAAGACATTGCTGAAGCAGGAGGATTGCCTTGTCGGCATCACCTTTTGCGAGTGCCTGCTTAGCGAGTTCTACACGACATATCTGATACTGCGCGGGCACCTTACCTTCTCCACCCTCCCAAGGATGGAACTGGTGGTTGTCGAGCAGTTGCATAGCTTCTTCAAAGCGTCCAACCTGATTGAGCAGGGTGATTTCTTCGAGTAGGAGGTCGTCGCGCTGAGCGATGAGTTCCGGATATTGCTGAAGGAATGCAAGACGCTGTTGGTGTGGATGTTGGAGACGACGGTATAGCTGGTCGAGCTCCATCAGTATGCGTGAATCTGTTTTATCGAGTTCGAACGCACGTTCCATACATTCGAGTGCTTCCTGTTGACGATCCTGCTTGTTGAAACGTGCGAGGGCAAGGTTGCGCCAAGCAGTCGGGAACTTAGGATTGTTCTTTACGGAGAGTTCCCAGTTGGAGATTGCAAGGTCGTACTGTCGTTTGTCGTAGTAGAGACAACCTAGCAGGTACGGAGCTATATTTCCATGTGGGTTTTGTGCTTTTGCTGCTTCGAGAGCTCCGATTGCTTCAAGGCGGTTAGGGAAGCAGTATGCAGGATTTGCTTTTTCGCCTTCCTTTGCCTTACCCATATAAAAGTAGGTCATAGGAGTAACGGCATGTTCTGCGATTGCTATCTGCCAGATATCGTTTGCCTCAGCAAAGAGACCAGCCGACTGGTAGTCGAGTGCGAGTTCGTCGTAGTTGTTATCATTTCGGTGCATGAGGGTCTTTATCTGCTGCAGAACAGTCTTATCGTTGGTGAGCAGGTATTTCTCATAGAGAGCACCATAGTTGAACTTATCGAAGGCGAGCGACTCGTTTATGAAGTCAATGCTTGGACAACCGAGTTTGCGGAGCACAGCAGCCTTGAGAGCACGAGCCTTATGATTGTGCCAGTTGTTATTGATGGCACGATTGAGTTCTTCGAGTGCGTCATCCCAACGCTCCTGAATCATCGAAATCTTTGCTGCTTCGAAGTAGCCGGCATCAGCCCAGCCTTTGTTCCATGTAGCTTTCCAGAAACGCTCGTAAGCCTCATCAATCTTACCCTGATACTTGAGTGCGAGTGCGAGGATGTAGATTGGTTCGCCGTCGTATGGATTAGGATTGCGCTTGGTGATGAGTTTCACGGCTTTGCGCAGGTATTCCTCAGCCTTATCGAAACGTCCCTTGCGAATGAACCAAAGTCCCATTGCATTAAGACAGCGGATATCATTAGGGTCGCGACGCAAAGCCTCCTCGTAGTAGTCGGTAGCGGAGTAGGTAGCATGACGATACTGTTCGATATGGAGACCTGTGAGGAAGAGTTGTTCGTTTGTCTTCACCTGTTCAGGCAGGAGAGCAGCTTCGGCTGCATCAGGCACTACCTTTATCTCGTCGGGTTCTGCATGCCACACGAGACGACCTGCTGAGAGTGTGAGAGAGTTGAAACTACAGCCCTTCACGTCAACCAATTCGTCGAATACTGTTTCAGGTGAGAGTTCTACGGACTTCTCCAGATACACAGTACCATCATCGTTTTTCAGCACAACAGTTATTTTCTGAGCAGAAGTGGCGAATATCTTCACGCGAGCTTTGTCGTCCTCCATATCGATATTCATGATGATGTCCTTCGATGCCTGTTTTACGACACCCAGTTCGCGGTAAGGCATAAAGTACTGTGTGAACTGTTTTTCCTCATAAGGCATGAGCCAGGTGAAGTCCGGCTGGTTTTCAGTATATACACCAGCCATGAGCTCTATGTAAGGACGGAAGCCAGGGCGATCGATATGCCACTGACGAGCCTCCTCGGGAGTAGTTTCGTCGGTCAGGTTGCGGTCCCATGCCTGTCCGAAGTCACCATTACCCCAAGTCCATTGTTTCTTACCCGGAGAGAAATGGTGGCTTGCCACATGGAGCATACCTGCTTTTGTGTCGTTTTCATATCCGCCTTCGAAGTTATAACGGGAATTCACACCCATATAACTTGTAGGCACTTTAATGTTCTTATAGTTTGAGATATCTACTCCGGCAGAGTAGTCCATCTTATAATATGTACCAGTAGCGATAGGGAACGAAGACACAGCTCGTTTTCCGTGGTCGAAGACTGCGTTGATGTCTGGTGGGAACACACTCTGATAGGCATCGTTTACCTCTACAGCGGGATTTGCCCACCAAAGGAAAGTCTGTGGCACATCGGTGCGGTTGTAGAGCACTCCTTTTATCTCCAGGTATGCACAACCGGGACGAAGGGTGAATCCAGCCATTCCCTTCTGGTGGAACATACGTTCCTGTTCGTTTACCCAAACCGTAACACTGCCGTCGCTGTTCTCTTCGATAGTGCTATCAACAGGCAAGTAGGTAGAAGGACGGTGGTGCTGAGGCCAGTTGAACTCTATACCACCACTAATCCAAGGTCCTGTGAGTCCTACGAGGGCAGGTTTGATGACATGATTATAATATACGAAATGGCGCTGCTTCACCTTGTCGTATGCCATCTGCACACGACCACCCAGTTCTGGAAGAATCATCACTTTGATGTATTCGTTTTCAATCCACACTGCCTGGTACTCCTTGTCGGTCTTCTCGTTGGAGATAGATTCAACAACCGGATAAGGATATACCACACCACTACTTCCTTGATATACTCGTTTCTCAAGGAAGATAGGATTCTTCTCAGGATCTCCAATCTCATAGGTTGGTATGACAACCTTTTCTTTCCATGCTTTTACCATTTCAACTATTAACTTATTACGAAAACGAAAACCAAAACGAAAACCAATTTTCAACTTTGACTTCGTCGAGCCTCTTGTATTCTCCTTATAACTTGCGTCTCCCCGCAGGGGCAATTTCGACGCAGTTATAATGTCGCCTACTACAAGGGTTCAATTTTTAACTATCAACTATTAACTAACTCTCTCTCCAGCTCTTCGAGGCTCTTTCCTTTGGTTTCCGGCAGACGGAAGAGGAAGAAGCAGGCAGAGAGGAGACATATTGCGCTATATATCCAGAAGGTGCCGCTGCTGCCGAGACTCGCATTGAGTGACGGAAACGAGAAGGTGAGTGTGCAGCAACCAACCCACAGGGCGAAGGTACAGGTAGCCATTGCCACTCCACGAACACGATTCGGGAATATTTCGCTAAGCAGGACCCATGTGACAGGTCCCAGAGTCATTGCATAACAAGAGATGGCAGCTACTACGATGAGCACCATGAAGAAGCCGGTGATTTGGTAGTAGTAGCAAGTGCCGAGGATGAGGTATATGATGCCAAGTCCGCTTGCTCCTATAAGCATGAGAGAACGGCGTCCGAGACGATCTACTGTGTAGAGGGCTACGAAGGTGAACAGCACATTGGCAACACCTGTGATGACGATATTGAAGAGCACATCGCCAACAGAATAACCTGCTGCGGAGAAAATCTCCTGAGCATAGTTGAATATTACATTCGTACCACACCATTGCTGGAACACAGCTATGATGACGCCCAAGAGCAGAACAGCACTGTAGCGACGGGTGAAGAGTTCGCGGAGTCCCCCACTCTGCACAGCTGCATCACTCTTTGCCGACTCAGAAATCTGACTAAGTGAATTGGTTGCATAGTCTTCACCACCTATACGCGAGAGGGTATTCTTTGCCTGTGCCGAGAAACCATGTAGAGCCTGCCAACGAGGACTTTCAGGAATGAAGAAAGCCAGAATGAGGAAGGCAGTTGCAGGCAGAGCCTCTGCCCAGAACATCCAGCGCCAGCCCATCTGTCCGTTCCACGAAGCAAATATGTCAGCAGAAGTGAAATCAGCAGGAATTGGTTCCGCAAGTTGCCAGTTTACTATCTGTGCAGCAAGGATGCCAAGTACGATTGTCATCTGGTTGAGCGATACGAGACGACCGCGCACTTCTGACGGAGATATTTCTGCTATATACATAGGGGAAAGAGCAGAGGCAACACCTATGCCGACTCCTCCTATGAAACGTGCTATATTAAATAATGTAAAGTCGCTGAATAGCCCTGTTGCTATAGCAGACACCGTGAAGAGCACGGCTGCAACGATGAGCAGAGGTTTGCGACCATACCTGTCGGCTAAGGCACCTGCTACCATAGCACCGATAAGACAACCTACCAGAGCTGTTGACATAGCTACACCTTGCATCACAGGACTCTCGGAAATACTGAAAAACAGTTCATAGAAAGGTTTTGCACCACCTATCACTACCCAGTCGTAGCCGAAGAGCAAACCGCCCATCGCCGAAACGAGACAGATGAAATAGATGAATGATTTGTTGTAACTTCCCATAAACAAAGTTTTTTCCGCTGCAAAGATATAGGGTATTTTACATTCAAAAGATAGAAAAAACGTTCAAAAACATGGATAATATTACTATTATTTGTACTTTTGCGCACAAATTAAGAATTTTATGAGAGAAGGATTCTCTGGCGAACGTAGTATAGTACTACCCAAGATAATAGTTGATATGGAGGAGGCAGACCCCCTCACATCGAGTTTGTACGTTACTGACATAGGCTACTACCCCACGGCACACGACCATTATGTAAGGAGGGACAAAGCCATAGACCAGAATGTGCTCATATATTGTGAGAAAGGTAGCGGTTTTTATGAAGTGGGTGGGCAGCATTATGAACTGCACACAAACGAATACTGCATACTACCTGCAAATAAACCGCATAAATATGGGGCAGACAAGACTGACCCTTGGACTATATACTGGATACATTTCAAAGGGGCACATGCTGATATGTATGCGCAGGGAGCTGTGCAACCGCAATATATTTCTCAGAGTATAAATTCCAGAATAAGCGAGAGAAATAATATATTCGAAGAGATATTCTACGCTATGGCAGATAGTTATAGTCAGGAGAATCTGCGTTATGCCTCTTCGTGCCTACATTATTATTTAGCTTCGATGCGTTACATCTCACCTTTCCGTAATAAAAAAAATAAAACACAACAAGCGGAATACTCGGTTAGCACTATCGAAGCTACAATAAAATTCATGAAGGAAAACATAGAGAAGTCAATCAGTCTGAAGCAGTTGGCTGACTACACAGGTTACTCTCCTTCGCACTTCTCCACACTTTTCAAGCAACAGATGGGAAGCAGTCCGCTTGTATATCTAAACCTATTACGCATAAAAGCGGCATGTTACTGGCTCGAACATACAGATATGAAAATAAATCAGATATGTCACAAAGTGGGCATTGACGATCAATACTATTTTTCACGCATTTTCCGTCAACACATGGGTATGTCACCAAAGGAATGGAGACATCAGCAGAATACTTCTTCGAAATGATCGCAGAGAGCCTGCATTGAAGGGAAGAGGAGATTTGCTCCGCAGGAAAGCAGTACTTCATCGGGCAGAGGACCTGTATTCACAGCAATGGTGAATACTCCTGCTGCTACTCCTGCCTGAACGCCGAGGGGTGCATTTTCTACTACGGCAAAGTTATCCTGAGAGAGTGTGGTATGGAAAAAATCGTTGTATTTACGCATTCCCATCAGATAGGGTTCCGGATTAGGTTTTCCATGTCGAACGTCGAAAGCTGTAACCATGAGTTCAGGACGGAATATTGAGGGAAATTCACGATTGAGACGATCTATCAGGGTGCGTTGTCCGCTACCTGTCACCAGTATGGGAGTGATGCCAGCATCAACAACTTTCCGAAGCAGTTCGTAGGCTCCAGGCATAGCTTTTGCCTCAGCCATACGGTTGAATATCTCACATTTATACTGATAGATTTGTTTTTCTTCTTCCTCGCTGACACGACGTTCACCATAACGGCTGGCTACGATATTGATGGTGCCAGTACCAGTGCGTCCTTCGTGCATATATGCTTCGTCGGGGGTAAAGTCGGTAAATCCGAAATGATGCATGGTTTCGCACCAGCTAAGGGCATGATTTTTCATGGAGTCGAAGAGGACTCCATCCATGTCGAACATAATTGCTTTTTTCATTCGTCGAGAAAATCTTCGATGAGAGATTCTGTTTCTATTTGTGCTACTTGTAAGTTGTCGTTGATTACTACTTCGTCAAATTGAGGGGCGAAGGAAAGTTCGTATTCAGCTTTGGAGAGTCGGAGTTCGATGTCAGCAGCTGAATCTGTACCGCGAGACTCCAGGCGGCGACGGAGTTCGTCGATGCTTGGTGGTTGAATAAAGATGGCGAGGGCACGAGAACCATACGCTTTCTTTATATTAAGTGCTCCCTTCACATCTACGTCGAAGATGACGTTCTGGCCAGCATCTAACTGACTGTCAACCTGAGAACGAAGGGTTCCGTAGAATTTGTCGGTATAGACCTCCTCATACTCGATGAAATCACCATTATCGATATGTTTACGGAAATCGTCGAGTGAGATAAAATTATATTCCACTCCGTTCTGTTCTGTGCCACGAGGTTGACGGGTAGTACAGGAAATAGAGAAATGCAGATTGAGGTCTTCGTTCTGCATAAGATAGTTAACTATTGTGGATTTGCCCGATCCGGATGGGGCTGCAAGGATAATAAGTTTGGACATTAACTAATTGAAAATTGGTTTTCGTTTTGGTTTTCGTACGAAGTTACATCACGTTGAGGACTTGTTCTTTAATTTGCTCAAGTTCGTCCTTCATCTGAACCACGATATTCTGCATCTCTGCCTGGTTCGACTTGCTGCCGGTAGTGTTGATTTCGCGACCCATCTCCTGAGCGATGAAACCGAGTTTTTTGCCCTGGCCTCCTGTTCCTTCATTCATAGTTTGGAGGAAGTAATCGAGGTGGTTGGTAAGACGCTGTTTTTCCTCGGATATATCGAGTTTTTCGATGTAGTAAATCATTTCCTGTTCGAGGCGGTTGGAATCGTAATCTACTCCGGACAATTGACTGAGTCCGTCGATGATGCGCTGACGAATCTTCTCTACCCTACTCTGTTCGTAAGGAGCGATGGAAAGGAGCAAGTTGCGGATATTCTCAATCTTCTCTGTAAATTTACGCTGGAGAGCCTGACCTTCCTGTTTGCGGAAGTCGATAAGGTTTCCCACTGCCTCACAAAGTGTTTTATTGACTACCTGCCACTCTTCGTCGGAGAGGACTTCTACCTCGGTGTGTGACATGATGTCTGGCATACGAAGGAGGAGAGTCATCCAGTCGGTTGTCTTCGTATCTATATTCAAAGTAGAAGCCATCGAAGTCAGTTCGTTGTAATACTGTGATGCCAAAGCTACATTGACTGGGTCGGCTGTGAGAGCAGCTTCTTTTTCAACCCATATAGAGAGATCAACCTTTCCGCGTTCGAGGTGTCCTTGAATGAAACTACGAATCTCCATTTCTTTCTCGCGATAGAGCGGAGCAATGCGAGTAGAGAGGTCGAGTGCTTTGGAATTGAGCGACTTAACCTCTACATGTATTTTCTTTCCGCCAAATTCTGCTACGGCATTTCCGTAGCCCGTCATAGATTGTATCATATGATGATTTTTTTATTTCGGCTGCAAAGATACGGAATTATTTTTCACTTTTCACTTTTCACTTTTCACTTTTCACTTAAAATATGTACCTTTGTCCCGAATTTTTACAAAAAGACTAAAAAAGAAACGTAAAGAGCTAAGAAAATGGCTTGTATTTTACATATTGAGACCGCAGGTGAACTGTGCAGTGTAGCAGTTAGTCAGGACGGTGCTGTCATTTATGACGAAAAGCAGGAAGCGCCACAGGAGACGGCACGAGGAAAGAAGTCGGTGAGCGGGAATACTGGTGTACTGGGCAGTTTGGTTGATGGTGCACTTTCGTTCACAGACAATCATGCCATACCTTTCGATGCAGTAGCTGTGAGCAGCGGACCAGGAAGTTATACCGGACTGAGAATTGGAACCAGTATGGCAAAAGGAGTGTGTTACGGCAGAGATTTAAAACTATTGGCTGTGCCAACACTGAAGGTGCTGTGTGTACCTTTCCTGCTCAAACATGACGACATAGAAGAGGATGCACTGGTGTGCCCGATGCTTGATGCCAGAAGAATGGAAGTCTATACAGCTCTCTATACTCGGGCTCTGAAACCAGTTGTGGATGTATGTGCAAAGGTGATTGACGAGAATTCGTTTAAGGAAGAACTGAACAAGCACCCAATCTACTTCATGGGAAACGGAGCTGAGAAATGTAAGACTGTAATAAAGCATAGGAATGCACATTTTATAGATAATGTAGAACTGAATGCCAAGTATATGGCTCCGCTTGCGGAACAGGCTCTGCTGAGGGGTGAAACTGAGGATGTTGCTTATTTTGAACCAAATTACCTAAAGGAATGGACTACAACACACAAAGACCAAAACTGATTATGGGTGAGTACGGACGTTACGTACAGGACCTGGTGGAATACTGTAAGCAGATAGAGGATGATGACGAGCGTCAGCAATGTGCTGAAAGCATCATCGGCATAATGGCTGAAAAGACAGAACGAACCGGCAATGCCTCAGAGTTCATGTCGAAGCTATGGAACCACTTGGCTGCTATCGCCAACTACGAACTGGACATCCAATATCCCGTAGAGATAGAGAAGGAAGAATCTCTGAGCGAAAAACGCGAGACAGTTCCTTATCCACAAAGACGCATAAAACGTCGTCACTACGGAGCTATCGTAGAGGACTTCACCAAAGTCATTGAAGAGGAAAAAGACGATGACAAAAATGCTCAGTTGTCGTTGCTTATAGGCAACCATATGAAGCGTGACCTGTCGAACTGGAACCCAGACGCGATGAGTGATGCGAAGGTAATAAACGACCTCGACGAGTACACAGGTGGAAAGGCTATCCTCGATACAAAACGCACTCCACTGGTAAGCGACGGCGACCTGTTGAGTAGTCGCAATCCCACTACAGTGAAGAAGAAAAGAAAGAAATAACCATACAACCCAATACCTACATGGGACGATTTATCATAGAAGGAGGATATAAGTTGAAGGGCGAAATACAACCACAGGGTGCGAAAAACGAAGCCCTGCAGGTGATTTGTGCCACACTGCTTACAACCGAACCCGTAGTTATAAAGAATGTGCCAAATATTCTTGACATCAACAATCTGATAGGACTGCTCAAGAAGATGGGTGTAGACACAAAATGTACCGGAAACCACGAATGGACATTCTGTGCTGCAAATGTGAAGACAGACTACCTGAGAAGCAAAGACTTTGTACAGCGATGTGAAAAACTCAGAGGTTCCATCCTGACTATGGGTCCGCTGCTGGGACGGCTCCACACTACATGTGTAGCAAAGCCAGGTGGCGACAACATAGGACGACGCCGACTCGACACCCATTTCATCGGAGTGAAGGAACTGGGAGCGAAGTTTTCATACGATACAGACCGGCAGGTGTACGACATAGACGGAAGCAACCTGAAGGGTAAGTATATGTTGTTGGAAGAAGCCAGTGTGACCGGTACTGCCAATATCATCATGGCAGCTGTATTGGCAAAGGGTACTACAACCATATATAACGCAGCCTGTGAACCATATATCCAGCAACTGTGTAAGATGCTTATTCGTATGGGAGCAAAGATTGAGGGAATCGGTTCCAACCTGCTTACCATCGAAGGTGTGGACAGTCTGCACGGCACAGACCACACTGTTCTGCCCGACATGATTGAAGTAGGTTCGTTTATAGGTATGGCTGCAATGACTGGCAGCGAACTGACTATAAAGAATGTATCGCACGAAAACCTCGGAATCATTCCGACAATGTTCCAGAAACTTGGAATAGAACTGGAGTTGATTGGTGACGACATACACATTCCGGAACATAATCATTATGAGGTGCAGTCGTATATGGACGGCAGCATTCTGAACATAGCCGATGCCCCTTGGCCTGGACTCACACCAGACTTATTGAGTGTTATGCTTGTAGTAGCCACTCAGGCAAAAGGCAGTGTGCTGATACACCAGAAGATGTTTGAAAGCCGACTCTTCTTCGTAGATAAACTCATCGACATGGGTGCACAAATCATACTTTGCGACCCACATCGTGCCGTCGTAGTAGGTCACAACCGCAGTAAACAACTGAAGGGCATGAAATTGTCGAGTCCCGATATACGTGCCGGAATTGCCCTGCTCATAGCTGCTTTGAGCGCTAAGGGCATAAGCGAGATAAGCAACATAGAACAGATTGACCGAGGATACGAAGATATCGAAGGACGACTTGCGGCACTCGGTGCTATGATAAGGAGAGTAGAATGATCAGAAAAGAGGACGTTTTCCCTATAGGCAAAATTACCAAAGCCCACGGACTGAAAGGTGAAGTGAATTTCATGTTCACCAACGACACATGGGATACAGCTGATTGCGACTATCTTATTTGTGATATAGACGGCATTCTGGTACCATTTTACATTGAAGAATACAGGTTCAGAAATGACTCCACTGCCCTGGTGAAATTCGAAGATATCGACTCGGTAGAAACAGCCGATTTTCTGCTTGGGTGCGATGTTTATCTTGAAAAGAAATTTGCCGAGCAGCAGGATGAAGAGGAGATGCCGCTGAACTACTTCATCGGTTTCAGAATGGAGGAAGACGGAAAATTCATCGGCAAAATTAAAGATATTGACGACAGCACAGAAAACTGGCTGTTTATCGTAGAAAAAGAAGACGGCAGCGAGGCTATGATACCAGCCCACGAGGATTTTATAGTAGGTTTGGACAAAGACAAGAGAGTGATGACGGTTGACCTGCCAATCGGTTTAGTATAGGATATGAAGACAAAGAAAATTTGCATACTTGGCTCCACTGGGTCTATAGGTACTCAGGCTTTGGATGTTATAGACCAGCACAGCGACCTTTACGAGGCTTATGTGCTTACTGCCTACAACAACGCAGACCTTGTCATCGAACAGGCAAGGAAGTTCAAACCCGAAGTGGTGGTCATTGCCAACGAAGCGAAGTATGACATAGTGAAAGAAGCTTTGAGCGACCTGCCTATTAAGGTATATACAGGTGAGAAGGCACTTTGTGAAGTTGTTCAAGACGAAAACGTAGATATAGTACTTGCAAGCATGGTGGGATTTGCCGGACTGGAACCTACAATCGCAGCAATAAAGGCGAAGAAGGTGATTGCATTGGCAAACAAAGAGACACTAGTGGTTGCCGGTGACCTCATCACCCGACTGGCAAACGAATACCAAGTACCTATTCTGCCTGTTGACTCCGAACACTCAGCTATCTTCCAGTGTTTGGAACCAGGAAACAAAATCGACAAGATTCTGCTCACCTGTTCCGGAGGTCCTTTCCGTAAGTTCTCAAGGGAACAAATAAAACATGTGACCAAAGACGACGCACTTGCCCACCCTACTTGGCATATGGGGGCAAAGATAACTATCGACTCAGCAACACTGATGAACAAAGGTTTTGAGGTGATAGAAGCACGATGGCTCTTTGGAGTTCGTCCCGAACAGATTCAGGTAGTCGTTCATCCACAAAGTGTAATCCACTCAGCCGTACAATTTGAAGACGGAGCAGTAAAAGCACAATTGGGTGTACCAGATATGCGACTGCCTATTCAGTATGCTTTCTCTTACCCGCAAAGACTACCGTTGAACGGAGAACGTCTGGACCTCTTCGCCTTGCAAGACCTCACTTTCGAGGAACCAGACACTCAACGTTTTCCATGTTTACAACTGGCATACGACGCACTGAAACAGGGAGGTAACATGCCTTGTATCGTAAACGCGGCCAACGAAGTGGTAAACCGCGCTTTTCTCGAAGACCGCATAGCATATCCTAAGATTGCACAAATCATAGAACAGACAATGAGTAAGATAGAGTTCTCGACAGACTCCTCACTCGAATGTTACCTGCATACAGACAAGATTGCACGCGAATATGCTGCATCGCTCATTTAACAAAGAATCAACATCATGGAATTATTTCTGATAAAAGCATTACAACTGATAGTAGCATTGTCGCTGCTGATTGTCCTGCACGAAGGCGGACATTTTCTTTTTGCAAAACTATTCAAAACGAGAGTGGAGAAATTCTACCTCTTCTTTGATTATAAATTCGCACTTTTCAGCACTTATGCACCTTGGTTCCGACGACTGATGGGTAAGGAGCCTGTGCCCCACCGCAAAGATAAGGACGGCAAAGACACAAATGATTACGAATATAGAGGTACCGAGTATGGTATTGGTTGGATTCCACTGGGAGGCTATGTGAAGATTAGTGGTATGATTGACGAGTCGATGGACAAGGAACAGATGGCATTACCACCAAAACCTTGGGAATTCCGAACAAAACCAGCTTGGCAACGACTTCTTATCATGCTCGGAGGTATCATCATGAACTTCATCACCGCTTTCTTTATCTATTCTATGGTTCTTTTCGCTTGGGGTGAGTCATATGTGAAAAGCGAGGATATGAGCTACGGTATGAAATTCTCAGAAGCAGCTAAGGCAGACGGATTCCGCGATGGTGATATCATCATAAAGATCGACGACACAAAACTGGATACATGGAAACCTGCTTATCTGCAAGATATTTCCAACGCAAAGGAAGTAACTGTACTTCGTGATGGTAAGGAAAAGACAGTAAACCTGCCTGGCGACATGAACCTGATAGACATGATGCAGCAGGAACCACGTTATGCAACAGTACTGATGCCAATGAAGGTGGATAGTGTGTTGCCAAATTCTCCTGCCGACAAGATAGGTTTGAAGAAGGGTGATAGGATTACTGCTCTTAACGGACAAAAGATTGAAGACTTCAACGACCTTCTCACACAACTGATTGTTCTTCAAGACGTGCTGACAGAGGACTCTTCGGCTGCGGACAGTCTGAAACAGCGTTCCGTAACTCTTGTAGTCAACGGAACAGATACTGTATCGACTGTGCTCACTCCAGAATTTACTATCGGATTCGTAAATGCTATTCCATATCAAGATAAGATAACTACAAAGGAATACTCTCTGTTTGAGTCGTTCCCTGCAGGTATCGTACTCGGTTACAACACAATAGTTAACTATGTTGATCAGTTGAAATACCTCTTCACAGCTCAGGGAGCACGAAGCGTAAGCGGATTCATCGGTATCGGAAGCATATTCCCATCAGAGTGGGATTGGCAACGATTCTGGTTGCTCACAGCATTCCTATCTGTAGCTCTTGGTGTGATGAACCTCCTGCCTATTCCTGCACTCGACGGCGGACATGCTGTATTTGCTATCTACGAGATGGTAACCCGCAGAAAGCCAAGCGATAAGTTCCTCGAACGCGTTCAGTACATTGGAATGATTCTTCTCATCGGACTGATGATATTAGCTCAGGCAAATGATATATTAAGGGTTTTAGGATTTAACTAAGACAGACAATGAAAATACTTGCCGTAGGCATGAACTATGCCAAGCATATTGACGAACTAAGTAATCAGTGTGGTCCTTCAGACAATAATAACGACAAAAAATCGTTAATACCTATAGAGCCTGTGATTTTCTCGAAACCAGACTCTGCCATCATACAACCCGGGAAACCTTTCTTCGTACCCGACTTCGCCGAACGGTTTGACTACGAGACAGAAATCGTAGTAAGAATAAACCGCGCAGGCAAAGACATAAGCGAACGATTTGCACATCGCTACTACGACGAACTGACTGTAGGAATTGATTTCACAGCACGCGATTTGCAAGAACGCCTACGAAAGGAAGGATTGCCTTGGGAACTCTGCAAAGGATTTGACGGCAGTGCTGGAGTAGGAAAATTCATCAAGATAGCTGACCTCGGCGAGCAAGTGCAACAGTTGGACTTCCATCTGGAGAAAAACGGAATGACAGTACAACAAGGCAACACTCGCGACATGATATTCACCATCGACAGAATAATATCATATGCCAGCCGTTTCTTCATGCTCAAAACCGGCGACCTGCTTTTCACAGGCACACCTCTCGGTGTAGGTCCGGTTGCGGAAGGAGACGTTCTTGATGGCTACATCGGAGATCATCACCTGCTCCATCTACGAATTAAGTAAATGGCTAGGTTTTTATATACCTTTCTAACACTGCTACTGCTTACCTTCACAAGCAGTCAAGCTACAGACTACGCAGCCCACTCCGTTCTTTCTTCCGGCAAGTGGGTTAAGATTCGTGTGGCAAACGAAGGTGTGTACCAGCTTTCCCCGTCTGCTCTTTCTGATATGGGATTCAGCAATCCTGCTTCTGTACGCCTATTCGGCTACAACCTACCGGTTTTGCCTGAGGAGAATATCGAAGACATAGATGACGACTTACAGGAAATACCACTCTACCGTCGTGGTGACGGAACCCTGCTCTTCTATTCCTTCGGTACAGTAAACTGGACTCGTAACGGTTCGAAGTTTACACACAAAAACAACCCATACTCACAGTATGTCTATTATTTCCTGACAGAAGGAACTCCTGCTGCATTCCGCACAGAGAGTCCCTCAACAACTCCTACACATACAACTACCACTTTCCCGGAACGAGTAGTGATAGACAATGATGCATATTCAATTATCAACTCCGGACGAACCATGTTCGAGAGTTTTGTGTATAAATACAACGGCAGCAATTCATACGACCTGAATACCTCAGGCATCACAGACGGAAACGTACAAATTGACATACAATTTGCAACAACAGGCGCTGCCACTCTTTATGTAAACGCCAATGGTAGTCGTATAGCTTCTCGAACATACATAGCACCAGCAAATTACTACGACGCAAGAGTAAACACTATTATTACCAGTGTAGCAAATAGCTATTCAGGAACAACCAATATCACACTCAATCTCAACGCTACTTCGAGTCTTACGAAAGGACATCTCGATTATATCAGAGCCCAGTACACTCGCAATTTAAGTATGAATGGTGTTACCTATCTGCCTTTCCGAACTCCAGACGAATATAACTACAGAGCAACTATCAGCGGAGCCGATGGAGGTACGAAGGTTTGGAAAGTGACTTCGCCTGCCGAGACTTGCGAACAGAGTGGTTCACTCTCTGGTTCAAATTATGTTTGCGACCTTACAAATAACGGTTCTGACGAATATGTGGCTGTAAACATAAATGCTACCTTCCCTACTCCTGAAAAAGTAGCAGATGTGGCAAACCAAGATCTCCACAGCATACAGGATATAGAGTTTGTAATTATCGTTCCTGAAAATAACCGTTATACAGCACAGGCACAACGTCTTGCTGATGCCCACAACGCAAGGGAAGGCATGAAATGTTTAGTGGTAAGAGCAGACCAGATTTATAACGAATTTTCTTCTGGCACCCCTGACGCAACTGCTTATCGCCGTTTTATGAAGATGTTGTACGACAAAGCACAGAGCAATACATCCCTCTCTGCTCCACGCAACCTCCTTCTCTTCGGAGCCTGCTACTGGGACAACCGATTACTCTCTTCGGAAGTGAAAAACAAATCACAATCAGACCTCTTGCTTTCTTATGAATCAGACAACAGTTGGTCGATGATTGACAGTTATATCTGTGAAGAATACTTCGGACTGCTTGAGGACGGCAGTGGCGCAAACCCACTGAAGGAACGTGCCCAGATTGGTATTGGACGCATTCCTGTTGAGAACCTGACTACAGCTACTAATGTTGTAAACAAACTCATTAGATATATAAATAATGAGGAACAGGGTTCTTGGAAGAATACCATCTGTTTCATGGGAGATGACGGAGACCAGAACATACATATGGAAGATGCCCGTCAGGTGATTAAATCGCTCGAAACAAAATACCCAAACTTCAATTATCAGAAAATATTCTGGGACAGATACCAGCGAGTTCAGACAGCCACAGGCAACACCTATCCGGAAGTTATCAAACTCATAGACCAGACGATGCAGGATGGAGCTCTGATTATGAACTTCACAGGACACGGTTCGGCAGTACAGCTCTCTCACGAAGCACTTATCAAAACTGAGAACTTCCAGAAGTGGTCGTCTAAAAAACTACCGCTTTGGTTCACAGCAGCCTGCGACGTAACACCATTCGACATGAACAAAGTAAATCAGGGAACAGAAGCCCTGTATAACAAGAAAGGTGCTGCAATGGGATTTGTAGGCACAGCTCGCACAGTATATTCCAGCCAGAACCGCGTTATCAACCGCTACTTCATGAATTATGTGTTGGGAAAGAACGATGCTGGTCGTCGTTATACCATTGGCGAAGCCCTCACCCTTGCCAAAGGAGATATTGCAACGGCAAAAAGCCCAACATCACGCGACTTGCTCAACAAAACCCACTACGTGCTTATTGGTGACCCCGCAATCACACTGGCTGCTCCTACATATAATATCAAGGTGGATAAGATAAACGGCACAGATGTGAGCAGCAGCAATCCTCCTACGATTAGCGCTGGAAACGTAGTAACTGTAAGCGGACATATTGAAGACATAAACGGAAATACCGTCAATGACTATAACGGCACTCTTTCTCCATTAGTCTTCGACAACATAGAGAAAATCACCTGTCTGAACAACTCACAAGCCGACACAGCCTTCGTTTACCAGGATCGTACACGAAAACTCTTCATCGGTTCTGAAAACGTTCAGAACGGACAATTCAACTTCTCATTCCCTGTTCCGCTTGACATCAACTACAGCAATCTCAACGGACTTATAAGCCTTTATGCCACTAACGGCACAAACGAAGCTCACGGCATCAATACCGACTTCCTCGTCGGTGGAACAGGTTCATATGATGAGGGTGGCGAAGGTCCTACAATTACAGCTTGGCTCAACAGCGAGAACTTTGAGGATGGTGACGAAGTGAACGAAACTCCATACCTCTTCTTCACACTCCACGACCCGAAGGGCATCAACACTACAGGCAACGGACTTGGTCACGACATTTGCATCATTATTGATAATAACGAACAGACCACCTACAACCTGAACAGTTACTTCAAGCCAGCTACCGGCGGATATGCCGACGGAACTGTTGCCTTTAGCATACCGGAACTGGAAGAAGGAGAACACACAATGATAATCCGTGCTTTCAACGTACTCAACCAGATGGGAACTAAGACCATCCACTTCACAGTAGTGCACGGTCTGAAACCGGACATAGCCAACATTCGCATCTTCGGTCCTGTTTACGACACAGCCAAGATACACGTCTATTCCAACCGCCGCGGTTCGCTTATCAACGTGAACCTATGGATATATGATATGTACGGAAAATTGATGTACCAGCAATCGCACACAGGTGAAGAGAACAACGAAGCATACTACGAATTTGAGTGGAACCTCACCAGCACAGTTGGTGTTGTGCCTCCAGGCATCTATATAGCACGCGTCGGACTCTCAACTTCAAACGGTGAAGAAGACACTATTGGTAAGAAATTCCTTGTTGTAGGCAATAAAAAATAGAAAATAGAGTTTTATAATAAGGAAACCATAAAATCAGAAGATGAAACTAAGAATTATATATCTGCTGTTGTTCGTATTTTCCTTTGCAAATACATTTGCTCAGGATGTAAAGAACCAGCTCAACCCCGTTTATTACGGAGTAACATCGCTTGCCATAGCTCCTGATGCTCGTGCAGGCGGTCTTGGTGATGTCGGTGCAGCAACCGATCCTGATGTAAACTCGCAGTTCTGGAACCCAGCTAAGTATCCGTTCTGCATCAGTCGTGCTGGTATATCACTCAACTATACTCCTTGGTTGCGCAAACTCGTCAACGACATCGACCTTGCCAACATCACAGGATACTTCCGACTTGGCGAATACAATGCCCTCTCAGCTTCTCTGCGTTACTTCTCACTTGGAGAGGTTATCGCTACAGAAGACCTGACTATCAAACCATACGAATTAGCTGTTGACGTAGCCTACTCTCGTATGTTGAGCGAAACATTCTCCGCAGCTGTTGCATTGCGTTATATCCGTAGCGACTTAGGTTGGAACGACAACGGAACTACTCCGGGTAATGCCTTCGCAGCCGACATCGCTATGTACCATAATGGTTACTTGAATCTGGGTCGTCGCGAATGTCAGATGGGTTGGGGTATCAACATCAGCAACATCGGTAGTAAGGTTTCCTACGATAGCGGAAACACCAGCGAATTCATTCCTACAAACCTTCGTGTAGGTCTTTCTTTCATGGTTCCGTTCGACGACTACAACACTCTGACTCTTGCAGCCGACGCCAATAAACTCCTGGTGCCTACTCGTCCTACTATGGAACAGTACATCAAGGCTACAGGAGCAGACAAAGAAGACTATGCCGGTTATCGTGCTTGGCTCGAAGGAGAGGGTTACTACAACGTAGGTTCAATCTCTGGTATCTTCAAGTCCTTCAGCGATGCTCCAGGTGGCTTCAAAGAGGAGTTGCAGGAAATCCAATGGTCTGTCGGAGCTGAATACTCCTACAACAACCAGTTCTTCGTTCGTGCCGGTTACCACTACGAACACCCCAACAAAGGAAACCGTAAATACTTCACTGTCGGTGCCGGATTCAAAATGTCTGTATTCGCTATCGACGCTGGTTATGTGATTTCTACAGCACAATCTAACCCGCTCGACCAGACCCTCCGTCTGTCGCTCTCGTTCGATATGGACGGCATTCGCGATCTTCTCGGAAAACGTAGATAATTTTTTTCCATTATGCGCATCGGATTTGGCTACGACGTACACCAGCTCGTCACAGGACGTCCACTCTTTCTTGGTGGCATCGAAATTCCCCACACCCACGGATTGTTGGGACATAGCGATGCCGACGTACTCATCCATGCTATCTGCGACGCCATACTTGGTGCTGCCAACATGCGCGACATAGGTTACCACTTCCCTCCTGTAAAAGGAAATGAATTTGAGAATATAGACTCAAAAATACTTTTGCAGAAAACCATCAGTCTGATAGCTGAGAAAGGATATATTGTTGGCAATATAGACGCAACAATTTGTGCAGAACAACCGAAACTGAATCCTCATATTCCAGCTATGCAACAGACTCTCGCCCGTTGCATGAACATCGACCCTGATTGTGTTTCAATCAAGGCAACAACTACAGAAACGCTAGGATTTACAGGCAGAAAAGAAGGAATCAGTGCCTATGCCGTTGTGTTGATAGAGAAAAAAGCCTAAGCAATCGGAATAATCTAAACATTCAGATTATTCTGACTACCTTCCACACAAATTCTTAAAATCACAGTATTCACAGTTTTTCGCCACCTGAGTAGCTGAAAACTCCGTGTCTGGATTAAAGATTCTTTCCACAGTATCCATCAGCTGTTGGTGGTATTCTTCCTTGTATTGTGACTTAAAATCGGAAATCTCATCCTTGCCGATTTTCACAGCAGATTCCCTTGCTGCAGCCGACTGTTTTACATACATCAGTTGTGGATAGACAGATCTCTTTTCACCCTGTTCTGCAAGCACATCACAATAATACAAAGCCTGCAGGATATGGTATGCACGCGAAGCCTTGCTGCCGTCAAAGAGCGAATCAATATCCTTCGCCGTCTGAGGATGCACACTCGTCTTGTAGTCTATGACACAAAGTCTGTCGTCACTTGTCAACTGACTGCGGTCTATGACACCTCCTATGCGCACTTTGTGTTCTCCTATCTGCACAACAGTATATACTGAATGTTCCAGTCCATTGAGTCGGAACGGACAGGTCTGTGCGTCGTATTGCAGTTGTCGCTTCACATACTGAATGAGCACATGTCGGTTGAGCAACTGATGACCGTTATAACTGGGTTTTGCTCCTCCTATATTTGTCTTGAACACATATTTTGCGAAAGCAGCATCCACCACCCTTTCAATCATCTTATTATCCTTAGCTAATGCTTCCAGATTACTGCTCTGCACCTGTCTTCCCACCATCGGACGATATATCTTCTCCATACACTCGTGGAAGAGAGTTCCGAAAGTAGCATCATCGATATCCATATCGTCCATATCGTCGGTAGTCTGCAGTTCTGCTACATAGTGCAGGAAGAATCGTCGCGGACAACTGATAAACTCGTTTATAGCCGACGGACTGAGCGTCATCTTCTTTCCGTTGTGAGCCTCACTATATTCTTCATCATACTTAGTGTCAAATCTCCTGCAAATCTTCTCCAGTACCTCAGGACCTCCCTTTATGTCGAGTTCCTTCATTGGCTTCAATTCGTTTCCTGCCGACAGAGTTGTATGTGAAAACTCCACATCTGGTGCAAACAATTGTCCTTTCTCCAACTGCAGTTGGAGGAGGAATCGTGACATCTCACCTTTATTTATTCCTTCCGTAGAGGTGTTATATACAAACGTTACGTTCTTTGCTCTTTGAATCAGTCTGTAGAAATAATACGCATACAGAGCATTCTGTCGTTCTATGGTAGTCATTCCGTATGCAGCTCTCAGAGTGTAAGGGATAAACGAATTGTTCATATGTATCTTCGGAATCTGTCCTTCGTTTACCGAAAGCATGATTACATTGTCGAAGTCCAGGTTTCGTGTTTCCAGCAGTCCCATCACCTGCAGTCCTACAGCCGGTTCTCCGTGGAACGGAATCGTTCTGCTTCGCAACACATTGAGTAGGAGTCTTCCAAACATATCGTGAATAAAACCGTCAATTTCTCCTATCAGAGACTTCAGTCGGTTTAGAGTAGTAAAGGTTTCAAACACACCCTCTATTGCCAATGTATCAGTCAGACACTTCAGTCCTTCCACAACCTCTATCATGAAGTCCGCAAGTTCCTCTACTGTCTCTGTCTTTGGAAACAGATTTCCCACACCCAACTCCTGCAAATACTCATCAGTCGGGAAACGCATTCCCTGGTGGTTCATCTGTGCCAGAGCCTCAGTAGCAGTACCCTCTGTCAGCAGAGCTGCATAAGGATGTCTGAGCAGAGTAGCAACAGCAGAATAGCGCCAGTTGCCCGACTTCGTCCTACCATGAACCTGCACATCGTTCAGAGCAGCCATAAGGCTATATATAGGAGTATTCATAAGCGGATAACCCATCGTCACATTCATCTCGCCCAACCCTTTGACAGCAGAAAGAGAATGAAGTACTGAACCCAGCACCTTCTCATTACACAGTACGATAGCAGTTTGTAAGCCGTACTCAGGAGCAGAACTACTTGCCAGATAACGGCAACCGGCATCTTCCGTAGCTGACGCCACGAATTTCACCTTCTTGCCCTCAGTCCGCATATTGTCGTAGTAATCCCTGTCAGTAAAACGGTTTGGGAACAATTTCATATTTTCCCTAACGAACATTCCTGCTTCCGTCTCCAGATATGCATTGTCATAATCCCAATAGAAAAGAGTTGTAAATTCACCTTTTATAGCCTTAAACAACTGTCTTTCTGTTTCGTTCAGCACACCAAAGCCCACAAAGCAATAAGTGTAATCCTTGTCGTTTACTCCGTTCGAAAAACTCTTGCAGTGCTCCACAGCCTCGCGCTTCATCATTCCCTTGTAAGCCCAGCCTTTCGACTTCAGGCGATTGCGAAACTCATCATACACCCTGTATAGATGTTGCCATACCGACTGAAAATTCCGTTGCAGTTCTGTGTCACGGCTCTCCTTTCGTCGCACTACATTGAAAAACTGACGGATTGCTTCCTGCTGTTCCTCGCTCAGATAATCGTAGTTAGTCAGCTCGTCCAAGTCCTCAATATTCTGGAACACAGACTTGGCATCCACCATATTATTATCAATATCCTCAAAATCGCTCAACAGCAATTCGCCCCATGCATAAAAGCGATCCAACCCCTCGTCAATATTAGTCACATCCTTATACACCTCGTAGAGTTCTGCCACCAGATAGATAGGGTCAGCAACGACAAGGTCAGACACCTGCTTGAACAGATCATCTATAGTCAGATAGTGAGGCGTCATAACTGCTCGGTCTGTAGCATGAGTCATCAGCCATCTGTTCATAAACAGACCGGCACGTTTATTTGGAAACACAACCCTAACCTTAGCGTAATTGCCTCCAAACAGTTCATACAAGTCATCAGCTACAAGTTGCAGGAAAGTCTTCATAGGATAAAGGTTAAAGGTTAACGGTTAACGGTTAAAGAGTTTTTCGTCCTTCGTCTTTCGTTTTTTATTCTTTCGTTACAAAAGTAGATATTTTTCTTCAAGCGACAAACTCTCATCGAGTTAAAAAATGTATTTACTGAGTATTTAAGGTGAATAATGCGTACCTTTGCAGCCGATTTTAAAAAAAGAAGCGGATGATAACAATAAGTGACCTCGCCATTCAGTTTGGCAAAAGAGTATTATACAAGGACGTAAATATTAAGTTCACCAACGGAAATATCTATGGTGTAATCGGTGCCAATGGTGCCGGTAAGAGTACCCTGCTGAAGGCTATCAGCGGCGAACTGGAGCCAACAAAGGGAACTATCACCTTGGGACCAGGTGAACGACTGAGCGTCTTGTCGCAGGATCACTTTAAGTTCGACGACTGCACAGTCATCAATACAGTAATGATGGGACACAGCGTGCTGTGGGACATCATTCAGGAGAAGGATGCACTCTATGCAAAGGAAGACTTTAGCGACGAAGACGGCATTCGTGCCGCAGAACTGGAAGAGAAGTTTGCAGAACTCGACGGCTGGAATGCAGAAAGCGATGCAGCTCAGCTCCTTTCAGGTCTTGGCATCAAGGAAGACCTCCACTATAAGATGATGTCGGAACTGACAGGTAAGGAGAAGGTGCGTGTCATGTTGGCTCAAGCTCTCTATGGCAACCCCGACAACCTGTTGCTCGACGAGCCTACCAACGACCTCGACCTCGACACAGTTGAGTGGCTTGAAGACTTCCTGGCAAACTTCGAACATACAGTACTTGTAGTGAGTCACGACCGTCACTTCCTCGACGCAGTTTCTACCCACACCGTAGATATCGACTTCGGCAAAGTCAACATGTTTGCCGGCAACTACTCATTCTGGTACCAGTCCTCTCAGCTCGCCCTGAAACAGGCACAGAACCAGAAGGCAAAGGCAGAGGAGAAGAAACGCGAACTCGAAGAATTCATCCGTCGATTCAGCGCCAATGCAGCCAAGAGCAAGCAGACCACATCGCGTAAGAAGATGCTGGAAAAACTCAATATTGCTGACATCCAGCCATCAACACGTAAATACCCTGGCATCATATTCCAGATGGAACGTGAGGCAGGCAATCAGATACTCGAAGTAGAAGGACTCACAGCTGTCGAACCCGACGGCACAGTACTCTTCAAAGACCTCAGTTTCGTAATCGAAAAGGGACAGAAGACCGTATTCCTCAGTCACAACCCGCGCGCTATGACTGCCCTCTTCGAGATTATCAATGGCAACCGCGAACCACAGGCGGGCACCTACAAGTGGGGAGTAACCATCACCACAGCCTACCTGCCAGTTGACAATACAGAATTCTTCAAGTCCGACAAGAACCTCGTAGAGTGGCTCAGCCAATATGGCGAAGGCAACGACGTGTTCTTCAAGGGCTACCTGGGCAGAATGCTCTTCTCAGGCGAAGAAGTGCTGAAGAAAGTAAACGTGCTCTCCGGAGGTGAGAAGATGCGTTGTATGATAGCCCGTATGCAGTTGAAAAATGCCAACTGTCTCATACTCGACACACCTACTAACCACCTCGACCTCGAAAGCATCCAGGCATTCAACAACAACCTGAAACAGTTCAAGGGCAACATCCTCTTCGCCAGCCACGACCATGAATTCATTCAGACAGTGGCAGACCGCATCATCGAACTCGGTCCGAAGGGAAGCATCGACAAACTCATGGAGTACGACGACTACATCCACGACGATGCCATCAAAGAACTCAGAGCAAAACTGTATTAATAATGAAGACTTTCCTTCTTTGTGCAATAATCATCGCCCTCTGCATACTCATGCTGAGCGTACGAATCTTGCTGAAGAAAAACGGACAATTCGTCAAAACCCACGTTTCGCAGAGCAAGGCAATGCGCGAACGCGGTATCGGTTGCGTACAGGGTCAGGACTTCGCCGAGCGACACAAGAAAAAGAGGATAAAAGAATATTAACGAAAACGATAACGATAACCAAAAACTAAAATAACAATGAAAAAATTACTTTTTGCATTTGCAGCAGCTGCCATGATGGTAGCATGTGGCAACAACAACTCCGACAACGCAGTTGAGGAGTCAGCATCAGAACAGCAGGCAGTCAAGGGTAGCGACCTCAAAATCGCATTCGTTCTCATCGACACCCTCACCAGCCAGTACGAACTCTACAAAGAAGCAAGCGACGCTTTCCAGCAGAAGCAGGCAAATGCCGAGGCAACTATCAACGCCAAGGGCAAGAGCTTCGCATCTCAGGTACAGGAATTCCAGCGCAAGGTGCAGAACAACCAGCTCACTCAGCAGCAGTTTGAAAGCGAGCAGGCTCGTTTGCAGAAGGTGCAGCAGGACATTGAAGCCCTTCAGGCTCGTCTCTCTCAGTCCCTTCAGGAAGAATATGCAAAGGAACTGCAGTCGCTCACCGACACCATTCAGAACTTCATGAAGTCATACGCAAAAGAGAAAGGCTACGACTTCATCCTCTGCAAATCATCTGGTATCGACAACGTCCTCTACGGCAATCCTAAGTACGACATCACCAATGCAGTAGTAAATGCCCTCAACAAGCGCTACGCAAAGGAAAAGAAGACAACAGAAAAGGAAGAAAAGAAATAACGAAAACGAAAACGAAAACAGAAAGAGCTGACTCGGCGATTTGACCGGTCAGCTCTTTTTTTTAGTAGTTAAGAAGTTAGAGAAGTTAGAGGAGTTAAGACGATACAAATCTTTCGTTTTCAAGTATTATCTGTCAACTTACATCAGCCCTCAGCCTTCATACATCATCTGTCAGTTACCTGTCCCTGTGGCATTTTACATACACAGGCCTTAAAAAACGTGTTGCAACTTTGCAACATTGCAACATTGCAACAAAAAAGCTGACAAGGCATTTACCCAGAGTACAGACCCGACTCGTTGATGAAGATTACTTTTCGGTTCTGACCTGAGAGAACGAATCGTTCCTCCAGCTTGTCCTGTGGCATCTTTTGTCTCGTAGGCAGTGCCCTGAATCGGGGCAGTGCTTTTATCTGTCAGTTACCTGTCCCTGTGGCAATCTCCACAACCCCTGAATCATGCCCCCCTAACCATGAACCAGAAGTAACTTCTTACATCATCCCTCTTCCCTTTTACATCATTCCACCTGTCGCTGTAGCATTTTGCTGGTATCTAAAAAACTCACCCCGCAGGGTGAGCCTTATAATATAGAGGATGGTGGTTCTTATATAGTCTTCACCCTTTTCGGGCGCTCTCAATTTCGTTCCAGCCTTACGGTTATGGACATCCTCTATTTGTTTCTTGAAGTCAAAGGATCTGTTCCGATGACATATCAGGTATCGGACGATGGATGGCTATAGTTGCATCTTATCTTTTTTCTACATCAAACCACAACTTATACTCGTTTGGATGGATGACGTTCATATTGTATCTTATCTTTTTTCTACATCAAACCACAACTTTGTAATCTGACGCTCCTGCAGATATGAGATTGTATCTTATCTTTTTTCTACATCAAACCACAACCTTCGGCTCTTCTTTGAGCTTCTGCGCGTTAATTGCATCTTATCTTTTTTCTACATCAAACCACAACCACGCCTCCAATCCCCCTGAAGACCTTAGATTGCATCTTATCTTTTTTCTACATCAAACCACAACACCAGACAAATGTTTGTTTGATAATATTATATTGCATCTTATCTTTTTTCTACATCAAACCACAACACTATGGGTGAATGTAACCTTTATGTTCGTATTGCATCTTATCTTTTTTCTACATCAAACCACAACTGATAGAAGGCTATTTTCACACAACTCTTCATTGCATCTTATCTTTTTTCTACATCAAACCACAACTCTTGCGTGTGCCCAGTTCTTGCTTACACTATTGCATCTTATCTTTTTTCTACATCAAACCACAACCATGGGCTACCGTAAGGTAAGCTCTGACCTGATTGCATCTTATCTTTTTTCTACATCAAACCACAACCAGCAAGTGTTCCGAGGTCGCTCAGGATCTATTGCATCTTATCTTTTTTCTACATCAAACCACAACGTACAGATTGTTATAAGGTCGTAACCTATAGATTGCATCTTATCTTTTTTCTACATCAAACCACAACCTGCTGGCGAATCTCTTCGCGAACTATTGCATTGCATCTTATCTTTTTTCTACATCAAACCACAACAGTGTGGATGATGATAACATGGCATGGAAATTGCATCTTATCTTTTTTCTACATCAAACCACAACTTGCTTGCTGCTGCTCCCTTCTTAGGTGCTATTGCATCTTATCTTTTTTCTACATCAAACCACAACAAAGCACAAGTGTTCTCGCAGAGATGGAGTATTGCATCTTATCTTTTTTCTACATCAAACCACAACGCAGGCTGGTGAGTATCGAACCAAGTATAGATTGCATCTTATCTTTTTTCTACATCAAACCACAACCAACTTACATCTTGGGAGATTTGGAATTGATTGCATCTTATCTTTTTTCTACATCAAACCACAACTCTGTTGGTTAGAATACCTTCTGAAAGTAATTGCATCTTATCTTTTTTCTACATCAAACCACAACTCGACATTTGTAGGCATGATAATGATTTTTATTGCATCTTATCTTTTTTCTACATCAAACCACAACAACTCTGAGCTGATGAATATCCAGACGCAGATTGCATCTTATCTTTTTTCTACATCAAACCACAACTACCAGGAGAGGGTGGGGGAGTCTCTGATTATTGCATCTTATCTTTTTTCTACATCAAACCACAACGATAGACCAGCAGCCATCCTCCCAGTCCACATTGCATCTTATCTTTTTTCTACATCAAACCACAACATGTAGCTTATAAAATTCTATATTAGAATTGGTTACAACGAGATCCTCTAGTATGAAGTGGTGTTTAAAGATGTAAAACTCTGCAAATGTACTAAAAAAATTCTAATTGCATTGGTGCTGATTTTGTTTTATTCTCAATTGCTCCCCAAATATTAATAATATTGGAATATTGCTTATCTGTAATTGACAATACACTGACTTTTCCTTTGTCTGGAGTAATCATTCTGATTCGTTTAATATGTACGTTTGCACTTTCGAGTGATGCACAATAGCGAATGTAGACACTAAACTGCATCATCACAAACCCATCCTTTTCCAAATCTTTGCGAAAACGTGCATATTTCTTCTTGTCTTGCTTTGTCACTGTAGGTAAATCAAACATAACAAGTAACCACATTATTCGATATGCATTGATTCTGTATTCTGTCATTCTATGGTTGGAAATGAGAGCTTTAACTCATCCTTGGCATAGCACTTTACTAACGATGCAGAGCTAATGGATAAACCTACCTGCAAGGGACGAGTGACGGTATTAAATTTGGTATCACAATACAGAACATTGATGAGTTTTGCTTTTGCCTCTCTATCTAATTCTTCGATAACTCTCGTCTGACACATTTCATAAACAATCTCATCTACATAAGGTCGATATGGTTCCATAAAATCATCTACTAACGGAAAAGCATTACTCCGATTGTGATGGAATATTCCAATAGCGGGGGAAAGGCCCGAGGATACTAACGCTCTGGCTACCGAGGCTCGAAGAATCGTATATCCGTAATTGAGACACGCATTCACCCCTAGTTTTGTTCGGTCACGAATAAAATCATCCCCAAATAGTTCTTGGAAATATATCCGGGCTGCTATTCCTTCTCTGTTGTCTGAATCCCCACTTTTCACGTTACTGTAATATGGTTTTAGCTTTTCTCCATGTTTACCCATCTTACTGAGAAGAAGGGATTGATTCTTGATTTTTGCCTCAACAATCTGTTTCCATAATTTTTTTTTCAGAACTTCCCCAGCCTCCATTTGGTTACGTAGTATCTCTCCTTGCAGATTGTGAGAATCAAGGTTCTGTAACATGGCATTAGGCATCCCTTTGTTGTTACATAATACAACAGAAACGTTAGCATCAACAAGGGCATTGAGTAATGGCATTGAAGCAGTTACCATCTGATTTTCAATCACAACAACAGCGATATCCTCTATTGGTATTGTCTGACTATCATCAGGCAAATTCTTGTATGTCATTACCAATTGGCAATTCCTTAGCGAGAGATATACTGGCGACGAAAAAACCAAAGTTCTTTTCAGCATAAGCTATTTCAAAAATGTTATATGCCCTAATACATCTATTACAAAATCTACACCTTCGATTAATACATTGAAGTCCAACAAACCGACTCTAATCAGTGGTCGGAATTCGTCACCTTCCTGATAGCCCCCAGCCCGTGCAGTCAAATCTGTTGCTTGTCTTGCTTCTTGATTATGCCTAAGCGTAATTCTGCCATCACTCATTATTTTTGTAATATAGTACAATCTGTTTCGCAGCTCTTGTTGTGATAGAGAATGGTATTCTTCGTCATTGCTCTGCAGCATTATCACTTGCAGTCCTTTCGCAACCAGGCATTTGAAGGCTAACCCATCGTCGCTGAGATTGTATGCGGATTCAATATGGCCATTAAATTGCTTTGCAGCCTTGATCATACTAACTGTTTGACAGCTACGTTTCAGTTTGCCATTTTTATATCCTTCGTATATGGCCATAGCGTAGTTTGTATCTACAGCCACATTGAATTGCTGTTTGTATTCCTTCTTTGAGACATCGCGATGGTGACGAATCTTCAGAGGGTTCTTGACTGTACCTTCAACATAACGTACCTTATTGATACGTATACCTTTCTCTTTATTCATATAGATAGGTTCCGCAATCGCTTTCTTAAAATCCTTTCCGCTAACCGCATCAATGATTCTCTGCTTTACAGCATCATCTACAATGCTTTCAAGTTCGTTGATGGACTTGAATTCCGTTATAGCTTTACGTTTCACAAATACGATCTCACCATTGCGCTCAATGGCACCATAATAGCTATCACGATGCAAAGCTCCACGAGCCGTATCGCCCTTTGATGGGTAATAATTACCATTTGGTGCCTTCACAGATTTACGACGTGTCTGCTTTGGCATATTATCTGGAATGGAATGAACGACAAGCAATTCTTGCTCTAATCGTTTCAAGTCCTCTGTGAATGTTGCCCAAGGTTTTTCAAATTTCGGCTTTTCTCCATTGCCACGATGGAACTCTTCTTCTTGATGGTAATACTGCGCCATTCGATTGTACTCATTGGCTCCTATACAAGCTATTACAACGGCATCTATACAATGGTGGATGTGATTGTCGCGCGACTTCTTTTCATATTCATCCTGTATTCCCCACATTCTTCGGAATTCTGCTGTAGTCAGACCTTTGATTGTTCGGACATTGCCTTTGTTTCTGTCATATTCCTTATGAAACAACGATTTCAGGTAAAGAGCGGCATACTTGGAAATCAGTCCGTTTCCTGCCCCTTGGCGCAATGCAAACCCTTCTGGGACTTCCTTCATCAGGAATCGTTCGTATTTACCCTTCCAGTAGTCACGATCTATTTTCAATCGATTACGACGCTGAATCCTTCCATCTTTAGTAGCCTTAGGCATAGACGAATTTGTTCTTTGACGGTCAATCTGTTTTGTCAAATCTTCTATCGTTTCCTTCCATTCGCTAATTCGTTCGAGAATATCTTCGTGGTTACTCAACTGCGTTGGAATCTTGGCTTTCTTGATATCGCGATTGAACTTGTTCTGACACAGGGTGAGGTTCATCATTGAACTATCACCTCCAACACTTTGAGGTATTGTATGTTCGATGTCATATAATGGGTTCAGGCCTAAGAAATCTTCCAATCCTATCTGGTCACCTGTATATAAGCAAATATGCTTTTGTTCTTCCCACAACAAGAATTTTATGATGTCGTCATTGGATGGCTCTGCTGTAGTGTGACGGAATTCCATAATCGCCTGCTTAGCCTCTTCACGTTTCTTCTGCTGATCTCTGTTCCAAGCAGCGATGGCTTGGCGTTGATTGGCATCATTCAATTCGCGTGCATACTCAATGTGTACCTCTGTCGTGTGGTCGATGATGCCTTGTTGGAGTAGCTTGTTAACGACCTTACGCAATTGTGTAAGCGAACGCATGGCCATAGGGTTTCGAATGGCATCTGTGCGAGGCGAACCTAACTGGTAGATGCCATTCTTGTTCTTACGTGCATCCTGATATACGTCAATCATAGATGGATGATAAAGAGCATCCACAGCACCAGCCTTCAACTGATAACGCTCCAGAAGTATGTCCTTTAGACAATTTTCAAGTGTTCCTTGCAACCCTCTGTCCTTTGGATTGAAATTGGCAACAAAGGACTTTAATTCATTTTGGGTTTGGGTATCTGACTCCCATACATCTTTACCAACAATCGAAGGAATCTTAGCAAGTGACACTGCATGAGAATAGATGATACCTTCGTGCAGGAATGGAAGAATATTGCTGATTGCCTTCAGGCTGATAGAGGCAAAGCCTTTACTCAGACGAATCTTGGAGAATTTCTTGGCTTCCTCGCCATTGAGCTGTAGTTTCTCTTGTGCGAATTCTTCCAGTTTGCTCTCTGAGGAGAAGGAATAAAGAACATTCCATACGTCACACAACATCTCGTCAGGAGTTTTGAGTTCTCCGTTTTTCTTAACAGAAAGTGTGTAGGATTCGGCTATTGCCTCTTTGTAGTTATCGCCAAAGATGGCTATTAGAGCAGCAGTCGTAGGGCATCCTTTGACATCCTGCGTCATTCTATAGTTGAACTTATAAGGCTTATCACCATCGTCCTTGATGTTCTGATACTTGTTCTTCCCTGCTATTGCCTTAGCGATGTCTTCAAAGTCGAAATTCACCTTGGTCTTTCGATAGAACATTGGCAAAGCTTTGTTGCGTTCTTCTGCATTCAATTGTCGTAACTCAACATCATAAGGCCCTTTCACCTTAATGTTGTTAAGGAAAGAAAGCATACGGAATTCCTCATAGAATGGGTGCGATTCGGCTGCACGAGGTTTACTGGGTTCGAACGTACATTTACCGACTCCTGCACGCTGTGATTTCAGAGGACGCTGGAAATAAAGAGCTTTCTCCAGTTCTACAAACAACTCCTGATGAATATGTTGCTTTGCACAAATCGCAAAGAATTCTTTCTTGTAATGCTCCTCTCTGTCAGTATAGCGTGTGCGAATTCTCGTTTTATTTCCTTCTTCCTTATAGAGCATATAGAAATACTCGCCCAGATACTCGCAATGAGCAGCCTCCATCTCCTCACTCAAACTCTTTATGCCACCTTTTACGGCTCCATTATCATCATTGTCTTCGCTTGCATCTAATCGATTGCTGAGAAAACCGCGACGCTGAGCCAAATGATATAGGGCACGTCCTAAGATAAACCTATTAGATTCATGATTAAGGTCAAGTTCCTCAGTAAGACATAAATGACGATAATAGTAGGGGTTCTTATTCTCATTGTCATTGGTTCTCTGCCAAAGCATGAAATCATCGCTCTTGGGATATATCTTTTTTGTATGCCACAGATTCAAATCGGTATCAGAAAGGTATGGACATAGATGATACTTGACAAGAACTTTGAGAATTTGAATCTTGCGTAATCTGCGACGAAAATATTGTTTGCGTAATGCTCTATGAGATGTTCTTTCTGCAGCACGAGAGGATTCAATACCCTTTTCTATTTTTACACCTTCTTGGAAAATCAAACTTCCCTTATCAATCAGACTGTACTTCCCATCCGATTCTTTTTCAACAACAGCCCAACCCAAACTATTTGTGCCGGTATCAATGCCTAAAATCCGCTGTTTCATATCGATTATGGTATTAAACAAAAAAATAATTCTGTAAAAAGATTGTCAATTCAATAGAATGATTTACCTTTGCGCCGTAAGATTTTCTACATCTTATCACAATAAGGCTATATGCCGAAGGATTTTATCCTACGTCCCTCTTCGGAGGGGCTTTATTTTTTCTACCCTTCTTATTTTAGGTACTATATCATCACAAAGTTAGCAACAATTTGTGAGATTAAATCCATTTTTGAAGAACATAGCGACAGGTGTGAAGTGAGTGTTTTATTCATCATTGCACAATGTATTAGATTTTCATTCGCAAAAATACAAACTAATTTCTATACTTCTGCAAAAGTTGAAGGATATTTTTGTAATTAGTATTAAGGTTATTGTTTACCTTTGGAGAAAGGACTGGATAAAGATAATAGATAATAGTTTATAGATAATAGTATCTTATCCACATATATAAAAAATCGACTGCATTGCAGCCGATAGAGGGTATGATATTTTTTCAAATGTTTAGCTAATTATCATCTTCGAAGCAATTATCTTGTCAACAATGACCTTATCAACTTCGATATGGAAAATAATATTGAATCGCTTATTGCGAGTCCGCAACTGCTTAGCATGAGGATGAAATTGTAGGACAGTGCGATAGTGACTCTCTGGAATAACATCTGCTAAATATCGTAAAGACATGATTTCTGCCCCTAATTCATGAACATATTTAATGGCATGTTCAGCAGTACTGATGCTTACAATAAATTCGGCAAGACTATCAATATCGTCAAATACAGAATCTAGAATCTTAACTCTATACTCTTTCATAGTCTAACACGAACAGCTTCTTCTAGTTTGTCAACAAATTCCTCGACTGTGTGCAGACGCTCAGTCGGAGTAGAAGAAACATAATCGACAGGTTTATGTTTTTTTCGTCCAATCGCTGCCGATGGTGAAGTATAAACTGTTTCCATAATTCTATGTAATTCTTTCTGCAAAAATACGAGTAAGCGAGCAAAGTACAAAATAAATCTCGTTTATTTTTACTTTCGAGCGAGAGTATTTGACTTCGTCGAGCCGTTTGCTTACTTCTTATTGCTTTATGCTCCTCGCAGAGGCAGCTTCGCATAGCAATAACGTCGTCACTGCGCGGGTTTGCGTGAAGCGAACAATACGAATAAGCGAGCAAAGTACAAAATAATTTTTTGTTTTTTGCCGATACCTCACTCACTTGGCAGCAATCCCAGTGTTTATCGGGGTTTCAGCGAGTGAGGTATGTTCAAGATACCTCACTATAGACCTCACTATTCAATGGTAAAAACTTGATATTTTCATTACAGCAAATGAAGTGAGGTATATAGTGAGGTTTAAGTGAGGTTTAAGTGAGGTATATAGTGAGGTATGTTTTCACCTTAACTGACTAAATATCCAATACTTAGCCCTATTTATAGTGAGGTATCGGCAATTTTCGAAAAATTCTTCAAAAAAAATCAAGAATTAGAGAATAATTTATTCATGGACATTAACTCCGTTGAGCCGGTTGCTTACTCCTTATTGCTTTATGCTCCCCGCTGGGGCTACTTCGCATAGCAATAATGTCGTCACTGCGCGGGTTCATGGGTCATTCATGATAATTCATGTTTAAAAATAAATTGACAATTTTTCCGTTTTTAGAAGGCTTTTCTGCTACGTTTTTCAAAGTGTGCAATATTTTTCAAGACCTGTGAAAAAAGGCTTTTTTTTTTCTAATTAGAAAAAAATTTTTTCCTAACTGGAAAAATAAATTTTCCTAGTTAGGTAGCATATCTTATATAACTAGGAAATGCTTTTAGGGCAGGTTCAAGAAAATAAGCAAAAAATCCTCGCCTAACTTCACAGTTGGGCGAGGAAAAGTAACTTTTATTAAAAACTCTTTTACGTTATGATAACAACAATTTATCAGGGCATGCGCCCTTTGAAAGTGTTATACACGACGCAAAGGTAGAGTATTTTTTGAATTTATCATCTATTTTTCTTGTTTTTTTTGTACCTTCGCGCAGTTTTTTACGTTTAAGACATGATTTATAGTCATATATATAATAATGATTTAGGAAGCAGATGCAGATATGCTGTGGCACAGCCGAAGGACGGACTCGTGGAGGTGCATGCTATCGTGGAGGTGGAACCGAGAGGTGACGGGTTCGACAGTCAGGTGATGCGCGTGCAGGAGGCTGTGAAGGAACTTGAGGCTACTAAGAACATGCAAGGTATGCAGGCTGTAGTTCGCAGGTATTTCCTGTCGGATGCGGTAAATCAGAAGGTGAAGGAGGATGGATGCCGATGTGCTACTTCGTATATCGGACAGGCTCCGCTGAACGGTTCGAAGGTGGCTCTGTGGATTTATTATGTAGGTAAGGAGGCGGAAGTGGTGTATGATGCTGATGCGATGGGTTCTACAGTTGTCAAGTATAAGGGCCTGACTCATGTATGGACTATGAATATGATGGCGGCTGAGGGTAGTTCGTACGACCAGACTCATGCTCTGCTGGAGGGGTATGAGGCGCTGCTGAAGACGAAGTACGGCACGACGATGGAGAAGAACTGCGTGAGGACTTGGTTTTTTGTGAAGGATGTAGATACTCAATATAGAGGATTGGTTGTGGCAAGAAGGGAGTTGTTCGAACAGATGGGTATGACTTCAAAGACTCATTATATTGCTTCGACCGGCATAGGAGGTACTCCTACGGAACAGGCTTCGCTGGTGCAGTTGGGATGCTATGCGCTGCTGGCGGATGAGGGCGAGGTAGATTCGAAGTATTTGTATGCCCCTACCCACTTGAATAAGACTTATGAGTATGGTGTGACGTTCGAGAGAGGTACGATGCTGAAGTTGGCGGAACGACATACTTCTCTCATTTCCGGTACGGCAAGCATAAACAATAAGGGCGAGGTGCTGTATGTAGGTGATGTGGTGGCTCAAACCCACAGGATGTGGGAGAATGTGGAGGCGCTGCTGAAGGAGGCTGAGATGAGCATGAACGACGTGATGCATATGGTGGTGTATCTGCGCGACCCTGCCGACTACGAGGTAGTGAACAAGTTGTTTGAGGAGAGGTTTCCTCAAGTGCCAAGGGTGATTACTCTGGCTCCTGTATGCCGCCCACAATGGCTAATCGAAATGGAAGTGATGGCGGTTAAAGGTTAATGGTTAATGGTTAAAGGTTAATGGTTATTGACCTTGGAACCTGAACCTTGGAACTTGAAACTATAACGGTTAACGGTTAAAAAGTTTTGGTTTTGGTTTTCGTTTTCGTTAATAAAATGCTCATTTTTGAGTATTGCAGGAATGAGGAATAGTGCGTACCTTTGCATCGTCAAAAGTTAATTACTCATGATTGTGTGCCGTGAGGTACTGCGCACTTAAGTCTTTAAAAAAGAGGACTAAGTTCTTTAGAATTACGTAAACCATAAAATGTTAGAGGTGAATCGCTGCGTTTTCTTTTGGGAATGCAGCGATTTTTTTATACCTTCGCACCAAAATGTATATAATGATATGAAAAAACTGGTTTTGTTTTTATCTATGGCTGCATGCAGCTTGATGTCTATGGCTGAGACAGACAGTAAGGAAGTGAAGGAATATAAGGGCACTTTCTATAATAAGGAGTACCATGTGAGAATGAAGATGAATTTGGAAAAGGCTGATATACCTGTGCCAGGCATGGAGGATCTGGACAGTTGTTACGGATATGTAGAGGGACGCATCAATGGTATGTGGTTACTGCTGAAGGTGATGGAGAAGACGGACAAGAAAGCTGTAGTAAGGGCTGTGAGCGAACGAGGTGCCGATGCCCAGAATATGGAAATGGAACTGACAGAGACTGGTGTGAGTGTGAAGTTGATTAACGGAACTTACATGAAGGGTGTGGCAAAAAATAAGTATGTGAAGTTGCCAAAGCCAATGGAAATGGTGAGGGAGTAACGGTTATTGGTTATTGGTTATTGGTTATTGGTTATTGGTTATTGGTTATTGACGAAGGACGAAAGACGAAGGACGAAAGACGAAAAACGAGGGACGACATGGAAGATTTTTTGGAAGGATTCAATCCGGCACAGAGGGAGGCTGTGGAGTATTGCGATGGTCCGTCGCTGGTGATTGCTGGTGCCGGATCGGGTAAGACTCGTGTGCTGACATATAAGATTGCATGGCTGATGAAGGAACTGGGGTATGAACCCTGGAGCATTCTGGCGCTTACATTTACGAATAAGGCTGCCGACGAGATGAAACAGAGGGTGGCTAAGATTGTAGGCGACGAGAAGGCACGAATGCTGTGGATGGGTACTTTTCATAGTGTTTTCCTGCGTATTCTAAGAGCTGAATATAAAGCTATTGGTTTTGAAAGCAATTTCACCATATATGATGCTGCCGACTCTAAAAGTCTGGTGAAGGCTGTGATGAAGGAGATGGAGCTGGACGACAAGCAGTATAAGCCAGGGAATGTGTTGTCGAGAATTTCAAATGCTAAGAATCAACTGGTTACTGCTGAGGAGTATGTGAACAACATGCAGAATGCGATGGAGGATGCCCGTTCGAAGATGCCTAAGTTGGGCGAGATTTTCCTGAAGTACAGCCAACGACTGAAACAGGCTAATGCTATGGACTTCGACGACATACTGGTTTATACTTATGTGCTCTTTGCAAAGAATGAGAATATAAGACAGAAGTATGTGACAAGATTCCAGTATGTACTGGTGGACGAGTATCAGGATACGAATTTTGCCCAGCACCAGATTGTGTGGCAACTGACAAAGGAACGCCAGAAGGTGTGTGTGGTGGGTGATGATGCTCAGAGCATATACAGTTTCCGAGGGGCAAACATAGATAATATTCTGACGTTTCGCGACAGATATGAAGACAGCAAACTCTTCAAACTGGAACAGAACTACCGTTCGACTCAGACCATTGTGGAGGCAGCAAACAGCCTGATACATAAGAATCAGCATAGGATTGACAAGAATGTGTTTTCGGAGAAGGAACGAGGAGAACAGATAAAGGTGACGGAGGCTTATTCGGACGTGGAGGAAGGACAGGTGGTAGTAAGACAAATCCGTACGCTGATGCGACAGGAGAATGGCACTTACGACGATTTTGCCATTCTGTACCGAACAAATGCACAAAGCCGTATCTTCGAGGAAGAACTGATGAAAAATGGTATTCCACATAGGATATATGGCGGTTTTTCATTTTACCAGAGAAAAGAAATAAAAGACGTGATGGCTTACCTCAGACTGGCTGTAAATCCGAACGATGAGGAGGCTCTGAAACGTGTGATAAACTACCCGGCAAGAGGTATAGGACAGACTACCGTGCAGAAGATAACGGATGCGGCTGCAACTCATAACGTAAGTCTATGGGATGTGCTCACTACCCCACTCCAGTACGGACTGAAGGTGAACAACGGAACGCTGGAGAAACTGAATGGGTTCAGCCAACTCATCAGTAAGTTTATAGATTTAGGACAAACTCAAAGCATAGCAGAAGCAGGTGCTACCATTCTGCAGGAATCGGGCATCTGGGCTGATGTAGTAGCTGAGAAGACTCCCGAAGGAATGTCGAAGCAAGAGAATCTGCAGGAACTCCTCAATGGTATGACGGACTTTGTGGACAGACGAATGGAAGAGGACATACCAGGAATAGGTATCAGCGACTACCTGTCGGAGACTTCGTTGCTAAGCGATACAGACATAAAGGGAGATTCTAACGAACCGAAGGTAACCCTAATGACTATTCACTCGGCAAAGGGACTGGAGTTTCCTACTGTCTTCATCGTAGGACTGGAGGAAAATCTGTTTCCGAGTATGCTGGCAAGTGGTTCGCCACGCGAGATGGAGGAAGAACGACGACTCTTCTATGTAGCTCTGACCAGAGCTGAGCGTCATTGTTTTCTGTCGTATGCCAAGAGCCGTTTCCGTTACGGAAAGATGGAATTCGGAGCTCCAAGTCGTTTCCTGAAAGACATAGACCAGGTTTACCTATGCGGAATGAACAACGGAAGAAGCATGAGACCGCAAACTGGATTCGGAGGTATGAACCGTCCACAACCAATGATGCGACCTCAGACAACTTTCGGAGGTATGAACCGTCCACAACCGACTATGCAACCACAATCTTCTGCAAGACCACTTCGACCTATCATAAACAATAGTCGTCCGACAACAGGTGGAGGCAGCAACCAATATGGCATCAGTGCCGGAATGAGAGTGCTGCACCAGAAGTTTGGCGAGGGCATAGTAGAAAAGACTGAGGGCAGCGGCGACAATATGAAGGCTTATATCAAGTTTGCTAATGCCGGAGTGAAACAACTGTTGCTTAAATTTGCAAAATTAGAAATCTTATGATTCCCAATCCGTGTTATGTAATGGAAGAGGACAAGTTGAGAAGGAACTTGTCGCTCATCAGAGATGTGAGCCGTCGTGCCGATGTAAACATAATCCTGGCTTTCAAGGCTTTTGCCCTGTGGAAATCGTTTGGGGTGTTTCGTGAATATATTCAGAGTACAACTGCAAGTTCGCTCTACGAAGCCAGACTGGCAAAGGAGGAATTTGGTGAGAAGGCTCACACCTACTCCCCTGCCTATGTGGATGAGGAATTTGACGAGATAGTAAAGTGTTCGTCGCACATCACCTTCAATTCCCTCAGTCAGTATGAGCGTTTTGGAGAAAGGGCAAGGGCAGCAGGAGTAAAGTGCGGACTAAGAATTAATCCGGAGTACTCGGAGATAGAGACAGAACTGTATAATCCCTGTGCCCCAGGAAGTCGTTTCGGAGTGTTGGCTGAGCAATTGGGAAACACCCTGCCAGAGGGCATCAGCGGTCTGCACGTACATTGTTTGTGCGAGAACGGTTCCGATACCCTTGTGCGCACTTTGGAACATGTGGAGGCACGATTTGCAAGTGTGCTGAAACAGGCTAAATGGCTTAATCTGGGTGGCGGACATCTGATGACTCGCGATGGATATGACATAGAACTGCTGGTGAAAACCTTGCAGGGACTACACAACCGCTATCCGCAACTGAAGATAATAATGGAACCGGGAAGTGCCTTCGCTTGGCAAACGGGTTATCTGCTTGCGAAGGTGGTAGATATCGTGGAAAACAAAAGTATAAAGACTGCTATTCTGAATGTAAGTTTCACCTGTCATATGCCTGACTGTCTGGAAATGCCTTACCACCCAGCCGTAAGAGGTGCTAAGGTGAGACTCGACACAGACAAGGGCGAGAATGTTTACAGGCTTGGTGGCAACTCCTGTCTGTCGGGCGATTTCATGTCGGCATGGGAATTTGACAAACCTCTGAAGGTAGGCGACGAGGTAATCTTTGAGGATATGATTCACTATACTACCGTGAAGACTAACATGTTTAACGGAATCAGCCATCCGAGCATTGGTATGATGCATTCGGACGGCCGATTTGAGTTATTCAGAAAATATAAGTACGAAGATTATCGGGACAGAATGGACTAAGTAAAGTTGAAAGTTGAAAGTTGAAAGTTTACAGACGAAAAATTCTTTAACCGTTAACCTTTTACCTTTACTTCCCTACTTTCACTAAGGCACCTGTTTCGGGATTAAGGGTAACAGTTGTAGTTGCATCCTTTCCGAAGAGTGTTGGTGCAAGCACATCGATAGTTCCGAATTGTGGAAACGGCAGGTCCTTGTCGTAGATTGTAGATTTAGCATTGAAGATGCGCACATTTGCCATAGAAGGCATATTGTAAACTATTCCGTTGATTTTACGTTTCTTAGCCTCTGCTTCTGTTGGCAGAGGTACTGTATGCTGATCGCGCAGAGTGATGTAATATGGTTCACCAGCAAGGTCATCATCGTCGAGCAAACCAAGTTTCTGAGAGAAACGGAAGAACACCACTTTCTCCAAATTCTCCTCAGGCATGACGGAATAGGATTCGGTAGTTGAGATAGTATCGGTATAACCGACGAAGAGTTGCATAAGGGCTGTCTCCTGCTGGTCGAGTTCATCGAGCAGAATTTTAAGCGAAGCACCATCCTTCGGCATAGACTCTACCTGTCCGCGACGAATAGAATTCTTACTCTCACGGATATCCATAATCTCCTGAGCTATGAGTTCTGCCATCTTTGCAGAGGATGAAGCAGCAAGGATTTCAGAAGTGAAATAACGATGAGAATCCAGCTTGTTATGCGTTTTAACAGTCTCTGGCTGCTTAGGAGAAGGAACCGGCACATTGGTGTTTATAGAAACGAGAAAACCCTCAGGAGTTAGTTGTGCGAGTGGAGCAACCGATTTATCCTTCAGTTTTATCGTATAGTACTTGAGAGTGTCGGGTTCACCATACTGATAGATGTTTATAGACTTGATGCTGTAGGAAGTCTGTGACTCAGCAGGAACATTCTTCAGGTGCATATAGCGGTCGGCATAAC
>JAEEGI010001404.1_pt1 | contig 60130 bp, 54 predicted proteins | sample 8958751 | NCBI WGS metagenome assembly JAEEGI01 (sample SAMN16246545, study PRJNA631951) | gut metagenome | biome: gut microbiome; feature: rumen; material: KS-attached | host: Bos | place: Iran: Karaj | collected 2018-10
ACATTTAGTCAGCATCTATTCTTTATTCGGTACGCCCATAATTATTCTTAGAAAAGTAAAAGGCAAAAAGGCTTACGTAAAAGTAGGCCTGAATAAAGTAATAGAAACCGTTGTTTAATTTGGAATTATTGCCGATAGCGTTCATTGTTTTTCTCCAAACAAACATATCTTAATCCGTCTACATAAGAATAGTCAATACTTTTTTATTCTTCTTCCTCGTCAACGGGTTTGCCTTTTGCGTTTCTCTTAAGGCCAAGTTTTGATTTGAATATGCTGGCAATCTTGGCTTTTCCTTCGTCGGTATCAAGCTCGGATACACTCATTTCGCCCTTTGAAACCATCATCATGATAGCGATATAGGCTTCACCGAGAGCTGCGGTAAGCGCTGCCGCAACGGATGCGGAAATAACACCGCCTGCAACGGATCCGACACCGGGAATCATCTTAAGAAGGCCTGAAACAACGGTTTTACCCATTACAGTGGTTCCGACCGTACCGATAGTAGCTGATAAAAGAGCCGTAAGGGTTGCTTTTTCGATAGGAATACCAAATACTGCCGTAATTGATGCAATCATACCAATCTGTTCGGGTACAAGCACTGCCGCGTCCGTAAAAGGAATAGGAATGGCGCCTGTAGCAGCCGCAGCAGCTGCTGCCGTAGCAACAATTGCATTGGCTTTTCTTAATTTCATCTTAAGGTTTGCCTTCTGAACAGCCGCGAGAGTATTTCTTAAAGCCTCAGGAATTACGTTGTTTACGATATCTATAAGTGTATCTAGACCGTAACCCTTAATAATATAATCTTCGTCAATATCAACGTCCTGTGCCAGAACCGGAACAATCTGAACCACATTTAAGTTTTCTTTTTCGATTTCCGACATCAGCGCTTTGGCATCTTTCTTCGAATAAGACTGCGTAAGCACGATGATTACGGGAACACAGAACTCGTTTGCTTCATCGAGGAATTTCTTTATAAACTCCACCTCAGCCTCTTCGAAACGATGCGAAGGTGTGGAAACACAGTACCAGATACAGTGAATCGATTCGGAAATACCACGCATTGCACCCTTTGCAAGAACTTCTTTTGATTCTTTTAGGAGCTCATCTATGGCATTTTCGCCGCCAAGTTCAAGACCGGGCGTATCATATATTGCCAGAGGGAAATCCTCTATCTCGTATTTGCGAATGGACTGTGTGACAGGTTTTCCTATACCGGTCTGTGCGAGATTTCTGCTGAACACATTGTTAATAAGGGTACTTTTCCCGGCACCCGTTTTTCCCATAACCATGATATTCAGTTTTGTCATATTCTTTTGAACATCTCTGATTGCTGCCATTATTCTCTCCGCTACATTATCCGTCATTAAAGCATCCATGCCTGTTTCTTGCCTCCTACTTTCTCTTCTTTACGATTCTGGGTCCGTAGTTCTTATCAAATTTAACGTTTACTTTGGGTTTCTGCTTTTTATAAATATACGACGAACATACATTGATCAGTTTCGGCGCAAGCAAAATAGACAATCCCGTCACAATAATCGTAATCAGGATATAAAAGACTATACTTGAATTCTTCTCTTCCATAAATAACCTCCAAGGTTTTTTTATACCCACAACATATTTATTTTACCATTTTTACGCCAATCAGTAAACAACTGCTTCCTTTAGCGTATCATCGGTATCGTAAACAAGTTTTAATGAAAAGAAATCCGCATTTTCGGCCAAAAGCTTAAAAAAGATTTTATCGCCTTCCCAGATGGGCAGACTGCATACGTCTTTTATGGGAACCCAGACCAGTTCTCCCTCATCGCATTCGGTAAGCTCGCCCTCAAATTCATATCCGTCGAAAATATGCATGTATTCGACCACATCCTCGCCGTAGCAGAATGTCACAATTCCTCTGAATTTATATTTGGTAAGTGTGAGGCCGGTCTCCTCTTTTACTTCTCGTAAAAGACATTCTTCGGGACTTTCGCCGTATTCGAATTTACCGCCCACTCCGATCCACTTGTCTTTATTAATGTCATTTTCTTTTTTGACTCTGTGCATCATAAGATAGCTGTCATCTTTTATGATGTGGCAGAGTGTGGAAAGAACTGGAGTTTTCCTATTATCCTGACTCATTTATCTGTCCTTTCAAAATTTGATCTTCGTATTTTTTTATCTTTTAAGAATTACCAGTCGCTGCCCCAGTCGGTGGAACCCGAATCCCACGAATCAGAACTGCTCCAGTCCCATGACGAATCCGAAGAGCTCCAGGAATCATCATCGGAACTATCCCACCAGCTGTCTGAAGATGTCTTGTTATAATTCGAATCCGAACTGTATGAATAATCGGTGACAGGATGAGTTTTGGTATAGTATTCCGTTTGTGTAAAGTCCTTTGCACCGACATAACTCGATTCGTTGGATTCAACATCCTCCGGTACCTGATAAGTATGATTCCATTTTGCTGTGCCACTGTCATATTCATACCAGTCTTCAGGGTCATCGGAATCATTATGATAATATATTTTACCGTCTTTTTCGAAATAACCCTCACCTTTATATTCTTCAGGATAAGATGCAGACTCTTTCGGATACATGGTTATAAATACTTCCGACTTCATAATGTCTTTGAAGGGAAGCTGAGTTTCGTCTGTTATCCTGTAAACATGATCCTGGGCAATATACTGTTCCTTAAGTTCTTCCGGAATATAATAATATACGGAATAGACCCAGTCTTTTTTCTGACGGTCATATTTAAACCAGCCTAATGAATAGTCTCCGTCTTGGTGGTAATAATAATCTTCGCCGACTTTAAAGTATCCGCTTGTTATTAAGCCATGCATTTCGATCTTATAAACGCGCGAATCGTATACATTCGAACAGCCGAGAGCCGAATAATCATCTTCTGTGACAAAAAGTTTTTGTGACTGTACCTTGTCGGTCAGAGGCAGATTATCCACATCTGCTGTATGCCAGTCATTCTCAACCGGATCGTACTTAAACCATCCGGAATCTTCATAGGTATTTCTGTGATAATAAACTTCGTCGTTATATTTATAATAACCCGGATTGATTGTTAAACTGTTAACATATGCCTTAAAAGAACCAATGCCGAAAATAATACAGATGATTACTGCTACGATTACACCTGCAGCAATGGTTATATTGCGTTTTCGTGCGTATTCGGCTTCCCCTTTTAAACGAAGGTATTCCTGCCTCGCGGCTTCCTCTTTGGTGTCTTTTTGAATAAAAGTTTTATATGCCTCGTCTTTTTCTTTCTCTAAGGCTTTCTTTTCTTCAGCTGCTTGGTAGGATGCTTTTCTGCTGTCAATGTTTCTAGACTTCTGTTCGAGAATCTCCTGCTTAAGGCGCATGAAAAGTTCGTTTACCGCATATGCTTCATCGGTACCCTCATATCTTATGGCACGAACTCCTGTGTCTTTGTTTTTATAAACAACACATTTACCGGAATTTTCGTCCTTGTAGATTCCGAATGCTCTCGGCCCTTTATAATCTATGCCAATAAAAAACCTGGTAGTCTCATAAGGAGGCAGTCCTTTATCTGAATACCATTTTTTCAGTTCTTCAATTGTTTTAGGCTGATCGATTGTAGAACGCTTTACATTAGTGTTGGAAGCACCGCAATTCGGGCACTTTTCGAGAGTTTCATCGAATTCGGAACCGCAGTAATTGCACTTAATATTCATATCATCCCCCCTATTTTTCGAATTATTTAATTACCGAGCCTTCGCTTTGGTCTAATTTTCTTAAGAAGTAGAGTCCGCCTCCGAGTGATATGAAAAATGCTATCATATCCGCTACAGCCTGCGATATCTGAACACCCGTAATTCCAAGAAAAAGCGGAAGTACAAGGATTACAGGAATAAAGCAGAGTCCCGAACGGCAGGATGAAATAACGGTCGCGCCGAACGCTCTGCCCGATGCCTGCAAAAGCATGTTTGTAAGGATAATCCATACACCGAAAACATATGTTACACACTGCGCTCTTAATGCGAAAGCACCGACCTCGACTACCATTGCATCGCCTTTTCTGAAAAGTTCGACTATCTGCGGAGCGAAGACGAAACAGGCGGCGCCTACAACAACCATAAGACCCGCACAGACTTTCACCGAGAAAAGGAATGCTTCTTTTACACGCTTATATTTGGCCGCGCCGAAATTGAAACTGCACACGGGCTGAAAGCCCTGGCCGAAACCGATAACAGTGGAGTTTAGCGACATGCTGATTTTGCCGACTATAGCCATACCTGCGATGGTTGCATCGGCAAACTCGGGGCCTGCGACTCTTTTGGCAACAACATTTAAAAGGATGCCCGATATACTGGCGAGTCCCTGTCTGAAAAGCGAAGGAAGTCCGCCGGATATAATCTCCCAGAGATACCTGAATGCGAATGGGTTTCTTTTAAGAGTGATTTTTATATTGCCCGCTCTTCTCGTGGTAAGAAGAAGGATGATAAAGCTTATAAGCTGGCCTGAAATCGTTGCGATTGCTGCGCCCATAATGCCGAGTTTGAATGTAAACATAAGGAGCGGATCGAGCCCGATATTTATTACCGCGCCCGCCATAATACCGAACATCGCGGTCTTGGCGTTGCCCTGATATCTGATTTCGTTGTTTAAAACTATGGATGACATCATCCACGGAGCACCGATTAGAATCGGTCCCATATAGGAACGCGCATACGGAAGGATGGTATCGGTTGACCCTAAAAGATACGCGAGTCTGTCAAGATTTAAAAGGCCGACAACCGCTAAGATAATTCCGAATGAAAATGCAAAAGCAAAGCCTGCGTTGGCGATTACTTCAGCCTCGTCTTCCTTCTGTTCTCCGAGCTTCCTTGCAAGAAAATTGCCCGAGCCGTGCCCGAACATAAAACCGAACGCCTGAATGATTGCCATCAGCGAAAAAACAATGCCAACGGCACCCGATGCGGATGTATTTATTTTGCCCACAAAGTATGTGTCAACCATGTTGTAAAAGGATGTGACAAGCATACTTAAAATAGTCGGTACGGCGAGGCGTCCGACTAATTTCGGTATGGGCTCTGTTGTCATTTTGATAAACTTTTCTTCGTGCGTCATTTTACAGATTTTCAATTACGGCTTTGATTCCGCCCTCTTTGAAAACTCCTTTGTAATAAGCCATTTCCGTTTGGATAATTTCGTCGATAACCTTCATGCCCAAAAGTTCCACCGGTGCTTTGTCATCGGTCATAACAAGGTCTCCCGCCTCATAATCGGTGAGTCGCTCTGATACCTTTTCCATCATAAAAGATAAATCCGCATCCTCTTCCATCGCGATATTCTTTGCAAAAACATCAAGCATTTCGGGATTATTGGAAGCGAAGAATTCACGGTTTCCGAGTGCAGACGTATCGGCATAATAGCTTTCTGAAAACACCTGACAGATGGTATCCGAAAGGTAATCGTTTATGCCGCCCTCGGCATTACTTTTCATGTTCATGTTTACAACCATTACACCGTCGTCTTTTAAGTGATCTTTTACGAGCGTAAAGAATTCGATTGATGACATCTGGAAAGGAATCGTAATGTCCTGATACGCATCCACCATGATTACGTCGTACTTTTTATCTATTGCATTTAAATACGCTCTGCCGTCGTATGTGATGACTTCGATGTCTTCGGGAAGCTCGAAATATTCTTTTGCAAGCTGCGTGATTTTCTCGTCGATTTCAACGCCCGTGATGTTAAGGTCCTTGTCAAAATATCTCTCGCACTGCGTCGCAAATGTGCCTGTTCCGTTGCCTAAAATCAGGATATCCAGCGAATCTTTTTCATTGACACCGCTCATAAAAGGAGCCGCCATCGCAAAGTCGTAATAGTAGCCCGTGAGGCCTTTTTCTTTTAGGTAAACAGACTGAATTCCGAAAAGCACGTTAGTCGAAAAATAAATTGCTCTGTCGTCGTCATAGACCTGAAGATAGTTGTAAATAGACTCGCCTTCGTATAAAAGATTGCCCTGCCAGAAAGCGAAATTACTCTTCCATCCGAATGCGCAGCAAAGTGCGAAAATTACCATTCCGACGGGAAGGCGTTTGATTTTTTTCATGCTGATTTTTGAAGTGATAAAATAAACCGCCGAAAGAATCAAAAGTATACCTGCGAAGATTAAAAAAGTGATTGAAGTTCCGACCGCAGGGATACTGATAAAGGTCGGTACAAATGTACCGATGATGCTTCCGATGGTGTTGGCTGCATTTAAGTTTCCGACGAGTTTTCCGTTGTCGTCGAGATTGTCTACAGTATATTTTACGAGCGAGGGCGTAACCGTTCCGAGTAAGAAAAGCGGAAATACAAAGATTACCATACATGCAACAAAGCCTGCGATAATAAGGAAATTGTTGTTTACCGCAAAGATTAGAAGTCCGGAGATAAGCACTATCACATATTTGCCGAGCACGGGGATTAACGCAATCCAGATTGATGCGATGATTATTCTCGCATAAAGTCTGTCGGGGTTAGGATTTTTATCTGCAGTTCTTCCGCCGTAAATATTGCCGAGTGCCATCGCAATCATGATGGTTCCGATGATAATCGTCCACACTATCTGTGACGATGAAAAATACGGTGCAAGCAGTCTGCTCGCGCCAAGTTCTACCGCCATTACCGACATTCCGGCAAAAAACTCTGTTAAGTAGAGATAAACTCTGTTTTTAAGTATCGGTCTTTTTTCAATATCAGCCATTATTTATATCCCTTTTTTCATTTTTTCCAAGTTTAAAACAAGCGCTTTTATGATATCATAAACTGTTTTTTCAGTCCATCTAATATATATTTAACTTTAATTGTAAACTTATAGTAATTGTGATAAAATTCTATTTACATTTACGTGGAAGAGGAATTGGATATGAAGACTATGAAAGTGTTAAGGCTGCTGGTGTTATTTTTATTGGCAGTCGTTTGTTTGGGTGCTTTAAACATTAAGGTTAAAGCTGCTCCATTAAACATGCCTGACGGCACAATATTTGATCCGATTTACTATGCGGATACATACGCTGATTTAAAGGCTGCGTTCGGCTATAACGAAAAGGATCTCTGGTCTCACTACGTCACTTACGGAAGAGCCGAAGGACGTGCTTGCACAGGTAGCGAAGAGACTGTAGGTACTGTAAAGGTCATGAAAGACAAAACTCTTTTTGACCCGACGTTTTATGCCGCAGCTTATCCTGATGTAGTGGCTGTTTTCGGAACAAACGAAAACATGCTTTACAACCATTACAAAAAATACGGCAAAAAAGAAGGCCGTATGGCTTTTGAAGGTCAGGTTGTCAATGCTACCGCACCGCCTAAGGCAATTACCGGAGCAGCAACATATTATATCAAAATAAACCGCAGAGCCTGCTGTATTACCGTTTATTCAAAGGATGAACAAGGCAACTATACAGTGCCTTACAAAGCAATGGTTTGTTCAAGCGGAAACGCAACGCCTCTCGGAACATTTTCATTAGGCCAGCAGGCAAGATGGCTGCAGTTCGAAGAAGGAACCGTAGGCCAGTACGCAAGAAGAATCACGGGCCATATATGGTTCCATTCGGTAATGTACTACAAGCGTTATCCCGACACACTGCTCTGGGGCGAATACAACAAACTCGGAACAGTTTGTTCGCACGGCTGTATCAGACTTTGCTGCGAAGACGCACAGTGGATATACGAGAACTGTGAAGCCGGCACGCAGATTGAAATCTATGATGATCCGGATAACCCCGGACCCCTCGGAAAACCCGAACCCATTAAACTTGACGGAAACGATCCGAGACATAACTGGGATCCTACAGATTCAGATCCCGGCAATCCCTGGAAAGTCCAAGAATAAATAAAACATACACGGAGGGTTAATACTATGCAAAAAGTATGTGATTTTATCAAGAAATGTGAAACTTATTATCTTGCCACGGTTGACGGAGATCAGCCCAGAGTAAGACCTTTCGGAACCGTTAATATTTTTGACGGCAAGCTTTACATCCAGACAGGAAAAAGCAAAGATGTTTCAAAGCAGATTCAGGCCAATCCCAAGGTAGAGCTTTGCTGCTTCGCCGAAGGCACATGGCTTCGTGTTGCGGGCGAGCTTGTTCGCGATGACAGAAAAGAAGCAAAGAAGGCTATGCTTGATGCTTATCCAATGCTTCGCGGAATGTATTCCGAAGATGATGACAATACCGAAGTACTCTATTTTAAGAATGCAACAGCAACATTCTCATCATTTACGGCTGCTCCCGAGGTAATTAATTTCTAATGATATAACGATTAAGGCGGGCTTTATGTCCGCCTTCTTTTAATAACCGATTGTAATCGAAAAGAGGTTTTGGAAATGAAAAAAGGAATGCTTGGAAACAAATTTAAGATTATCGGACTGGTACTTTATTTTGTAATACTCTTTGCCGAACGTCTGATGGCTGTTATTTTCAGTTTCAATCAGGGCGGAGTATATGCACTTAAGTCAGGAAGTTATTTTAATTACGCAGCTTACGGCGTGACAGTAATAAGCCTTATCGTCGGAACAATCCTTGCGATAAAACCGTTAATCGGAATGCTTGGAAAACTCTTTTCAAAGGAAAAGTATGATTTTGAAAACAATTACAAGGCAATCGTAATCGCCGCAATGGCTCTTTTATATGGCGGAATGATGCATACCGGTTTCACACTGGCTCCCATGCAATTCGTCGCATACGGATTTTTAATCGCAACCATGGTAGTAAGATGTGTCGAAAAATGTATCGAAGATAAAAAAAGTGCGTTTCCTTCGATAGTATCGGTTATTTACCTTACACTGTTTTCGATGACCGTACCTGTGTGCTATATCGCACTTAAGCTAAGAGCTCCGCAGTTTTATCTCTTTTATATTGCGGAATTTGCCGCAGCATTCATCTTAATTCCGGTATTCGGGATTATGCTGCTTAAGTTTTATAAGAACGGCGTGACGAGCTTTTCGTTCGTTTATCCGCTTATAATGCTTATCCTTTCAGGCTCTGCAGTTCTCTTTAAATGGAGCGAGGAAATCAATTACTTTGTTTTAATCTTCGTGATTTTAACATGTGTCTTTTATCTCGCATTCGGAATCGCAGCAGGGATTAAGGCTAAGAAATAATTTGTTTTGCAGAATTCAAAAAGCCCCTGCAAAGGGGCTTTTTAAATTTAATCAGCTTTATGAAAATCACCGATCTCACCAAGCATTTTGCCAAGGCTGTGATACTTCCCCGAGTAAATTACGGGGTCAAGTACAGTCAGGTCTATATCGAATGTATCCTTGGGCGAAAGCCTTTCATCCATCTGGATGTTTTTTATGTGGCAGAAAAATGTGGTTGAATCACCGGTTTCCACACTTCTTGCAACCTCGCATTCATATACCCACGGGCTTTCATCAAGTGTCGGAACATCCAAAACGGCTCCTCTGCTCACACCATATTCCATATCGTTTTTCTTTCCGTCTTTAGCATGCTTTGAGCCAAAATAATCCATAAGAGGAAGCATATCCGTGCTCACAAGATTTGCACTGAAAATGCCTGTTCTTATCACATTCTGCTTCGTTCTTTTACTTCCGAACATACTTATAACAAGCAGGTATCCGTCACCTTCTTCATGAGTTACGCTGACCCACGTAATAGGGGCAAAATTATCCGTACCGTCTTCATTTTTGGTCCCGATTATAAAAGAGGGCTGCACGCACATCGAATATATCGGATTAACTGATTTTCTTTTCATTTTACTCCATTCAAAAGTTAACCTTACCAGTTCTTAATAGGTTCGGTGTCCATATGGTAAACTATTCTTCCGCTCGCCGAAGAATATGCTATAAAGCAGTTTTCGTCCACTACATATATACAGGTATCGGGATACTCTTTTGGGGGAATATCAGGCACACTAATTTCCATCCCGTAATCTGAAGCAGAATATGTTTTTTTCAACTCTTCACAAGTCTTTACTTCCCCTGTGTATTCTTTCTCTATCATGCACCAACGATCTTCACTTTCTTCGTTGAACAAGTAAACGTTATAAATTTCGTAACGACCGACTTCGTTTTTAAAATATTCATCATCGGTTTTAAAAGAAAGTGTAAAAAACGCTCTCGCTTGCATCATACCGGAAAAACCAAAAAACTTTACCGATTTGGCATTTTCAGGTAACAGATAAGGGAAAAATCCATAGTCGCAGAAGTAATATCTGTCGATTTTTGCATTACTGTGCGCTATTTCATACATACGCTTTCCCCTTATCGGTACATTATACGGGAAATAATATAAAAGCCATCCGACAAATGCCAGAATCAAAACAATTAATATACCTGCAAGTATTATTATGGTCTTCTTTTTCATGCAGTTCCCCTTTGATTTAATCAAGGATTATTTATCCAACTCTTTTATAATATCATCAATTGAAATATTTTTCTCGTTTGCTATGCGTGCAAGATCCTCGTATTCGTACTTTTCTCTGACAATTCCGAAGCCCTCGGATTTCTTAATTCTTATCTCTCCGAAAGGCGTTTCTTTTTTAATGATTTCTCTTTTAAGAGTATATCTTTTACTTACGTTTTCTCTCACTCCGAGAGTGGTTGTATATTTAAAGATAATCGAAACCATTTCGTCTTTTTTAGCTTCGTTGCACATTACCGAAAGAAGTATGCCCGGGCGTGATTTTTTCATTCCGACAGGAACCGTATAAACCTCAAGTGCGCCCGCTTCAAAGAGTTTTTCCATCGCAAAGCCGATTTTCTCGCCCGTCATATCATCAATATTGCAGGAAAGTTCCGTTATCTGAGAAGCCTTTTCATTTGTACTTCCAAGAAATGCTCTGACACAGTTTGCCTGTTCGAAATCTTTCTTACCCATTCCATAACCGATTTTTTCAACCGTCATTACAGGCATTTCGCCGAATGATGATGCGAAGTACTTGATGAGCGCGGCGCCTGTGGGCGTGCAGAGTTCACCTTTGATATGGCCCGAGGTAAAAGGAATACCTCGTAAAATAAAAGCTGTCGCGGGTGCGGGAACCGGAAGAATTCCGTGTGCGCAGTGAACATGACCACTTCCGACATGAATTTCCGAAGCAATGATTTTATCAGCCTTTAACTCATCCATCAGCATGCAGACCATGGTAATGTCGGCAATTGCATCCATTGTTCCGACTTCGTGGAAATGAATCTCGGTTATGGGCTTTCCGTGCGCGTTGCTTTCAGCCTCGGCTATCATGGCATATACATTTTTTGCGTCTGTTTTAATGTTTTCAGGTATGTTTAAAGCGTCTATTATGGCTTCTATATCTTTAAGGCTTGAATGATGGTGCTCGTGATGATGATCATGCTCGTGTTCATGCTCATGTTCATGATCATGATGATGTTCGTGCTCGTGATGATGCTCTTCTCCCTCGCTTACACCGTCTACAAGGACATTCATATGCGTTCCGAGAATACCGCACTTGGTCATGGGTTCTGCATTTACCGTTACTTTCGGTATTCCCGCGTTACTTATTTTGTTGATAAAACCTTCTTTGTCATCAAGCAATTCATATAAAGCAGCCGAGAGCATATCTCCCGCAGCACCCATTGAACATTCCAAATACAAAGTCTTCATGTTGATTTTCCCTTCTTGGTAGCGGAGCTAGGCACACTGCGTGAGCCGGGCACCGACATTTTGGTTTACATAATTTTATTATCGCTTATTCATATGATTTATAAGGCTTGCATAGTAGCCTGCACCATAGCCGTTATCGATATTTACGACGGTTACGCCCGATGCACAGGAGTTTAACATCGATAAAAGTGCCGAAAGGCCTTCAAATGATGCTCCGTAACCCACACTGGTCGGAACGGCTATGACGGGACAGTCCACAAGACCTCCCACAACGCTTGCAAGTGCACCCTCCATACCTGCGATTGCAATGACAACCGAAGCACTCATGAGAGAATCCATTTTGGATAAAATTCTGTGAAGTCCTGCCACTCCGACATCATATATTCTCTCGATTTCGTTGCCAAAAAACTCCGCCGTAACGGCTGCTTCCTCCGCTACAGGTATATCACTCGTTCCTCCGGTCACAATTACGACTTTTCCGAGCCCGTCTGCAGGTCTTTTTTCGCCAACTATTGCAATTTGGGCTTCCTCATAAAAAGTTAAATCTGCATTTAACATCATTTTTAAAGCATTTTCTTTGTCTTTACTCAGTTTTGTGATTAAAATTCCGTCATCCGAGTGCTCTTTTAAGGTCTCGACGATGGACTTGATCTGCTCGGGAGTTTTTCCCGCTCCGTAGATCACCTCTCCGGCTCCCTGACGGTTCTTTCTCTGAAGATCAAGCATGGCAAAATCGATTTCTGCGAACGGTTCTTTTTTGATTAGAAGTTCTGCTTCAGCCACGGATATTTTTTTGTCTCTTACATCTTCAAGTATCTTAAATAAATCTGTTTTCATATTTTATCTCTCAGCTTTTCATCCAATTTTAAGTTTACATAATATTGGCCAAGTTCTGCTTCAATTTTATTTTTGTTTTGATTATACAAATCCTGCTGCCCGTCGGCAATCTGAATGAGTGCACCGCCGTCTCTGTATCTTACACGGAAGTTTGTAAGCCCCAAAGATGCCAGATAAGTTTCGGCTTTTTCGGTTTTATTTAATATCTCACCGGTTATTTTCTCTCCGGTAGGCACTCTGGTTGCCAGACACGCATATGCGGGCTTATTCCAGGTAAAAAGCCCTGCTTCTTTGGACAATGCCCTTATATCGCTTTTTGACAGTCCCGCGAGCCGAAGGGGTGAAATAACCTTCATTTCCTCAAGTGCTTTCATTCCGGGTCTGTCCGTGGCATCATCTGATGCGTTCGTACCGTCTAAAATCGTCTCAAAGCCGTCTTCCTTTGCTCTTGCTAATATTTTACCAAAGATTTGATTTTTGCAAAAATAGCAGCGATTAGAGGTATTATCTGTCACTTCTTTTATGGACAATATGTCACATTCGATGACGGATAAATTAAGAGCATACTCTTTTGCAAACTTAAGAGCATCCTCTAACTCAAATTCGGGCTGAAAAGCGGTCTTCACATAGTATGCTCTCACTTCCCTGGCATATTTAAGCGCGGCATACGTAAGATACGCCGAATCGCAGCCTCCCGAAAACGCTATCGCAACCTTTGGATATTCTTTAAAAAATTCTTCTAGTTTCATATCACAAATGAACCAATAGGGGACGGTTCCGTTTTGGCTTTTTTGACCATTTTAGAACCGTCCCCGAATGGCTTTTTTATTCGTTCTTTTTAACTGACATTTTTCTGATAATGCCTTTGGGGTCTTTGATGAGAAGCGTTACAATCCAGATAATGAAGCCGAGTGCAAGCACGCAAAGACCGAGATATGCATCGTTTAACATATCTGCAGGTGCAGGTGTGAAAAATTCGGCGCCGAGCTCTGCAAATTCAAAAATCGCATCAGCAAACCACATCAATGAAGCACCCCAGTATATAAGCGCAAGCGTGCCGTATCTCATCGAATTGTCCGGAGCATTCTTGTACCAAAGCAAAGTCGCGGCAATGGCTGCAAAAACCGTAATAAGAAGGGTCATGCTTTAACCTCCTTGGAATCGGTATTCTCTGCCTGACGTTTTTCGATGATTGAAGAAACAATTACCATTCCTGCCCATGCTGCCGTTACAAGCAGAGCCATCGTAACGCCAGCGGTTCCCATTTCCGCAAGCATTTCTCCTACATTGCCCTCCTTAATCGCCGTAAGAAAAGGAAATGTCGGAATAACTTCTCCATGCCATATATGTTCGAATGCAAGAAGCGCACTTCCGCCCCAAAGCATCTTATTAAGCCATCCGAGCTTGGTGGAAAACTTTGTGCCAATCTTTTCTGCTGCACTTGCTCCTTCTACAGATGCCTTCTTTAAATCATTATTCTCTTTCTTTTTTACAACCGCGGTAACGATTGTAGTTACAATTGCTTCCGTTCCCGGAACTAAAAAACAAGCCATGATACCCTCCTATAATTCACTTATTCATTGCTATTTTATTTATCCAATATTCCTGCAGCTTCCTGCATGAGTTCGATAATTGGCAGATGCTGAGGACAAACGCTCTCGCACTGACCGCAGCCGATGCAGTCCGAAGCTTTGCCACCGCGTGAAGCCACGCCTGCGTAGAAGTTTTTCGCTCTCCAGTCATCGGGATAACGGCGAAGCGTATTGATGGTTCTGAATACATCGGGAATGCTTATCTGCATGGGGCAGCCGTCACAGCAGTATTTACATGCGGTACATCCAATCTGCTTCATATTAAGGATATCCGATGTGACTTCGTTTACAACCGCGAATTCCTCGTCCGTTAAAGGCTCGAAATTCTTAAAAGTATTTATATTGTCGTTCATCTGCTCTTCGTTTGACATTCCCGAAAGAATTGTCATTACTCCGGGAAGTGAGCCTACGAAGCGAAGTGCCCATGAGGCAACGGATTTGTCGGGATGAACTTTTTTAAACTTCTCTTCGATTTCGGGAGCCATTGATGCAAGTGCACCGCCTCTTACGGGCTCCATTACGATGATGGGTATATTTCTTTCGTGAAGAATATTGTAAAGTTCCTCGGAACGAACCACAGGGTTTGTTCTGTCGAGATAGTTAAGCTGAATCTGTACGAATTCAACCTCGGGATGTTTGTCGAGAACTTCTTTTAAGAGTTCGGGACTGCCGTGGTATGAAAATCCGAAATGCTTAATCCTGCCTTCTTCTTTCTTTTTAAGTCCCCATGAGAAACAGTCATATTTTTCGTATGTATCATAATTCGAGCCGTCTTCGATGGAATGAAGAAGATAAAAATCAAAATAATCAACGCCCGCTCTTTCAAGCTGCTCGTTAAAAATTCTGTCAACGTCTTCGTTTCTTTTGATTTCCCATGCAGGAAGCTTGGTTGCAATCATAAAGCTTTCTCTGGGATATCTTTTAACAAGTGCTTCTCTTGCCGCTACTTCGGATTTGCCTCCGTGGTAAACATATGCGGTATCAAAATAATTCATGCCCGCATTCATATAGCTGTCAACCATTTTGCAAACCTGCTCATGATCGATAACGCCGTCTTTTTCGGGCAGACGCATAAGTCCGAACCCTAACTTTGGCATGGTGCTCAAATCAATGCTCATTGTTTTACCCTCCTATAAACAAATTGCGATATTCGCCGGGTGCCATCCCCTTATCCTCTCGAAATACTCTGTTAAAGCTTGGAATACTCTGAAATCCCGACATCATTGCCACTTCGGTAAGAGTCATATTTTTCTGCGACAAAAGTTCTATCGCTTTTTCGATTCTGACAGTATTCAGCCATTTGCTGTAATTCATGCCCGTCAGGTTTTTAAATATCCTGGAAAAATAGTCTTTGCTTATCCCCGCCATCTCGGCCATGGCTGACTGAGAAAGATCGTCCGCGGTCAGATTATTCTTAATATAATCGGTAACCATCATCATTCTTCTCATGACATCGTCCGTGTAACCGTTAATGGCTTTTGAATCCAGTTCCGGAGCAAATTCTTTTCTGTGCTCGTCGAGCGTAAGCATAAATTGCATTAAGAGCATGCAGCATTTCAACTCTTTGTTGCTGTCATTGGAAAAGAAAATCTCTTTCATTTCCAGTGTCAGTTCTTGAAGTTTATCTGCAAGTTCGGGGTGTGAATTTTTACAGACAACGTGAAGATTTTTATAAAAATGCATTATCCTCTGCAGGTCAAAAAGCGAATTCATAAAAGAATTGCCAAACTGTATTACCAGAGATTTTTCTCTGTCCGCATCGATAATTCCGTGCATTTCCATTGGCCATGCCAAAACGAAATCGCCTTCAACCAGATCGTATCTTTTCTGATTGACCATGTAGATATTCGTTTTGCCCGGTCCCACAAGAATGATTTCTCCATATGAATGCCAGTGCATTTTATAGTTTCTTTCCTTGTAGCCGGTGGACATGTTAAATGCGCTTACATTTTCAAATCCATATGATTCATATTGACTGAAATCCACTGCCGACACTCCCATTTTACGACATACAAATTTTTAATTCTACTTATATTCTGACCATAATATATCATTTTTTGTCTTTGTTTCTTTTATGAGCAAAAGATATAAAATTAACAAAATTTGATAAGCGGGAAGTCAATTTATAAGAAGAAGCATACCCCTAACAGAAGTATATTACATTTGATTAAAACGCACAATTTGATTTGATGAAATATACCATAAAAGGAGTTATATGAAAAGTTTAACCAGGGATATGACCACGGGAAATGCCGTAAAGCACATACTTTTGTTTTCACTTCCCGCATTGATCGGAAATATTTTTCAGCAGGTATATAATCTCGCCGATTCCATAATAGTCGGTAAAATAGTCGAAGCAGATGCACTGGCGGCAGTCGGTGCATCGGGCTCTATTACATTTTTCTTTTTCGCGCTCTGCAACGGAATAGGAAGCGGCGGAGGAATCGTGGCATCGCAGTATTACGGTGCGCACGATGAGAAAAGTGTTAAAAACTGTATCGTCAACACCGGCCTAATAATGTTAATGGTTCCTCTTATTTTCGGAAGTATAGGTTTTATCAGTGCTCCCTATCTTTTAAGACTTTTGGGAACACCCGAACTTATTTTAGCCGATGCGACTATGTATATCCGCTATATGTGCATCGGTCTTTTGTTCGTATCCATGTACAACTACATTTCATCGATGCTTCGCGCATTTGGAGATTCGGTTTCACCGCTTATCTTCCTTATCGTATCAACCATTATCAATATTCTCCTTGACCTTCTTTTCGTATATAAATTCAGAATGGGTATAAGAGGCGCAGCAATTGCTACGCTCGTCGCACAGCTTATATCGGTCATCGGAAGCGGAATATATGCGGTCACGATGAACTCGTATTTTAAATTAAAAAAAGAAGATTTCTCCCTGTCTGCTGAAACGATTAAAAAAATACTCAAACTCGGAGTCCCCATGTCGCTCCAGTTTGCGTTAATCGCCGTATCAACCATGGCTTTGCAGCGTGTGGTAAACGCATACGGAACCGCTGTTGTGGCAGCATTCACAGCAACAAGCCGTATCGAGCAGATTGTTCACCAGCCTTATCAGACACTCTGCGCCTCCTTAGCCACATTCTGCGGCCAGAATTACGGTGCAAATCAGAAGGACCGTGTACTCGACGGACATAAGAAGGGTATGATCATGATGACGATTGTATCCGTCGTAATGTTTGTACTGATGCAGATTGCGGGCGAAGCCCTCACATCTTTGTTTGTCTCCGATCCTGAAGTTATAAGACTCGGCGCAATGGGTCTTAAGATCACAAGCTTCTTTTACATCACACTCGGAACCATTTATGTCGTAAGAGGCACGTTAACGGGCGTAGGTGATGCTTTCTTTGCACTCTTTAACGGCATCATCGAGGTACTCGGAAGATTCATAGTACCGGTCACGCTTACTACTCTTTTAGGATTGGGCGTAAAAGGAATATGGTTGTCCACAGGCATTGTATGGGCAATAAGCGGATTTACCGCCTGGATGAGATATTATTCACGTCTGCACGAAAAAAAAGACTCTTCCCGAATAATTGACAGAATAAGCCGTATCCGTCATAAAAAAATACTTACTCACTAAGATTAAAAACCATAAATTCCCTTTTCGAAATCGTGTATAAAACAGTGGGGCACGAATCATATAAATGTGGTATAATTACGTAAATGTACGTTTATACCGTCTTTTTCGGAAAGGGAATTGAAAATGGATAGTAAATACGATGCTTTTATAAGCTACAGACATTCAGAACTCGACAAATTTGTCGCAACGACTCTTCATAAAAAACTCGAAGCCTTTAAACTTCCTAAAGGCGTTAAATCCCCCACGGGCAAAAAGAAAATAGAGAGAGTATTCCGCGATCAGGACGAACTGCCGCTTGCAAGTAATCTGTCCGACCCCATCACTGAGGCTTTGGAAAACTCCGATTATCTTTTGGTTATCTGTACACCGAGGCTCCCGGAATCGCAGTGGTGTAAAAAAGAAATCGAAACCTTTATCCAGCTTCACGGCAGAGATAAGGTTCTTGCGGTACTTGCAGAAGGCGAGCCTGAGGAGTCCTTCCCCGAAGCTCTTACAAGAGAAGCATACGAAGTGGTTAATCCGGACGGTACCAAAGAGACCAAATATCGTGTTTTTGAGCCGCTTGCAGCCGATGTGAGAGGCAAAAACAACAAGGCCATCAAGAAGGCCATGAATGATGCCATCTTAAGAATCTGTGCGGCAATTTTCGGGCTTAATTACGATGAATTAAAACAGCGTCACAAAGAGCGTGCAATGAGACGAACACTCTCTGTTGTTAGTGCGGTTGCTGCTGCTTTGATGCTTTTCAGTGCGGTTTGTCTGGGACTTATGTTTAAGATAATCAATCAGTCCGAAATGATTTTGGATCAGAACACCGAAATCACTCAGCAGTATCATGAAATACAGGCTCAGTCCGAACAGATTAAGGAACAGAATAAGCAGATTGAAGAGCAGTATACCGAAGCCAAGTTGAGCCTGGCTCGTGCAACAACCATTACCTCACAGAATTTGATAAGCAACGGAAGAAAATTCGATGCGATTTACGCATTAAGAAAAGTAATGCCTTCTTCCCTTAACGATGATTCTTTTCCTTATTCTGCCGATACAGAATATGCTTTATCAAATGCTCTGGAATTATATGCAGATTCAGGTATGTACATCGGCGGAAGATCTTTCGAATCGGAATCCGTTATCAAAGCAATGAAAATGTCTCCCGACGGATCAAAAATCGGTACAATTGATGCATGCAACAATCTGCGTATTTGGGATATCGAAAGCGGCAATGAATTATTTCATAAAACCCTTATCGGTAATTTTACTTTCAATGAAAATCGTTCTTTTATTATTGCCGATGAAGAAAATATTATTTATAACGACAACAACCAGATTGTTATTTACAACTTAAACGACAATACTGAAAGAACAATTCCAAACCCTTTTGGTTCCGACAAACATAACGGAGAACTTTACCGTTTCGGATATAGCAATATATTTGTACTCTTTGCCAAAGAAGGTTTTGAAGTATATGATTTGACAAACTTAAATTGTATTTCATATCACTCTTTCGAAGAAACAGGACTTGCCAATTCCTTCACCTATTTGATTATTAATTCGGTTTTCGTATCAGATGACGGAAACGAACTATATTTTATTACAAACAAGACATCCTTAGATCCAATTACCATTTCCCGACTGGATATTTCTTCAGATACATTCAGTTCTTTCAAATCCGAGTTGACAGGTTGTTATTCAGCATTTGAACATGAAGGAAACATATATATTGCCGGTTCAAGAGATGTATTAAATGATGTAGATTCCGAATGGGTTATTTCTATTGACAAGAGCACAGAAAAAATCAATTGGGAAACAAAAGTCTCTTTTTATATGTATGATATGCTATTGAGTTACGATTCGCAGAAAATATACGCAATAGGTTATGATACCGTTTACTTTCTTGATGTATCAACCGGAAAGATTGATAAAGTTGTAAAAGCCTCCGAGAAAATTTGTAATGCTTATATTACTGTTGCCAATTCTCTGAAAATATACACCAGAGATTGTAGCATGTTTGTTACCAGCGAAGAGCTTCCGGATTTTTTAAAGGGTTCATCATTAAACCACCCGGTAGATATTTATGCCTCAACGATTTATTCCAACGGTAACCGACTTTACATAATGTTTGAAGGCGCAAATTATGTTTCCATGTATGAAAAGAAAGAGAGTACATCCGAACCTATTGCAGAAATTCCATATTCTTTATCAAATGATATCTGCGAAAATGAATTGTTTTTAAGATACTCTGCTTCAGACGGTAATTGGGAAATTTATTCTTTGGACTCTGACGGCCCCTTGACAAGAGTATATAAGAGTCATAATAATAGTTCCTTTGTAGGCGACGGAAGCAATTATTTTGCAGGCTACGGTTCCGGAGTAAATGTCTACAACATTTCCGACGGATCTATATTAAAAGAACTGCCTTCATCCCAATGCCCAGGCTTTGGAAGCAATGCAATTTCGTATGATAAAAACTATATAATGAGCAATATGTCTCCGGATGGCCAATTATATCTGTATTCTCTTTCAACACTTGATGTAGAGGCAATATCAGAGCCTGACATTCCTTACGGAGAAAATATTGATATTATTAATCTTGATACAGATAATTATGCTGTTCTGAGAGAAATTGGAACCTTGGAATTCTATAAGAGAAATGCAAAAACACCCTATTTTACCACAAGCCGCCCGATCAGCAGGAACGTCGACGGTTTCCATGTATGCTACAATGCAAAAATATTCAGTATAGCTTACTCTGACGGTTCTATGGAGTTTTATTCTTTCGGTGATACTACCGAACTCATAAAAACATGTTATGTTTCAATATACAACGCATCCGACTTCGATGATTTTACTTATTATCGCGATGCCAACATATATACATTAAATGATTCGAGCTATACTTTTGTTTTCAACGAGGATTTGGAAATTACAGCGATAATACCATCAGATGTTTATTATCTTCCTTCCAAGGATTGCTTTGTATACTGCGCAGACAACCAGTTCTACTCTGTTCCACATTACAAATATGATGACCTTATCAGAATATCCGACGAGCTATTGGGAGACTACCGTCCTTCGAAGAGTACTATGGAGCAATACGGAATAATTCAGTAAGTAAAAATGAAACTTAGAGCAAAAAAAACTTCGGGAAAATTTCCCGAAGTTTTTTCTTATGGCAAACCACCATACTCTTTTACTTTTCATCCGAATCGCTTTCCTCTTGTCGAATTAGTTCATCTAATTCTTCCTCGCAACTATTAATTTCGTTATTTAATCGATTAATAGTATCATTAAAATATGATTCACTATCAACCATTCTCTTCATCAATGATGACATGTTATTCTGAATAAGTTCCACATCATCTTTACCATTCAATTGAAAATTCAGATTTCTCTTTTGAAGATAATAACTATATTCATAATAATCATTCAGTTCCGAGAAAGATTTTGAAAAAATATCCTTCATTTCATTTAACTTCTCAATTCTTTTCTCCATCTCTTCTTTAGATGAAAAAAATTCCTGATTATTCATTGTTTTCCCTCATTGATTGATATTACGTATACAAACCATCCAGAAAATCTTTCGTTTCTTTACTTAGTGTATCGAAATCTTCAACCTCACTTTTTCTCTTGGTTATTTTCGAATCCATATATTCCGTAAATATCTCGGCAGATATAAGAGTACTATAGTCTACTCCATCATTAATAATTAGATACTCTTGGAAATGAGGATCTGAAGTATATATTTTTTTCCCGTTAACCGTTATATATAAGCCATTTTTATCAAATCCTTCATTTTGTAACCAATATAATGATGGATCTTTCCCTGATTCATATTTTATTGTAGGATGACCATTTCCTGTTTTTAAGACATTTCCTGAAAGACCACCAAATGCATCTGATAACGGTCCATGTATTATTGGAGTTTTATTACCTTTTGCATCGGTTGTATAACAAAGATTATCAACAACTCCATCATAAATCTTCTTTAATTCTTCACCAGTAATATTCAATCCCTGAGATTTATAATAATCAGCAAGATAATTAAAATCCGGGCCAGGTAAATATTCTGATGAAACACGATTCATTATTATACGTCTAATTATTTCTTTTATTATTTCTTTTTCTATATCAGAATATGAAGTATTCTCGTCAAGCCACAAATCAGTTACAGAATAAATTCTGTTTTTCAATTCTTTGATTAATTCATCCTGCAATGTCGTTCCGTTGATTACTCTCTTTGAAGCTACACCATTATCAATAGCATGACCACATTCATGGAAAAACGTTGAATAATCAGCGCCCTTAGGTGGTTTATGTTTATGAAAATCTTCAACAGGGAAATTGGCAACATTTCCTGACGCAAAACCTGCTCCATGTAAATCCCCAAATTCTATTTCGTTGCAATGATCTATAAAGTATGATTTATATGGTTCCTCTGCGTTATAAAGAAGAAACTTTATATTTATAACATCCTCTTCCCAACCCGGATATCTTTTATCATCTGTATCAAATTTCGAACAAAATTTTTTTACCTTCTCAACTTCATCCGCATTATTGGGATCACTTTCCCACAACAAAACAAATAATTCTCTTTGTTCCGGAGTAAAAGAATCAAAAGGTGTCCATGAATCACTTTTTCCATTATATGCATTGGGATCATTATACTTAAGACTATACCACTCCATTATTTTTTCTCTTAATTCATCTGGAGAACAATCTGATGGTATGTCTATTTTCATAACGTATTTTAATGCCAATATGTATTTATTGTATTCATCCTCAGTCATCTCACCGACTCGATCTATATCATCTGCAATTCTAGTAACATCTACAGTTCCATCCGGCAAAGACCACTTATCATCATCAAGCATATGCTTGGCTAAACTCTCTCGAAGAGGCTTAATTATTTCAGTATCATATCCTCCCCCAGAATAACAAGTATTAAGTACTTTAAAAAATTCATGTGCATCATTTCTTAAACCTATCGAATCAAGAAACAATGATTTTGAACTATCGTTTATCTCATCATATAAATCCTCTCTACCTACATAATATTTGTAATTACTTGAAGCACTGGCAAGCAAATAACTATATTCTCCCCTTAATTGATTATACGTATCCGCCTCCGACTGAGTCGTTGCGTTGTCTCTCTTGCGCGTATATTCATCAACCTTCGACTGGCAAGAATCCATCTCTTTTTTGTATTGCTTCTTATATTGCAATACACTTGAACCAACAATCTTAGTATCCTTAACAAGATCTATAAATGTATTGGCATCTCTAATGTCATCTTCATTCGCTACCATTAATGCCGAAATAACAAGTTTGCAATCATCCATATGCTCTTTAAGTCCATTAATTGATTTAGAACTTGATTCTGCGTTTTCAACAAAAGAGGATATTTGTTTACAAGCTTCCATATAAGCATCGTTTTCATCATTTAAATACTTTATATATTCTTCGCACATACCTTTAATTTCTGTGCCATCCATATATGATGTCTCTCTCACTGTAATCCCCTCCTATCCTTTATCCTTCTGAACTCTTTATAACATTCTCATCAACTATAGCAAATTCTTTCGTTATTTCTTTTAGATTATTCGTATCAGTTTCGATACATTTCACCAAATCTTCTCGAGAATCAACCGCTTTATCTCCCGCCAACATCATATATGTGGTTCCAACTAAAGTATCGTCCCTAATTACCATTGAAAATGGAGTCTTTACTCCACCTGACACGCTCGAATTAATTCCATTCGCCTGTTCATCTGTAGCATTAACATTAACATTAATTCCATTTTCACCATCCATTTTGTTTCCCCCCTTTACGTGTGTTACTTTTCAAAACGAATTATTGTTCCATTATGAAGATTGTAATCTTTTAGCATGGTATTCCCTTTTATTAACGCTATAGGATTCTCCGTACATAAATAACATTGACTCGAATCCTCAAGATTTAGTCCCAAATGAAGACCCTGGTTTAGTCCGTTTAAAAGATCGTTAGCCGTAATATCCAAAGGTACCTCAATATCAATTTTTTCTTTGGTTCTCGCTCTTTCAAAAACCATAATGATTGTATCGTCCATAGTAAAGCACTCCCTATAGTCAATCTACAAAAAACTTAAGCTCGACATCTGCCAATTTGATTACATCCTCGTTTTTTATTGCTACTTCTTCCTGAGGGTTTATTTTCTCTCCGTTAATGAATGAGCCATTAAGAGAGCTCAAATCCTTAGCAAAATAATCTCCATCTTTATGAATTATCGATAAATGAGCTCGACTGACAGATTTACTGTCTATTACGTAATCAGATTTTTGAAAACTCTTTCCAAGGACAAATTCATCCTTATCTATATCTATTCTTTTTTCATCACTTGTCAACAAATGTGAATGAGCCTTCACCTCCGGCTTAATGTCATTTTCAATCGCTGACAAAACCGTAGTGTCTTCTTCATTAAACGTTATAGATTTACTGGATGGCGCAAACCCCGTAAGACTGGTGAGTTTTTCGCTGGCTGAAATCTTTTCGGAATTTTCTTTTCTATCGAGTTCAGCTGACATTCTTGCTTTTGTTAAATATTCTGATTTATCCGGAGCTGAAGTATTTCCTTTTTTATTCTTTGAACTTGATGGTACAAAAGGACCATTGTTAGTCGGAGCCCTTTTTGCATCTATCTCTGCTTTTTCTCTTTCTTTTTTCTTCTTCCTTTTCTTAATAATTATCAAAACAATAATAAAGATAATAATGCCAAGCAGTAAAACTCCGGATACAATAATAAATACCAGCGTAATTGTATCCATTTTTTCTTCAACAACTAGATTATCCTGAGCTTCAGTAAGCGATTGGTAAGCCGCATCAACCTCTTCCTGAGTTGCTTCTTCGCTGATAATAATACTTCTAGCATTTTGGATTTGTTCCTTCATAGCGGTTGCCGTTTCTTCAGTGTACAATTCCAAATCCAGTTTTTCCGCAATGTCCGTTGCCGCTATCAATATCTGCTTCTCCACGGGTTTTATCGTGTGATCGGCAACATCTATCGCAACGCCTAAAGTCTTTAATGCCACAGCTATTTCTTTTGAGCTGAGAGCATTTTTATGTGTTCCGTCCAAGCTGTCTTGTATCATTCCTACAAATTCTTCTTTTTCATTGAATACAGCCTGGCCTCTTTGTTCCCAATCAAGAGGAGAATCAAATTGGATATATTTAATACCGTTAATCTGAGTTTCATTTACGGCATATCCTGTATGAACATTTGATTCCTGGTCAAGAATAAATAATTCCTGTGCAGATTTAATATTATCTTCGTCAATATCAAACAGAACACTGTTATGGTTATAAACATTCTCAGATAAATTCAAAACAGCAAGGTTCATCGATTCGCTTACATTGTTTATATCTGCTGAAATCTGAATATCCTTTTCAATTGTTACTTTTATAATTTGTTCAACTTTATCCCTTTTATCTTCTTCAATTGCGAGTTCGTCATAGAAAACCTGTAATTCTTCACCGGTAGCACGTACATCGGAAGCGTTAGTTATCATGTTGGATGCTCCGCCGTCTTCACCCATTCCGACAAGAATTCCGTAACTTGAACGAAGCATCTTTTCGTTTCCATCATATTCAATATATAAATCATACGGAACTATACACTTGTTGTTCTTAAACTTTTCTCCGTCCGCTTTTGCAGAAATCGGAATAAGCAAAATAACAGCCAATACCGCAAAAAAACCAAATAACTTTTTTTTCACAATCAGGTCACCTCTATCTATCGTATTATTTATTCTCCATTTACAATCATTTTAACTCTGCTGAGTTCGTTACCTGCCGACATAAACGCATCGCCAAACAAAGGCTTTTTATTATTTTCCTTGAAAAACTGTAAAGGCATATCAATAATCTTCTGATCTGCGGCACTGTCAAAGATTAACAGATATCTGTCATCCTTAATTGACTTGAGCACCTGAGACATCGAATACGTGGGTGAAGAATTCTCCAAATCTGAAAAGACAACAAATACCTTCAAATTCTTATATTTACCGACAATATCATTATATAAAGCAAGCACATTTCTGTCAGCGTCAATAACACCCTGTGCTTCTTTTGCATTAAGCACGAGGACAATGAACGGCTCTTTTTTAATAGATTCGTTGTCACCCTTAATCATCATCTCGTAACGTTGCTTAAGAGTTTCATTGATCTCCTCTAAATATGTCTTAACATCTTCGGTATTCCAGGAATAAACCACATTGTCCTTTTCCCGAACAATCTTTTCAACTTCCCTGTTAACCTTATCAATAACATACAGTTTGCTTCTGTTTTCCAAGCATTTTTCCACTATGGTTCTTAAGAAATAAGCGATAAATTCGTTCTTTCCTATCTCTGCCTTTCCGGAAATTCCAAGCTTGTGAATCTGATCCATCGAAATACGAACCGGTGAAACATCCGCGTATGCAATTCCGACAGGAATGTCATATTCGTTGTAAGCCTTGTCGTCAATCGACATAACATAGTCCTTCGTAACGATATCAGGAACTTCGGGAATAAGACCGGTATTTCTGTATTCTGCGTATTTAGTATTCATCTCTTTTATGAATGCACGCATCATTTCAACTTTTTCGAATTCCTTCTGTGCATCGAAAGGAACATACATTTGACATTCATAGAATGCTTTGTTAATCTCAACAACCGTACGTCCGGGTATTTCACGGGGAGTAACTTTACATCTGTCAAACACAGCAGAATAATCCATAGTATTATTACATGTAAAAGTCATTCTCGTAGAGAAATTGGATAAATACTTAAATCCTACACCGTTAGCCTGGGAGTTTGTGATTACAACAGTAATTCCCAATGACAAACCGTCACGGCAGATATTAAGAAATGTATCTTCAAGATTACCCTTAAGTTCTCTGAATGCAGTGAGATTTTCTAAGAAAATAACAATGCTGTTTAATTCTGTGTATCCGGCCTCTTTATATGATGCATAAGAAGTAACACCAAGTTTGGCAAATGTCTCCCTTCTTATAATCATACTTTCTTCCATCATCTTCATAAAATTCTTAATCTTTTCATCATCAAAAGCAGTAATTACGCCACCTACATGCTTAAGATTAGAGAAGTTCTTAAGAAACATTGAAGCAAAATCAAGAATATAAATACAGACTTCGGAAGGAGTATAATTTAAAGCAATTTGCTTTATCATCGTCTGTAAAAGAGTAGTTTTTCCGTACTGAGCCGAACCGAGAATAAATACATTTCCCTGCATTAAATCTATGCTGTATTCATCCTGCATCTGTCTGGACGGATCGTCGAAAAATCCGATAGGAAGAACAATTCCTTTCTCCGGTCTTTCTCCCGTTCTCTCTGGAAGACCAATATATTCGGGTAACGGAGGTAAGCAAATATTGGGAAGTCTTTCGATTCCCTTTTTGTCACAATAATCCTTTACATATTCAACGACAGCATCAAGCTGAGTTGCGGAAGCATCAAGACTCTTGGGTTTTTGTTCAAAGAATACTTCTCTTCTGCCACAGAGACTGACTTTTGACAGTTTGAACTTTCTTGAATTACCCAATGTATCAAACTGTGAAGGAGCACCACTGTAAGCAGACTGAAAGAGCTGGAAGATTTCATTATTTCCAACCTGCAAGTATGCTCGACCAGGTTCTCTGATTTCGGCAGCAAGCGGTGATTTCAAAACTTCATTACTGTCTTCCTTGTTCTGAACCTTCAAACAAAGCTTAAACTTCGAGTTACTCCAAATCTGATCGTTTACGACACCCGAAGGCTTCTGCGTAGCAAGAATAAGATGAATACCCAGGCTTCGTCCGATACGTGCAGCCGAGATAAGTTCCTTCATGAATTCAGGCTGATCGCTCTTAAGTTCGGCAAACTCATCGACAATCAGAATTAAGTGAGGAAGTGCTGTCTCAACCTCTCCTTTTTTGAACAACTTAATATAATCATCAATTTTATTAACGTTGGCTTTTGCAAAAAGCTCCTGTCTCTTAACCAATTCGGCTTTAATAGAAAGAAGGGATCTGTCTATTTCTCTTCCGTCGATATTGGTAATAGCTCCGTTTAAGTGTGGTAAATCTCTGAACTGGTTTACCATACCGCCGCCCTTAAAGTCGATGATAATAAAACCGACTTCATACGGATGGAATAATGTTGCCATGGAACATATATATGACTGAAGAATTTCACTCTTACCGGAACCTGTAGTACCTGCAACCAGACCGTGAGGTCCGTGATACTTTTCATGAAGGTCCAGGTAAACAATCTCATTACCCGTTTTAACACCGAGAGGTGCTGCCATACTTTCATATATTCTTGAAGTATTCCATCTTTTCTCTAATTCCAGATCGTTAATATTCATTATTCCGAGAAGTTCAAACAATGAAATATTCTTGGTAAGGGATCCGGCCAGGCTCGCCTCGTCAACATATACACATCCAAGCTTTAATGCAGCCTGTGCGGCAATATCGCCCGGGATATGTTCGTATTCGAATCTCTGAGTTATCTCTCCGTCTTCAACATTTCTGATCAAGCCTTCGTTGCTGTCATCTTCAAGGAAGATTAATTTGGTACAATTATCATTTATCATTTCTTCATATTCTTCAAAGAACAGAAATGAAAATCCTAATTCTCCGGCTTTATCAAAATATTTGTTTAAGGGGTGTGACGTCAGTTTTTCAGATCTGTATGCAAATACAACGAAATGCGGCATTTCGTCAATTTGTTCTTTTTTCAACTCGTCTCTTTGTGACAACTCACCATAAAGATATTCCAAAAGAATCTTTGAACTGTCATCATCATACATGAAGTTCTTAAGAATTCCCGAAGGAGATGTAGTATTATGAAACCATCTTGCCCATTCAAACAGTTTCACTTCATCTTCATTCATAATAAACATAATCTGAACATCCTGGTAAAAATGTTCAATGGCTATACTTAATGCAAGGTTTTTAACCATCTGATACAATTTGGTTCGTGACCCGATAAAACCTAAAGCATTACAGTTCTTTATATCCAATAATACCGGCATCCCCTGAATATACTCATACTTTTCCTTGATACTCTTGGGATAATCCATTAAGAAATCATCTGTATCAACATATTCATGCATGTTGTATTTTACGGGATTATTCGTCTTAACTATTCCGGTGCCGATTCTGATGAGAAGGAAATCATCATGTTCTTTTTTCCTTGAGAAAAGTCTCGAATCAAAATCTGCGACAAGCTGGATTTCTTCTTCCAAAGAAGGATTCTTCTGGCACGATAATTCATATTCCTTCTCTCGAATTCCAACTATATAATCTTCTCGTTCTTTTAAATACTCAAAATAATCCTTCTCTCTTTTAATTTCATCCTTCTTTCCTTTTTTTGCAGAAGAAACAAATGAAAAAATAGTCGTAGCAATACCGGCTATCATCATTCCGGCGCTCATAAAAATCATTCTTTTTCCCGTACCTGCTACAGAACGCATAAGCATCATAATTCCTGTAGACATCAAAGTGGGAAGCAACGAAACAACAACATTTTGTTTTTCCTGTTCTTTGGTGGGCTTGGGATCAAGAACTTCTATTTCTCCTTCAGGAATAACATATTGCTGTCTGACATTCTTAATATACTTGGGATATTCAAAATGATTTTGCTGATAGATAACTTTAGAATTTGAAAGTCTTGTTGTTACAGAACCATCACTGGTTGTAAAGAGCTCGTTATTATATAAATAAAACTGATATCCGACAATAGAAAAGAAACTTCCGTTTTTCACTACGGATTTATCATTCCTTACAGGAGAACCGTTTATTGTAACCATATTTCTTACAGAAGATGAATCAATAACAAGATTTCCACCCTGTTTTACAGCTACCAGAATATTGTCGTTTAACAAATTTCCCGAAATAATAATATCAGTGTTTTTCTCGCCAATTTTAATTGTATTGTCTTCCGAAATATTAATCTTTAAATCATAATCGACATTTTTTAAACCGTAATCAATAAAGAAATCGAGTGTGAATAATTCTTTGCCGGAAGCAATAGATTTAACAATTATTTTTTCACCGGGTTTTCCTGTGAATTCTTTCGTCTCATTTCCGTCACATTCAAAAATAACTCCTGTGTTTGCCACAAAAGCCCAATGACTTTTTTCATTATTCAGATCAATAAGAAAGTCTTCTCCGATACGATTCGTATCAAAACGGATAATGCAACCTTTAGATGTACCGATAGAATACTTTTTATCGGTTTCCTTTAACTCTAATTCCTGTAAAAACCCAATACCACATAACACAAGTTTGTAATCCATGCTGCCCCCTTATTTAGCAAAAAGATACATTTTTCCAGTTAACAAAAATAAAAAAATGCATACTATAAATAGTATACATCAAAATATTTATATCTACCACAAATTATATAAATAATTACAGTGATATTTTAATTCATATAATGATCGCAACCGCAATTTCATAAAAAAAGGTTCTGCATAAAGCAGAACCTTTTTGATGCTCAAATAAACAATTATCCTTCGTAACCCGTAGCTGTATCATTATCAAGAGTTTCAAGGTTGGTAGCTACAGAATTGAGTTCCTGTGACATCAAGTTGCTGAACTGACTCATCTTATTGATAGATTCGCAACCCTGTGTTTCAAGAATTTCGGTAAACTTCTGAGAAGCTGCACCGTACCATACATCTCTGATTTCATCACAAAGTTTGTCAATCGCCTGAGAAATTTCACTTAATGATGTGCATACACTATCGCAAACGCTTGCTTCTGCTCTAAGCTTCGCGGGATCTAAAGTTAATAATTCAGTACCATTAGGCATTATTATTCCCTCCTATACTTTTATAATTTCAAATAAACAAAAGTAACCAATCTTAACTTTTAATTGCCGATGCCAACTGAGTATCAACGTCGTTAAAGTTCTTGTAAGTCTGAATCATAGCATCTGCAAAACGCTGAATATACTCGATTGTAGCTTCGCAAAGACCTTTAATCTGTTCGTACTGATTATAGTACTCATTGTAAGCGTCTCCAGCCCATTCCTCCGATAATCTTCCCATGCAATCGTCCAATTTCTTAAGAAGTTCTTCTAACTCTTCTCTGTACTTAATTAAACGTTGTGCATAATAGTTCATCTGCTCGGCGTCTAAACGAATTTCTGCCATTTTTTTGCCCCCTTTTCTTAAAAAAATTAGTTAATTAAATAGTGAAGTAACCATATAACAAAAGTGTACAATATAATGACACTAAAGTCAACTTATTATCCCTTTATTTGTGATTTTTTGTACAAACTCAATTGTACTGCCCCCTATTCTCTTTTGTAAATCACATTTCCTTTTCCTTCGGAATCCAGTATGTTTATAAATTCTATCTTTTGGTCTTCATAAGAAAAATGAACCCATGCAGAATAACCATCTTCCAAATCCCATATAGCGTAATCAATTCCAGATCCTGCCGAAGCATCAGGAGTTCCAATTTCAGCCAAAACATATTCTCTGGTTGCTTCTCTGTCAACCGTTTCAAAAAACTCCTTCGTAGGAATACTCCTGCCCGGTTTTTTTTCCAAATTATAATTGTGTCTTTTAAGTCCCATATTATCCTCCGTGTTTCCTTCTGAAACATCTTCTTCAATATCTTCTACTATATCAGAGTTATTGTTTTTTCCATCATAAGTATTGTTTGAAACATTATTCGATAAGCATGCAGATGAGATAATTATAAAGCCAAGCGCTACCAAACTGCTTTTAAACCGTCTTATTATCAATGAAATCCCCCCCGTCTTGTCTAGTAATATAAAAGCCTTTATTTTTATCATTTTCGTTTTCTTTGGCAACAACAGTGTATCCCATCGACTCTGCATGTTTTATTACATCTTCATAAGTACTGCCTATTTCTTCGCCATAATTATATTCAAGGGGACCATAATAATCATTATAATATGCGCCTTGATTATCATCTAATTCTCCATCAAAATAGTCTCGCGAACCCCAATCAATATCCTTGTCCGTTGCCTCAGCTACACCTTGTTTATTATACCATTTTCCGGCTTCTTCGTCATAATAATACCAATGATAATCAACATTAAGATTGTCATCATTAGGCTTAATCACCAGCACTACTCTAACTCCGCCCGTCATTCCTTCTTCGTACGGCTGAAAATTCAAATCAAGAACTTCTGCATCCTTCTGTATCACTCCCACCAATGTTTTTCCATGATCCGCTTTACTGAATGCAATGTCTGTATTGTATTTTTGTCCACTAAAATAACCGGGTTGTAGCCCATGTTCCGGAAGTTTTTCTCCGGTTCTCGGATCGTAAGTTAATCCAAATGCAAATGCATAACAATTAGTATGATATTGCACCTCCGATCTAAAATTCCAAGAATCTATATAATCCCGATTCATGTTATATGAATCAAAATCATAATCCGGATCATATACACAAATATCCAGCGGGTGGAGATAATCGTAAATCGCACGTCTGGCATCTGGCATGCTCGCGGGACCATAATGACTGTCTAATGCAGCCATGAGTCCCGGATTGTTCTCATGAAGGTAACTTATAGCTTCATATGAATATCCATACATTTCCATCATATATACATAGTCATCTCTTAAAACTGAATGAATGTCAGCTGTCACGTTTGCTATATAACTTGGATTTCCCGATTGTGTTACTCCGTATAACTGATTAACCAGACCGGGATAATACTCTTCTAAGTATTTAATCTCCGTTTCTGTCAAACCATATTTAGCACCATGTCCATCCAGCCAATCAGGATCTATTAATTTAGGCTTCTCAACTAACATCTTAATTAACAATTTACGAACAAATTCCTCAATTGTAATTGCTCCCAAACCCCCAATAATTGAAGGAGTAGGATTAGTTGGAATAAGCTTTTTGTTTAATCCTAAAAGTTTTACCCTTGCTCTGGAGCGCACTCCTTCTCCTGTCAAGAACAAACGCATAGTATCAGCTTCTATAGCATCAAATTCATTCTTCTTAGCCTGCCATAAATTCATTTCAACCTGACAGTCATTGGCCATATCCTGAAACATTTTTGCGCTTGCTTCAAAAGGATTGCTTATATATTCGATTAGCACTTCCCCGCCGGGAAGAATTGTTTTTACAACTGTATTAAATGTCGAAGCCAATTGTCTATTATGATTAGCTTTGCTTTGGTAATCATCTCTATCTTTTTTTGCTCGATCATATGATGAACAAATCAAATCACCGTCGTATGATTTTGATACTCTGCTCATCAAAAAAGTATAATCTTTAATATCCAGTTTGTCAGCCTCGACTATCAATCCAAAAATCTCAGAATACTTTTCCAACTGAAGTTTATATGCTTCCATAGTTTCTCCTCTAATCGAGCTTTCACTAATAACCATTTTTACATTATTGGAAGCATATTCCATCTCACTTATATCCGAATTTAATAATTCTATACATTCAGTACATTCACTTTTCAATAATCCCGAATCTAAATATGATTGCCTATTCATTTGTATACCCGCCTTTTACCAAATTATACTTGAATCAATCGTTTCTCGATTCATTCTCATCATTGTCTTTTAAATTCTTTAACTCTTCTTCATTCCTTACAATTATCTTATCTATCTTACTTATTTCTTCGCTTCTCAAAGAGTCACAGTCAACTATTCTGTTTTGTGTTTTTAGAACCTGATTGGCATAAAAATCAGTATCATTTTCATCTAATACTCCCGATTCCAACATATTCTTTATTCTATATAATCTTTCTTCCAAACAGTCTGCAACATCGGAGTAAGTTTTTGAAATATTATTGCTGATTTCCAATAAATTTTCTTTGTTTTTTTCTATTTCATTATAGTTATCATTTTCAAGCATATTTATTCTCCAAGCCCAATACGAATATCATTATCAGTTTTATTCAATAAAGCATAAATTGTATTCATATTCTTTGCATCAACTTCCAAAAAACCACCTACTGTTTTTCTGACAGAATTAATATTATTTATAACTTGCTTAGCTCGTCCGTTTGCGGTAAGCGTCGTTCGGTTATCAACTTCATTTAGAACCTTGGATTCTTTTAAAGTTGCTGATGCATCCATTAATAATTTTGAAATTCTTTGTGCCTCAGCAGAACTAATCGCTATTTCGCTAATTGTGCCCATAAGTAACTCCTTTCCGAATAATCTGACAATTATTTTTTCCCATTTTTACACTTATAATTATATTATTATTTTTTTCATTTTGTCTATATTGTTCGTACGTTTTTGTAATTGATTTGTCATTTAAACGTCTCTATTCGAATTAGTCTCAAACACTACACAAACTCCGTTGTCTTTCCTCTTCAACTGATTGGTCAAAATTCAAATCAATTTTTAAACCCAGAATAAAAATAATCCAATTCTGTCAATTCAACCTTATCGAATAGTGTTTTTAGCATAATACGCCTCGGATTTTTTTTATCTGTCCACTCATACGATAAATTATACAAATAACAATTTCCGTCTTCGAACTCAATGGATACATTCCACTTATTATTTGCTTCAACCCCTGCCGTAAACAATTGATAATCTATCGTTTCCAAATATCGAGTTTTGTCTTCCTCCGAAAGATTATACTCTGTCGCTTCCAATCCTGGAGTTTGTAAACTAAGATAAATTATTTTATTTTCCGAAAAATCTATGCATTCATACAAGGAACTCATAGGATCATCTAGATAAGCCGGCTGATACCAATATAAGGCTATTCTGCAAATCTGATTTTTTTCCGGCATTTCTTGACCAAACGAATCGCTTTCCCACATATATCTTAAGCCTTCCGGAACTCCCCATAAATCCAATTTTGATTTTGTTTCGTTAGTTAAATTCATATCTTTTTCCTTTCCGAAATCATATTCATTGTTTTTTCCAGCAGTTGAATGATTTTGATAATCATTAACTGTCGTATCACTTGGCACGTCCGAAGTATGAAAATTACATCCGGACAAAAGCAATACTATTAAAGAAAAAAGAATTATTTTCCTCATCCCATGACCTCCTGTGAATGTCTGCTCGTTAAAATATAATCCTTCATCTCTTGGACAGCATTAGTATACATTTTATATGACTCAGGAAAAGCAGCAACTGTAGCGTCTATTTGGCCCTTGGGGCTATAGGTCATTGCATAGCTAAAGTTTTCTGCCCAAAACTCTGATGCAGGACTATTATATATTTTTCCTTTGCTATTATACCAGTAAGAATTGCCACTTCCCGGCCTATGAGCATAACCAGTCTTCGGATGACATATTTGGCAATCAGTGACTCCCCAATAAACATCCGTAACACATTCATATGGAGGTATATCATTAATATCCCATGCGCCATATTGAGAAGCATTTGTAAAATTTTGTCCGTACTCATATATCGTTTTTTCGTAAGCTTCTCTCATCGCATCAGTCCATTCAGAAGGAAGATTATCCGGCTTTGCACCACAAATAACATCTGTTATTTGCTTTATCTGCTTTTCCGTTAAATTTATCCCATAATTATTACATGTTAAACTAACATTATTATTTACATCTTCTTTAACTTCAGCTATTATTTGGCCATTAAGGCCTATTAATCTTGAAGCTATTCTTCCACCTTGTTTGCCATCCAAATACAAATCATCCAACGCATGCCCAAATTCATGGAATAATGTTACATATGCTCCTCTTTTATTATTTATTTCGGGAGGATCTTTGCGTTCAACACCTAGGTCATCAAAATATTTATATCCGGTCAAATCGATATGTAATCTATACTTGCCATCCTCATATCCAGAGGGTTCTTTTTTCTCATTATATCCCCAATAAGCTGTGCATTCACAATCCCATACCACTTCAATTTCTGGTGCATATTCCAAAAATAGAGTTTTCTCAGGTTCCGGAGAAACATAAACCATAAATCGGATATTTATATTATCATTGTCGAAAGAATGGGGATCGCCATTGACGTCCACTCCCATTCCTGATGGCATATCTTTTGTAAATTCATCCAAAATAGCAGCTTGTTCAGGATTATTTTCCTCATAAAGATAAACAAACAGTTCTCTTTCTTCTTGAGTTAAATTATCGTACGGAGTTCCCGAATTTTTAGCAATTTTATCTAAAAGCGCTTTCTCTACCGCTGTCTTTAATTCATCTTTTGATATGTCTCCTGAAACACTAATTCCATTATCGTTAAGAAACGAAACAAAAGCATTGAATTCTGCTATGGTCATATTTTCGCAGTCATTTAATCCTTCAAAAGCCTTTTTACCATCAAACGCTCCGTCTTTTTCCCATTTTTCTTTAATAACCTTATTGCAATCGTTTCTTAATTGAATATGATCAGCTGTAAAAACATATTTCCCCTCAACAAATGAATTGTGCATCAAAGCCAATAATTGATAAGCTTTAGTCCTTCCCACGGAGGATTTCGTAAATAACGATGCCGATGCAGCATTTATCTCATCATATCGTTCTTCTTTTCTTTTATAAAAATTATATCTTTGTTCTGCTATCCATGCCTTCCCGTCCCAATAGGACGCTTCTGCATAATACCTTGTGCTTTCCCCTGGTTCCGTAGCGTTATCGCCCTTATATCTGGCGCTGGATGCTTTTCCCCTGCAACTGCTCGCTTCTTCGGAAGCAGCTTTTTGTTCATGAAAAATCAATCTTCCATCTAAAGTTTCATCCCCCACCAGTTCCATTAATGTACCGGCATCTGATATATCCGCTTCATTGGATGTGCATAATGTCCCCATAACCAGCGAATAGTCTCCCATTTGAGTTTTTATTCCGGTTATTGATTCGCTTGTAGAACTCTCACCCGATAAAAAAGCACTAATCCTATTATCAATAGTTTTATATGCATCTATTTCGCTCCGCAAATGGTTTATGAAATCATTGCACGTCATTTTTACAGATGCGCTATTCAAACACGAATTAATATTCATAGCCACCCCTTAGACTAACCTATAACCTCTTCATCCAAACTTACAAAAGTTTTTCCTACAGTCTCGAGATTTTTAGTATCTCTTTGAATACATTTAATAACATTTACCCTTACTGCACGTGTATCATAATATGAAACCCCTATATTTCTATATCCTGCTATATCAACAGAATAATCCATATAAATGCCGTTATCTGAAAACAATCCAAGAGCACTTCGTATTATCTGTGATTGTTTTGCAAATTCCTCTTGATCAACGTGTATTGCCATTGTATCCCCCTTTCTTCATTTACCTTGTCGAATCATATAAATTGTTTTTTTCTTTGATTAGCATAGATTCAATTTCAGAAAATTTCTCTTGGATTTCCATTTGTATCTTTCTATACATTTCTCTCTGTTCCTCAAAAAACTTTCTATCCTCAGAAGATAAATAATCAGAAGACAGTTGATTATCTGATTTTTTTAAGAAATATTGATATTCATCATTCATTTCTTCAATAGAATTTCTCATACTTCTTATTTCATCATCAATTCTTTCTTCTTCTGCCCTTATTTTGGCATCCAAGGCTTCTCTATCTTCTTGTTCATCTTCATAATACATAGGTAAAGCCCTCCAAAATCTTAAGTTTTATTATCTTCTGAAAATTCTCAATGCTAAGAATATTCCACCACCTATAATCAAAAGACCGCCAACTGCAGATGTGATAATAATCGCAAGTGTATTATGCAAGAATCTGACTATAATGTTTCCGGAAATAAGGATTCCCTCATAGCTTTCTATTGTTTCATTTCCAGCAATATCCTTGGCTACAACTTTTACTACCTGTCTCCTATCCGATTCATTAATATGGAATGTATATATTTCATCCTGTTCCACACAACTTACTTCAGTACCGTTAATATATACCTTTACCGAATCAAGAATCATGTTATCCTTTACAGAGATACTGAAATCCATACCGTTTTCGTCATAATACTTGTTAGCTTCAAAGTTTACTGCAGCAATGATAGGAGCCGTGGCATCAACACCAAATTTAACCTCAGCTTCTTTTGTTTGGTTAACATTATTATTCTTGTTTCCGGCTTCGTCCTCGGACACAACGGTTAGAATATAGCTTCCATCCTTTGTGAATAGAGAATCTTCAAATACGTATTTGTACTGCTTCCAGTCACCATCGTTTTCGACAGCCTCGATTGTATAATCGCTTCCTTCGGCCAAAGTTTTGGGTACACCGTTAATCGTAAGCGTAATTACTACTGAATTGGATTTGATTTTATTAACATTTATTTCTGTTAAATCTAATCCCTTTACTTCCTTAACATACTTATCATTTATATTTTTCAGATTATCTCCGAGAATATAAATCGATCCGAATCTGTTAACACTGAAAGTAATTTCTTCCGTAGATACGTTTCCTGCCAGGTCTTTTACGCTGACACGCAAAGTATATAAATCATCGTTTTCTTTTACGTTTTCAATGTTCTTAAAAGTAAATGTCAGGCCATCTTCAGAAACACTGTATTTATCTGTTAAATCAACTCTTCCGTTGATAATACCCGTCAGTTCTATCTTGACAGAATCTTTATCAATATTCGTATCCTTAACAGTAATCTTCGGAGCAACTGTTCCGTTATTGGCTGACTTATTCTTAACACCTTCAATTATAATCTCGGGCTTATTCTGGTCTATCGTAAACTTGGGCACATGGATACTGTTTCCGACATTTCCGGCTTTATCTTTTACAGAAACATCAAAAGAGAAATCTCCGTCTTTTTCAAATGAAATCAGAGTTGAATAAGTATTGTCTTTCTTTGTCCAATTAGATAAATAGAACGCCTGTCCGTTTACTCCGGTTATAGATAGTCTTGATGCATCAAAGTTAACTTCCTTTACCGAAATGGTAGCTGTTCTTTTGTTGGCATAATATCCGTTTCTTCCGTTTCCGTTATCAAATGTTACCGACACCTCGGGTGTTATTGTGTCGATTACAAACTCCGGTGTAGTTACTGCATCAGATGTATTTCCTGCACGATCGGAACACTGATATGAAAGAATATATCTGTCATCTTTTTCAAACGTAATAGTTGCAGTATATGTGCTGTTATCAGGATTCTTAGTGTCTCTGTTCTCTTTCCATGCAGAAAGGGTTCCCTTGTTTCCTACCGTATTGGAAACCATCGCATTGGCTGAATCCTGATTAAAGTTACGTTCCTTAACTACTATTGTGGCGGTTCTTGATGCAGCATAGTAATTGCCGAAATCAGGATCGCCTGTCTGATTTCCGTAAGTAACGGAAATTGTAGGTTTAACCTTATCTATGCTGAACTTAACGCTCTTCTCGGAAACATTTCCGGCATTGTCGGTCATTCTGACATAAAGGGTCATCTCATCGCTGTTACCGTCTATTACAATGTCTTTTGATACGGAAGTTACAATATTCTTTTCGCTTCCGTTTTTCTTCCAGCTGCCATCACTTAAATATCCGTCATTAATCGATAATGAACCTGATTTATCTGCTGATGAATCATTGGGAGCAGACACTCTCCATTCCACGGATTTTATTCCGGATGATGTATCCGCTACTTTTATTGAGAAAGTTTCTGCTTTATTGTAAAGAGGATTTCCGCTCTTATCTTTATTGCCGCTGTTCGGCACACCTATATCAATGTGATTTTCGGCATTATGATCATTAGGTAAATCTACAATTATTCCTCCAAATGTAACGTATTTATCCGCCTTATTTCCGAGTCTGTCTTCTACATTCGCATAGAGAAATCCTTTGTAAGACTGATTCTTGGAAACTGAAATATTAGCGTTGCCGGGATTTCCTGCGATATCTTTAACAACTTCTGCGGATTTACTTCCATCAGGTCCTTCCCAATAATACTTGATATTCTTAATTCCGCCCGAGCCTTCATCTTTAGCATAAATCTGAATGTCTGTCGCGCTATTGGTAATATAAGTATATTTTTCAGTATTGGCCTGGGTAGATTTCTCAATATTATTAACTACAAATTTAGAGATTTCAGGTATTTTCGAATCCACATCCAGTTTAAACGAATCCTCGATTCTGTTATCCATATCGTTGTATGCAACAACTTTTACTTCGTAAACAGAATCAAAGGAGTCAGGAATAATACCGTTCGCCAGATTAATGGTAATAGTATCTGTAGCTATTTGGCTGCTTGCATCATACTTTTTATCAACCAGTATAATTCCGTTTACTGTAACATTAAGACTCTTTAATCCGTTAATTCTTGATGTTCCACCATTCACGGATTCAGAACTTTTGTTAGCTTTAATTTCAAAATCTACGTTTCTGGTATTTGAATAATAATAGTTTTCCTTTCCGAATGTTTCCAATTCATTCTTGGGAGTTATTATCAATTCAGGCTTGTCAACCAATATATTCTCGCAAGTAGTTTCTCTGCCTTCAAGGTCTTTAAGAGTTATAGATGCACTCTTTAATTCTTCATCGCCATAATTAGCCAGAATAAATTTCTCACTTACAGACTGATTGGGCTTATATCCCGGATAAAATTTTCTATCTTCCTTTGGTTCTCCGTTTTTTTTGTATGAAAATATTATTTCACTAACACCGGTATCAATATCTGTAGCCTGTACATTTATTTCGATAGTCTTGTCTTTTTCGCTGGAATTTGAAACTATACTTTGCACTTCAGGTGTATGAGATTCTTTTATAACCACTTCACCTATGGGCATTATTACATGTTTTCCGCCTTCAATTTCTCTTTTAACGTAAATATATAATGTTTTGGAATCATTCTCATCATCAAACTCAACGTTCTCTGTGGTTATTTTATATGGATTATAAAAATTGGTATTTGATCCCGGATAATTATTACGCTGAGTTACTATACCTGTAGTTTCTTCTCCCCAGTTTTGCAAATCTTCCCCGGTCAAATTATTAAAAGAGTATATAATCTCCTCAGTTTTTAAACCATTTTCGTAACGTCCGTTTATTACAGCCTGTTGGGTTACCGTTGTGTCTATGAAATAATATGTTACTCCGTTTATTTCATGGGTTTGTTCACTAACAGGAATAATGCCCCATACAGTTCCGTAATAATTTACTAAATCTCTGTATTTTACAGAATATTTTCCCAGTTCATAAACATCCGTCATATCCGGATCTGCATTGTCTCTTTCTCTGATTAAGTAGAAATAGCAATCCTTATCAGTCAAAGGAAAATCCCCAACTTTAAACGTAACTGTCTTCGTTCCGTTTGAAGAGTTAATCGAAAGGACTTCCGTATTCGTATCCCTTGCCCAATCCTTCAATTCATCATTATCAAGAACAGCCGTCGTCCATGCTATAACATCATTCTCTTTATTTCCCGTGATTGTGGCCTTTAATTCATCGGAATAAACAGGGAATGACATTACTTTGCTGTCCTGTATTTCTTCATCATCCCAAATCATTTCGGGAATTTCATGTTTAATGCTGAAATTAAGCGTTTTGCCGATTTTTACATAATTTCCGTTGACAGAATACTCAAGATTAGCACTATAGTTTGCACCCTCTTTGGGAAGATTTTGCAAATCACCTATATTAATTTGGGTATCATATGTGTGCCAATAGTATCCGGTTCGATTCCAGTACGTTCCCGTTTTAATACTATTATTTGAAGAATCTAAAATCCTCACCTTATACGGGTTATCTTTGTTATTATTATCATTCTCATAATAGGTTTTATAATATTGTGTTATATTCTTCAAAAGAAACTTTGCGTTTACAGAAGTGCTTTCAGCTTTTAAATACAATAAATCCGTAGCATTGCCTTCTTCATCTTGTAAAATGAATGCTCCGTCATTATCAACTTCCATTTTTTTTCTTTTATAGGTGACTGTTTCGGTATCAAAAATCTTTTTACCGTCAGCTGTATTTTTATATAAATAAAAATATATCGGCTTGGCATCCAGTGTAATGGTATCAAGCTTCACGAATGTACGCGTACCACTTTCTGTTATTTCAATAGAATTGTTTAGATTTACTAAATCATCTACTATGGTTTCTTCAGCGGTTCCTTCGGCATACTCATTAAACGTATATCCTATTCTCATATCGGAATTATAATCCGTCACTTGAAATCTTACCTTTAATTGTTGACCATCAAAATCCGATGAATTTTCCAAATCTATCTCTATCTCTGAAGTTGTGGGAGATCTTAATTCAAATTCGGGTTTTTCAATAATAATCTTGACTTCTTTTTTTGCTAAAACTTTTTTCCCCTTATTGATTGCATACAAATATACATAATCCCCTGAAGAAAACGCATCCAGTTCACTTACAGTGATTGTATAACTATCAGTTGAGTTATCGTTAAGAGTACCTGAAATATACGTTTCATCTGTATCAATAGTATTATCAACTTCATATTTAGTTGTACACCAAATAATTGAGGCGGCGCTTGTTGTATTCTTTATAGAAGGAGTGATTGTCAAAGCTTCAGTATCTGAATATATAAACAAAGAATCCGATACACCTTCGATAGCGGGTTTAATCAGTTTTACACGGATAGATTTTTTCTCATTATTTCCGCTTCCCAAATCAGCATAGAAGTAAACTTTAACTCCGTTTTCATTCGGATTAATTGTGGCTTTCGGAATGCTTTGTGAAAACGAATAATCTGTATCTATACTAACACTAAATGCTTTTTCACTTGTAGCAAAATTATTACCAAGATTACCGTCCAGGGACCAATAAAGCGCAGTAACCGAATCATCAACAGAACCCGATATAACTGCATTTTTATCATCGATAGTTAACCTTATTTCATTTTCGGAAAAAGTTATTTTTTCATTGTCAGCAAAAACACTTTTTCCAAACATCAATATGCCAACTGTTGCAATAACAGTTAACGAAAGATAAATCCCTATTCTTCTAAAAGTTTTCTGTGTTTTCATTTAAGCCCCCTCGATTAATCTTCTACTTCTATGAATTCTTTTGCCTCAAAAACCTCTATTTCTTTTATTACTTTACATTTTTTCTTTTCGTAATCTTTTTTACCCGATTCCCCGGTAAGTAATGTTGTACCTTCATCTTCCTCAGTAAGAAGAGTGGTACCCTCATAATCACTGTTTGTTCCAAGTACCGTGGTTCCTTCTTCTGCTCTCGAATCATATGTCGAATCATTGAGCACCACAGTACCGCCTGCTTCATCGACCAAATCATCTATATCAGGAACAACATCATCCCTCGACAATTGAGCTGTGGCCTTTTTAAGACGCCTGCTGGGTTCACTTGCTAATGAAGTTGTAATTCTGTCGTTTCTTTTTCTAAAGATTTCCGGAACATATCCTCGACTTTGAGATGCTGCATTTTCCTTACGAATCTCCGCTACCTGTTTTCTGGATTTTTTACCCGATAATTCATCAATAGCGGCTTTGATTTTCAATTTGAAAAATAGCAGTATGGCAACGACCAAAAATATTCCGCTCAAAGAAAACGACACAATCATAAGTATGTTGTAAATCGTTGCATTCATTTTCTAATATGCCTTTTCTATAGCCTCTCTCGCAGATTCATTTCTTTCAAGTATTTCTTCTTTCATTCTTTCCGTTTTCTCGGAAGTGGTTTCCATTTCCTCAACTTTGGAAATGATGCCTTCAAGCATTTGTATTTCGCTTTCTTTGCTTACTCCGTCGGAAGCAATCTTATATGCGTATGTTTCCAGCGAATTCATGCAAAGCTTATATGCCTCGAGTTTAAGCATTTCACTTTGTTCCAAATCTATTCCCGAAAGCAGCGAAGTAAGATTGTTGAAATATTCAATATACATTCCTTTGTCGGATGCTTCGTTTACACTTACAGTTATATTCTTATAGAAAAGTCCTATCTGCTCATATGTGCTTGATAATCGGTAATCGTCACTCTCCGGTTCTCCGTATTGCACAGCATCATGAAACCATTGAATGGAACTTTTCATTCGCGTAATTTGATTGTCGTCATCCTCCTCGGTTCTGCCGTATTCGTAATAATACCAATATGTTTTTCCTATTTCATACGCCAGTTTGTCGTAGTCCTTGCTTTCTCTTAATGAAACCAGATTGGGATTAATGATTCTTTTAAAATTGTTTTCTTCTTCAATCGTAAAAGATGCATCACTCTTATAAGTATCAACTATTCCGATGTAAGGTTCTACGGAATATGGTTTTATTCCTATGGCCTTTTCGTAATTTTCAACTTTTTCCTCATCTGTTACAGAGGTTTGAGCAACAATCATATAATTGTCAAAATTCGACTTGTTTAATTTGTTCTTAAGATAATTGAATACAACTCCCATGGAAGCACACGCCAAGGAAATACCTATCATTCCAAAGAACAAAGCTATTTTTCTTTTTTGTTTTTTTCTGTATCCTTCATCGGATTCATCCAAATGACGAAGAGCGTACAGCAGTTCTGCGCAGGAATCAAATCTGTCCTCGGGATTTAACTGTGTGCATTTTATAATTATGTTTTCCAATCCTGCGGAAAGATTCGGGTTCCAATGTCTGATCGGATATAATTCATAAGGCGGATCGCAGGGATTATGCCCGGTTAACAAATGATAAAGTGTAACTCCAAGACAATAAATATCCGTTCTTCTGTCAGTCTGTCCTCTTCCTCCGAACTGTTCCGGCGCAGCATAACCCTTGGTTCCAAGCGAAACGGTATCTTCCAGATTAAACTCTTTGTATTCACGAGCTATACCAAAATCTATCAGTTTGACATTACCGTTTGGCTGAAGCATTACATTAGCCGGTTTCATGTCACGATAAATAATCGGCGGTGTCTGATTATGAAGATAATCAAGCACTCCGCAAAGGCTCTCCGCCCACTCAAGTACCACTTCCTGAGGCTGTGCTCCCTCCTGTTGCAATACTTTACTTAAAGGCTCTCCTTCAATATAGTCCATCACTACATAGATAACATTATCATGGTTGATGATATCTACGATTCTCGGAAGGCAGGGATGATCGAGTTTTTTCATCATGTTGGCTTCTGCTATAGCACTTTGAACTATAACCTCGTTGTTCCTGTCCCTGGCTTCTTTTACGATTTCCTTAATTGCCCACTGCTTATTCAGATTGTTATCCATCGCCAAATAAACCTTGGACATTCCGCCCTTGCCTATTAATTTTAATATTTCGTACTTGCCTTCAACGACTGTACCTATCTCAGCCATATTCACTCCTACGACAAACTGTTATTCACACATCTTAATAACAGTCGCCGTGATGTTATCCTTTTCACCTTTTTCTTTATTGCTCTCGGTGATTTCTTTTAATTTTTCGCTCCACTCATTTTCATCATCACTGTTGTTAATTTGATACAGTGAGTTATATAAATCACTTTCCGACAGATAATGTCTGAAGCCGTCAGAACAGGAAACGAAAAATTCATTTGCAACTGCTTTTCCTCTGTAAAAAAGAATTTCCAGATTTTCATTAACACCGATGCACTGTGTAAGAACATTTTTGTATTTGCTCTCTCTGGCTTCCTCTATCGTCATTCTGTTATTCATTATTTCCCGTGCAACAAATGTCTGATCTTCCGTTAACTGAATCGCATTGTCGCGATTGATAAGATAGATTCTTGAATCTCCGACATTTGCTATAAGATACAATCCGTCATCTCTTATCAAAAGAGCCGATAAAGTCGTTCCGAGCTGTAAGCCTTCTTTTTCGCCGTAATCATGAAGAGCGGAATTACATTTTACTATCTTTGATTCCAGCTCCTTTTGTATAATCGCATAATCAAAACCATCACAAATCGAAGGGAAAACATTTTCAAACCAATCCAGTAAACTTCTGACAACAGTTGCAGAAGCCATCTCACCTTTTTGAAGTCCTCCCATACCATCGCAAACAACAGAAAGAGCATACCGGTTTTCACCGGTTTCTATCTCCTTAAAACCGATTGCATCCTGATTGACTTTTTTTGTATTTCCTATGTCACTGTTATACGCAATTTTGAATTTCATTTTAAACACCAAAAAAAGTTTATATTTATACATATTTAGCATATCATAATGATTATTTTCAAGCAATAAAAAATGATGCTTTTTATCCTATATTTTGTCCCTTTTATCACCGGTCAAAAATAAAAAGATACCATCCGCAGATGATATCTTTTTTTTGCAATTTTTTTGCTCTTATTTTGTTTCTTTTACAGTTCCAGTTTGTAATCCTCTTCACATACCGGAACGCTCGTTGAATTGACGGGGTTGACGGTTTCAAATCCTCTGGTGAAATAAATGGTGAATGACTTTTGTCTTCTCTCATCACTCATTCCGAAATAAAGCATATCTGACTCATATTCTTCGAAGGATTCTCTCTGGCTGTCAAGTGCCATTTTATCCATCAGAATATCGCAGTGGTAAGCTTTGTCGTCGTAATAAACTATAGTCCACACAAAACTGCTGTCACTTGAATCATAAGTCATGGTAGCGTCAAGCAGTGAATAATCCTGTTTATGATACTGTCCTAAGGCACCTACCATCATGGATTCCACATTAAGCTGAACCAAAAGGCCTTCATATAAATCCAAAAACTGCCATGCGCCAAGTTTCCCCTCTAAAACCTGATCTACGAGGAAAGAGTTTGTCTCAAAGGAATCGGTCACAATTCCCTCTTCCGAATCTTCTATATTTCCACTTTCAAAATCCGGGTATCTAAACTCATATGTTTCAATAAGTTTTTTATATATTTTAGCCGCACGCTGCATGTCATCGTCTTTATCGGTTAGGGTCTCGTTAATCATTTTCTCGCATACTTCTTTGAATGCGTCTATTTTTTCCTTTGCTTCTTCTTCACTTAATCCGCCGGTAACATTTCTTTCGTTAAATTCGTTGTATTCGAATGTCGGGAAATACGTTATGGTATACGTTTCCGAATCTTCGGTAGCATAATACACATCGTACACAACGGGACTTGAAATCTCCGCAAGCGCCCAGGCAATTTTAAATTCAGCTTCACTGCACGATAACTCGTCGGTTAATTCAAATGAAGGTTTTGCATCATGCACAGCCGCCAGAATTTCCTTGGTTACCCTGATAATCTTGGGGTTCTTTTTCATCTCCATTTTGTATAACGGATTAACCGCTGTAGGGTTGAATTCAAACTCACCCTTTTCCCTTAATGAATCATACTCGGGTGATAATACTTCATCGAGTACCTCTTCATCTTCGGCTGGCTTTGCGCTTGTATCTGCAGTATTATCGCTTTCGCTGTCTTCTTCGGTATCCACAGATGCAGTTACCGTAACAGGCTCGGGATAATCCTCAATTGTTTTGGCTTTTGTGCATCCGCTGCCTGCGAAAAGTGAAAACACAAATAAAGCAGACATCATAAAAGACAAAAGTCTTTTTAAACTTTTTTTGTAACCGGCATTTCTTTTATTCATATAATTCCTTTGCGTGCCTGAAAGACACTGTTTTTTATTTTATGAAAAATATTACCTTAAGTAATAATCTTCAGCGCAAACAGGGACTATACTGCCCTTAACCTGGCAAGCTTCTGTTTCGTACGGATCCTTAAATGTATACTCTGCGAGTTTTTCTTTGTTCGCTTCAAATGATTTGTTTCTTAAAGCATCGCTCATTCCGAAGTATGTCATATCGGGATCGGCATACTGATTCTTTATTCTTTGTTTTTGCAGTACCGCAATCTCAAAAAACAAATCACAATTATACGCCTTTCCGTCGCAAACTACAACATTCCATACCTCATACCAGTTGTCGGACATCAAGTCGTCAAGTTCTTCAACATTTTGTGACGTATAATTACCGTATGAAGCAACCGTCATACATTCGATATTAAGCTGGGTTAGTATAAACTGGTATAATTGAGAGATTTCCAGATTATCCAGTTCTCCTTCGGGAAAATCTTCAATCAAAGTATGAGAAAGAGTAGGCTGAACGTATGCCGTACCATCGTCGTCAATAACATATTCTTCTACATTATGCTGTCTCATCGCGGGGGTGAAATCTGAAGCCAGTGCTTTATATATGGCCTCCGCTTTTTCAATATCCGAATCCTCAGGCGAAACATTATTATTTATCGTATCGACTACATAATCAAGAAGGCTTTCGGTTTTAGACTTAATTTCATCTGCATCGGCTTCTTCCACTTCGACTTCATCTCCGGCCACTTCGTCTCCATGTAAAATGATTCTTGGAAAATTCATTATAAAGAAAGCTGTTCCGTCTTCCGAATTTCCGCCGTCAATACCTGCTGCTATTGGATTGGAAAGTTTTGCCAAATCTATAGCTGCCTGAAAATCACGGTTGCTGATAGCATCTTTTTCGGGAATTTCCACATTCTTTTTTCCCTCATACACAGCCATCAGAATATATTTTGCATTTTTGATTATTTTAGGTTTGTCTCTGAAACCCCTTGCTAACGAAACCGGAATGGCATCGGGACAATAAACAAAATGATCTGATTCAAATGGATCGGGAATTGCGATTAATTCTTCAAATTCCTCCTCGGTCATTTCATCCGGAAATTCATCTGCCACTTCCATTATTTCGGTCATTTCTGACGGATTTGTATTCTCTGTTTCGATTATCTCGGGTTCAGGATAATCCTCTATCTTTTTTTCTTTTTCACATCCTGTAAGCGGGCTAAGAGAAAAAACGGTTATTGTCGAAATGATAAAGGTTAAAATTCTTTTAGTGCCTGCAGCAAATTTACGTTTTCCAATCATGTCTGTCCTCCTCGCATAACGCCTAATTCACCATCAATTAATGTTTATAATCTTCAACACATTCAGGAACCATATTCATCGGGCCGCTTTCCATTGCCCATAAATCGGCATCATAATAAAACAAACTTGATCTGGATGATATAATAAATGTCTTTGCCATAGTGGAATCACTCATGCCAAAATACTTCATTTGAGGTTCGCAGTCAACACTAAAACTCTTATCATATTCATATGTAAGTATTTCACATGCCAGATCGCAGTTATATGCTTTGCCGTCTGCTACAACCACATTCCAGATATTTCGTCCTCTGGTACCCATTTCATTATCAAGTCTTTCAATGCCCTGATTGTTATATAATCCCGATGAAGAAACTGTCATGCACTCTATATTAAGCTGTGTCAGGATGTACTGATACAACATAGCAAGTCTTGGCTGAGTCGTTGCTTTATCGTTTAAAATATCCTCGACCAGATAAGTCTGATTGTTCCAAGCTTCAACCATCTCTTCATTGGATTCAAAAAACATCTGATCTTCCCCGTTTTTTCTTTCCCTGTAAGATATTTCTTTTGTCAGTGCTTCAAAAATTTTCTCTGCTTTTTCCATATCGGAATCTTCAGCCTTAACATTATTGTCTATTAATGTCTGAATATAATCCGTGAAGTCTTCAACCATTATTTTGGCTTCATCCTGTTCAAGTAGAGAATAATCAGATATTTCGTCAGCCAAATTGCCATCTTCATCCAATTCGAATTGTACCTTCGGAAAATAATTAATATAATAATGAAGCCCATCTTCATCCATACCAAAAGTGCAGGCATCAGCCAAAGGGCAGGACTTCTTCGCCAAGTCTTCAGCTATGAAAGGGTCATAATCAGTTAATACATATTCCGGCGGAATATCAAATTCTGTTTTGCCGTTATATACGGCATCCATCATTTCTTTGGCTACATAAATTATCTCCGGTTGTTCTCTGTATTGTCTGGCTAAGTATTCCGGAATAGCCTTGTGACAAAACTGGAATTTGCCGGTTTCCTCGAAAGGATCGGGAATGGCAATAAAATCTTCAAATTCTTTATTTGTCATGCCACCGGGGTAAGCATCAAAATCTTCAACCGGAATTTCCTTCTCCTCCTCTTTTTCAGGAATTTCAGTCTCGGTTTCTTCAACCGTTTCGATTCCGGGATATTCTTCGACTACAACTTTTTTTGGCGCACACGAAGATAAAAAACTTACGCAAATTGCGAGCATAAAAGCGGTTAACCGGGTTACAAATCTTTTAGCATTGTTCATATTAAGCCTCCCTGTTTTCTGCCTGTTCTTGGCGCATAATTGCCCATAAATTAAAAGTAATAATCCTCCACACATTCGGGAACTTTGTTTTCTTCCACTCCGTCGACAGCCCCATATCCGTAATAAGTTGAATATGTGCCTAAGCTTGCCTTGTTAACTGTATATGTTTTATCGTGAGTGTCATCACTCATCCCGAAATATGTCAAATCAGCCTCGCTGCCCGGATTGGTTATTCTGCGATTTTCAAGAACCGCGATTTCCATAAACAAATCGCAGTTATAAGCTTTACCGTCTGAAACAACCACATTCCAGGTATTTTCCCACAAATCCGCCATATAATTGTCAAGTTCTTCGATATTCTTTTTATGATAGGTTCCTGAACCCGAAACGCACAAGCATTCGATATTAAGCTGATACATCATAAACTGATAAAACTGTGCGAGTTGGTACTGGTCCAGCTTCTTTTCCCCCACTCCTTCAATCAATGTATTTTTGGAAATTATATCAACCGAGCCGTCGGTAAAATCATCCGATTCGGTTAGTGTCATGCCGAAAAGATCCCAGTCGATTGTAAAATCATTGGCTAAAGCTCTGTATACTGCCTTGGCTTTTTCCATCTGGGGAGCATCTTTATCAACATTTTTATTTATAGTACTTGTAACATACTCAATAAAGCCTTCAAATACTTCCTTGGCATGAGCCGGATTATCATTCTCTATCGTTTCTGCCGTAAAAGACCCGTCAACCTCCTGATATACCGTAAAACTTGGCAAATACGATACAGTGAAGTGCTGATAATCTTCCGAATCGATTGTCGCGCCATAAGTCATCGGGCTTGCCTCATATGCAAGCTCGTAAGCAAGGAAAAAATCCTCCGCACTCAAAACATCTTCTGTCGGAATTTCAAATTCGGAATCGAAATTATAGATAGCACACAGAATGTGTCTGGCATTCGCAATAACCTTGGGATTATCTCTGTATTTCCTGCAAAGATTCTCCGGAATATTGGCAGGATTATAAATAAAATTACCGTTTTTCTCAAACGGATCGGGATTGGCGATGAATTCTTCAAACTCCTCGTCGGTCATTGCACCGCTTAAATCCGCTTCACTCGTATATTCCTGCCGCTCTTTCTCTTCTTTTACAACTGACTCGGGCTCGGGATAATCTTCCACGGATATTGTTTTATCTTTACAAGCCGTTGAGAATAATAAAAGAAAAATCAATAAAATACTTGTTGCTAACGAAAGTTTTTTTCTAATCCTTATCATATCGGCCTCCTTTTACACATGCTCACAGGATTAAAAAATCACAAACCATTATTTTTCTGACTGAATATGTCGCATATAAAGTGCCAGAGCGGTACCCATAAATGCGTTTACGTATTCTCCCTTGCAAAAAGAATCGATGACTTCATCAATCGGAACCGTCTCATACATCAATACTTCGTCGTCATCAAGATGAAGTTCATTCGTCGGTGTCAAATCTTCCGCAAGACATACCGTAATGGAGTTCGAAAAGATTGCAGGGTTCGGTGAACATACTCCGAGTACGGTCATCTTGCCCGTCTTAAATCCGGTCTCCTCCTCAAGTTCCCTGTATGCGCTTTCTACGGGGTCTTCACCCACATCACACATTCCTCCCGGAAACTCTGCGGTGATTTTGCCAAGGCCGTGTCTGAACTGTCTTACCAGCACAAAATTGCCCTTATATACCGGAATGATAGTCACCCACTCGGTTGCATTGATTACCATGTAATCTCCGTTTATACCGGTGGCTGATTCTTCGTTTCTTTTTTCAACATCAAATATCGGGGTATGAAGTATCTGTTCGCTCTTTTTCACACTCCACATCAGTTCTTCATCTGTCATTTTATAATACTTCCCTTTTAAATTATACGTGTTAAACTCAACCTTTTTAGGGGTCACTTTTTAGTCAAAAAAGGACGGTTCTTTTAGGAGTTAACCATCATGAACCGTCCAAATAATCTTAGATTCTGTCTCTGACCTTTGAATTGATTTCGTCGAAGAGTTTGTCGATTACTTTTTTGATTTCTGCATTAGCATCTTCAACGTTTACAAGTTCTTTTACGCTCTTGTCTCTGGTGGATATTTCTATCTGTCCGTTGGCAATGTTCTTGGGTCCTATGGTTACTCTGACGGGAACACCGAGGAGATCCGCATCCGCGAACATTACGCCGGCCTGAACGTTTCTGTCATCGTAGATTACTTCAACGCCTGCCTTAAGAAGGTCATCGTAGATCTTGTCTGCTGCCTCTTTGCATTCAGCCTTGTCAGGTCTCATGCAGCATAAGTGTACCTGCCAGGGAGCGATTGTGATGGGCCAGATGGGACCGTAATCATCATGCTTTGCTTCCATAACGCTGGCTGCAAGACGTCCGACGCCGATGCCGTAGCAGCCCATGATAGGTGTCTTAACGCTGCCGTCAACGTCCGTATATGTCATTCCCATTGATTTGGAATATTTTGTACCGAGCTGGAAGATGTTGCCTACTTCAATACCACGGCTGATTCTGATGGTCTTTTTGCCGCAGACAGGGCAGATATCTCCGGTTCTGATTTTGGATACGTCAACGTACTCTACATCGCCGATATCACGCTTTATATTAAGTCCTGTGTAGTGGTAATCAACTTCGTTTGCACCGCATACGAGGTTTTCGATTCCCTCAAGTGATTTATCGTAAATGATTTTGCACTTTGCTTCCTGCTTGTAAGGTCCGCAGAAGCCTGCGCAAAGTCCGCACTCGGGGGTAATCGTTGCGGCGTGAACCTTTTCTCCTAAAAGATTGGTTAACTTGGTTTCATTTACTTCGTAATCGCCTCTTAAGAATACAACGATGTATTCGTCAGTCATGTTAGCCTGATAAATAACTGCCTTGCAGGATTCCTCTACTTTGCTGTTTAAGAATGTGCATACTTCCTCGATGGTCTTGCAGTCGGGTGTATTTACTTTTTTAAGTTCGCCTGCAGGTGCACATCCCGTATTGTCTACAGTGGTGTCTGCAGCTTCCATATTTGCGCTGTAACCGCATTCATCGCATAAAACGATAGAATCTTCGCCTGCATCAACCAAAAGCATGTATTCGTGCGATACGCTGCCTCCGATCATACCTGAATCGGACTTAACTGAGATAACCTCGGGGATACCTGCACGCTCAAATACTCTGAAGTATGCATTTGCCATTACGTCATAGTATTTTTCGAGATCTTCCTGTGAAGTATGGAAGGAATATGCATCCTTCATCGTAAATTCTCTTACACGGATAAGACCTGCTCTGGGGCGCGCCTCATCACGGAACTTTGTCTGAATCTGATAAATCGAGAAAGGATATTTTGCATAGGTATTGCCCCATTCGCGAACCATCTGAACTGCGGCTTCCTCGTGAGTCATACCGAGAACCATTGAAGCATTGTTACGATCCTTAAATCTTAAAAGTTCATCTCCTACGCTTTCGAATCTTCCTGACTCTTCCCAGAGTGAACCGGGTAAAACAACGGGGAATAAAACTTCCTGCGAATCAGCCGCATCCATTTCTTCTCTGATAATATTCTCTATCTTTGCAGTCACTCTCTTCATGGGTGGGTAGAGCGAATAAATACCGTTAGAAACGTATTTAATATAACCTCCTCTTACGGAAAATGCGTGTGAATCAATTACGCAGTCCGAGGGACGCTCTTTGAATCTGTCACCAACCATGTTACTTAATTTCATTTTTAAAATCCTCCTAAAATGATGATTTATATATTTTTATTCAGGCAAAAACTCCATGATGTCATCGTCTTTATCGTTCTCTGATAAATCGATTCCGAGTATGTCTGCCATTTTTGTCGCTAAATCTGTGTATTCATTTATCACTTCGGCGTGATTTTCTTTTATGAAGTCTGCATCTTCTTTGTTAGCCGCTTCTTCAAGCTTTAAGGCTTCATCGGAAAGGCTTAATGCACCAATCATTTTTGAAGTGCTCTTAAGCGAATGAACGTATACGCAGTAGTTTTTCCAGTCGGAAGTCTCGAGGCATTCTTTCAGGCGGCCGGACCTTTCGGGCATTTCCTTAATGTATTCCGAAACAATGTTTTCGTACACATCAAGGTCTCCCTGACAGTATGAAAGACCTTTATCCGTATCTATTCCGAGGTCTTTAAATTTTATGATAAAAGATTCTTCCTTTTCCGATTCTTTTTCACTCTCAAGATCGAATGTAATCTGGTTTTCGCCTTTTATGATTTTCTCCGCAGGCAGATATTTTAAGAGCATCTTTTCAAGTTCGCTGCACTCGATAGGCTTGGTGAGATAATCCGAAAAGCCCTCTGCCAGATATCTGTCTCTCGCACCGCTTATTGCGTCCGCTGTGAGGCAGATGACGGGTGTGTCGATATTGTAGCCTTCAAACTGTTCTTTGATCAAATGAAGCGTCTGTGTGCCGTCAAGCCCGGGCATACGCTGGTCCATTAAGATTACGTCATATTTCTTCGATGCGCAAAGTGTTAAAGCTTCGTCGCCGCTTAATGCGGTTTCAATGATTAAAAGAGTCTTCTTTAAAAGATTCTTTGCGACATTAAGATTCATCTTTGTGTCATCGACTATAAGTATTCTGCCTTCGGGCGCGGTGAATGATTCATGGTAAGCAGTCTCGCTCTTTGCCTGATTGCCGTCCGACAGTTTTACGTATGTATCGTCAATCGGAGTTTCGTCCACGATTCCCTGTTTAATCACAAACGAGAATGTTGAGCCTTCTCCATATTTGCTTTCTGCGGAAAGTCTGCTGCCCATCATGGTAAGCAGTCTTGTAACGATTGACATACCGAGTCCCGTACCTTCGATGTTACGGTTCTTTTCTTTATCGAGTCTTTCGAAGGACTCGAAAAGTTTGGGCATGTCTTCTTCTTTTATGCCGATGCCGGTATCTTTTACTTCCACATAAAGTAAAAGGTCTCCGTCGGAAATACCGCTGTTTTTAACAGTCAGTCTTACTTCGCCTGTCTTCGTGTATTTTACGGCATTTGTAAGAAGGTTCATGATTACCTGACTTACTCTCATGTCGTCGCCGTGCAGGGTTCTCGGAATCGAAGAATCCACATCCACGATAAACTGAAGGCTCTTTGCAGCGGCTCTCTCGGCGATTGAATTCTGAAGATAATGAATCATGTCGACAACACTGTAATCGACGGGAACAATCTCCATTTTGCCGTCTTCAATCTTTGAGAAGTCAAGGATACTGTTTATAAGTGAAAGCAGTGCACGTCCCGAAGAACGAATGTTGCCTGCATACTCTTTTATGCTCTCGCTGTCGGTTTCACGAAGAATCATTTCGTTCATACCGAGTACCGCATTGATAGGTGTTCTTATCTCATGCGACATATCTGCGAGGAATCGGCTCTTAGCCTTGTTTGCATCGTCAGCGGCACTCTTTTCGAGCTTAAGCACTTTTGCCTCATATTCCTGCTTCTGCTTGCTTGAAATGAGCTCTTCCATCATCTGGTTGGCGCTCTGCTCATTCATGTAACTCATGTAATAGAAGAACGTAATGAGGAAGAAAATAATTAAGTATACGCAGACGTTTACGATAAGCTGTACTTTGGTCTCTGCGAAGAGCTCCATATTTTTAACAAGTACAACCGTATACCACTGATTTAAAACTTCGTTTACAAAAATCGTATATTTGTAGCCGTCAATAACCGCTTCGGTTCTTCCGTTTCTGGTATTTAATACGGCATTTAAGAACGCATCGTCATTAAACACTTCCGAACAGTTCATACCGTTTAAGGAAGCGTCCTTGTGCGCAATAATATCGCCGGTCTTATCTATTACCATTCCGTAGCCGTTGCCGTTAATGTTGATCTCTTCAACGGTTTCCTGGATATGGTTAAGTGATACGTCGAGCGATACCGAGTTCTTTTTATCCGATAAAAGCTTCGCAAAAGAAATGATGATGTCGCCGCTCTGCGCATCAAGATAAGGCTCTACGATTGCTACATCGCCGTCCGCTTTAACCGCGGCTTTGTACCAGTCACGCTCGTAAGGATTGTAGTCATCCGGAGCTATCCAGTCGATACCGGACATAAATACATCATCTATTACCGCATAAAATCCCATGAAGTTTTCATCGAATTTTACCTGCTGACTGTAAGTCTCGGATCTTAAATAATCATGAATGATTTCCGTGCTCGCGCCGTCCTGGTACATCTGATCCGCCGAATCTCCCGTTACCCACAAAACAGCTTCGGAAGTGTTAAGGTATGTCGAAAGACTGTCGGCTATTTTCGAAACCTTGTCCTCGCACTCTCCGTACAGCGTTGAAACCGACTCATTATAAAAGAGTCGCGAAGTATATATAACGGCAAAAAGCATAAGAAGGAATGTAATGGAAAGCGTAAAAGCAAAGTTAAATCTTCTCCTTCTGTTGCTCATCCTGCCGGTTTCGTTTTTTCTTCTGTAATGAATAGCAATCGCATACAAAAGTACGAGCAGTATTATTACCAATACCACCAGTACTCCGAATAACAGAATATTAAACAGATTGCGCATGTTCAGTACTGTTGCAAGACTCATTTATTCCCCTTAAATTAAAGCTAAACCACACTGAATTTTTACATGCAAAACAAGCAGGATTTGGATTCTTTATCCAGCCTGCCCATATACCGCTTTATTTTAGCACATTTTCACGTATTCTTGCAATAAAATAGCGACGAGAAGAATTTACGGGCTTTTTTGTAGTTTTTTGCGTTTAGCCCGTAATTTTTTGGGGAATAATGCCGGATTTTACGGGCTTTTTGACGTTTTTTCGTATTTAGCCCGTAATTTTACGAGGCTTGATAAAAAAAATTACGGGTTTTTTGAAGCTTTTGCTCTTTACACCCGTAATGTTCCAAAAATCTATTCTATTGTCATAAAATCATCATTTATATCGTAATATTTTATTGCTTCCAGTATCAGTTCAAGCGAAGCATCGACCTTCTGGTCAATGGCGCTCGATACACAATCCTGAACCAGTTCATCACTCCATACGAAAACCATATTTCTTTCAACGATACTCTCAGGAAGAATTTCATTGTCATCGTCATCAATATCAAAGGGATCTTCTATAACAACTATAGTATCCAGTTCTATTTCATAATCTGCGCTGTATAAGTTCCAGCCCTCTTCTGCATAGAATCCGGACATGCGCATCTTCTGAAATCATGCTTCTAACTTTTATTTTTCCGTCATCTAAATATGTTTTCATTTTATATCCTATCTTACCAACTTTCCTTTGAAATATCGCTCCTGAAAATCAATCATCTTGAGGATTTCTTCGTCTGAATAATCGCTTCCGTCGAGTGATACAATCCATTTGTCTTCGACGTCATCGAAGCGCTGATATACTGCAATTACCTTTCCTTCGAAGGTCCATAACGGCTTGTCGGTGCCAAGCACATACACATCCTGTTCTGCGCCGTCGGGAGCTATTATTCCTTCAACAAATCCATAGTTAACCGGGTATACATTTTCAGGATGTCTCGGGTGATGACTTCCAATCGGGCGGTCAATTATGCCCTTGACAGTCATTCCGACTATCTGCTTTACCTTAATGCCGACTACACCATATTGTGCCTGCTTTTCTTTGGAATAATACGCTTCCATATCCCCGGGAGATGCAGAATCTATATCATCTTCTGTATAACCACACTCGAGCAAAGGAAGGTTCGCATACAGTTCTTCAAACGAATCAAAGATATACAAATCCTCAACCATCACACACAAAGAATCATTCTCATCTTCGGTGTTATTAAATACAATTGTGTCTCCGACGGAAATGTCTTTTCTTTTTTCATCGAGCAAACGAAGTTCAATTGTTTTAGTGCCTTCCCTAATCATCTTAAGCGGAGAAGGTGTTAAATTCATAATGTGTCTTTTCAAACTAATTTTCCTTTATATACGACATATCGTTGATGTTTCTCACGCGGTGTTTTCCGTCATCACCGACCGACATATGTGATACTCCGCCCGCGGGTCCGTGTATATCAACCTTGTATAATGATTCAACATCAAGACCTAAATACATTGCATTCCAAAGGCTTAAAAGATCGCCGTGAGAAACGATTATGATGTTTTCCGCATCACTTTCCATTACCTCATCGTAAAACGGTTTGAGACGATTCCATGCATCACGTCTGCTCTCTCCGTCAGAGAACAATCTGTCATCAACCGTAACTTCATCACTCTCGATATTTTCGCGAAGCCACTGTACGGATTTTCCGCAGCACTTTCCTAAGTTTCGCTCTCTTAATTCCTGTCTTAAAATCGGTTCTACCCCGAGGTATTTTGCAATCTCATCGGCCGTCTGTTTCGCACGTTTTAAATCCGACGAATACATAATCACTTTCTTATCAGCGAGTTCTTCTTTTAGGTTCTTTCCGATATTGTCGGCCTGATTCTTGCCAAACTCCGTTAAGTCCCAATCCGTCCAGGAGCCTACCATTCCGTTTGTGTGATGAACCGACTGCGTGTGTTGAACTGTAATAATATTTTTCATTTTTTCATCCTTTTATTTTACGATTAAAACCGAAAAGTATCCTGCTTCATCGGGTATGGATTTAAGATCATAAAAGATACGCTCATTTTCCATTCCGCAATTTTATACGCAATTCCGGGCTCTCCCTTACTCTTAGGACATGCTATACAGTCTGCATTTTTAATTGTTTCAACAGCCTTTAAAGTCAGAAGCTTCGGGTCTCGCGGTCCGACTCCGACGGCATATAATTTACCTATCATTTTTTTATTCTTTTATAATAAATCTTTTAATTCTTTTATTTTCGTAAAAGATGTTTCCCTGTCAGATCCAGGATTAACCGTAATCAGAACAGGTGTAATTCCTACCTTTGCCGCACCCTCAAGATTAGCAACTCTGTCATCCACAAATACCGTTTCTTCAGCGGGAACACCGCATTTGCCAAGCGCATCCAGATACATTCTTTCATCAGGTTTAAAGACTCCAATGGAGCAACTGTAAGTATAAAAAGAAATGTACTTCAAAACTCCGATATATTCCAGCTGAGGAGTAATGCTCGGCCACGTATCTGAGATGATACCCAGTTTAAAAGATTTTGACAGTTCTTTTACGGCATCAACGGTTCCCGGATAAACGATATAGTTTTTCATGTTGTAAGTTCTGTCGTAAGCGATTTCTTCCAGTTCTTTCAAAGACAATCCCAGGTTCAGTTCTTTCGATACAATCGAATAGAATTCAATGTCCTGTTTATACTCTTCTTCCATCATAGCCAAAAGATGGTTCTCTTCAAGAAAATCTATTCCGACATACTTGGCTCTTCTTATCTCTTCGGAATCTATGCCGTTTATTCTGTCACCGACAACTTCATAAAATTTGTTTGTAAGCATCCAGTCGCCCGAAGCAGGCGCATCTAACGTATAACCGACATCAAGAAATATAACCTTTTTGTTTTCAAGAATTTTGTTCATATCAATAAATCCGTAATATTATTCCTTACTCATAAAAGAGTTAAACCATGCTCTTTCACTAAATTCCTTCTTCCTCGGAAGCAGAGGTTCGTTTTCCGCAATTCCGACAGGAAGAACGCAAACCAAATCATATTCTTCAGGCACATTTAGTATCTTTGCAATCTTATCACATATTCTGTCATCGTCTGTAATATGGCCTTCAAACCAGCAGCTCTGATACCCCAATTCAACTATTGCCAAAAGCATATTTTCTATAGCCGCCGAATAATCCTGAATAGCAAAACACTTATCTCTGTATGCGTTAATTCTCTTGGTTAAAACGCAAATCATCGTCGGGGCTGATTCGGCTATGGGCGGATTAATTACAGCATGTATTTCTTTTAGGATGTTTGAATCATCCACGCATATCAAACTGGTCGTTTGTTTGTTACATCCTGACGGCGCATCCAACCCCGCCTGCATTATTTTTTTAAGATCTTCTCTCGGAACTTTATCCGGTTTATATGTTCCGCGATAACTGTGCCTTTTGCTTATAGTTTCTATAACTTTCATCTTTATCACCATTCTTTTGCTCCTATAACTCTTATTAGTATAACTATAATAACTATAATAAGCAACGAGAAGCATTCGATAACTGCTTCGCAGCTATCTTCATCGCGGCAGTCGCCGCCTCTATATGAGATGAGCGCGCCCTTCGAAAATGCTTCGCATTTTCTCAGTCACGGCATTCGCTGAATGCCTTCAGCGCAAATAAAAAAGCCACTCGCAAGCAAGCTTGCAGTGGCTTTTATTATTTACGCTTTATGCGCTCATCTCATTGCTAACGCGGAATTACTCGATGATAGAAGCAACTCTTCCTGAACCTACTGTTCTACCACCTTCACGGATAGCGAAAGTAAGACCCTGCTCCATAGCGATGGGATGGATGAGTTCGATTGTAATTTCTACGTTATCACCAGGCATGCACATTTCTGTACCAGCGGGAAGGTTACATACACCAGTAACGTCAGTTGTTCTGAAGTAGAACTGAGGTCTGTAGTTGTTGAAGAAAGGAGTATG
>JAEEGI010001405.1_pt1 | contig 60104 bp, 50 predicted proteins | sample 8958751 | NCBI WGS metagenome assembly JAEEGI01 (sample SAMN16246545, study PRJNA631951) | gut metagenome | biome: gut microbiome; feature: rumen; material: KS-attached | host: Bos | place: Iran: Karaj | collected 2018-10
CAACCGGAGGGTTTGTTTTTGAAGTTGCGGTTCAGTGGATGGTCACTTTGAGGCCGTAGGAGGCCATAAGGTCCCGGAGCTGGGCCATCTTCTCGTCAGAAGGGGGCGTGGCCTCCATGGGCTTGCCGTCGCTGATGCGGAGGTACTTCATCACGCCCAGATTGTGGTAGGGCAGGAGCTGCACCATCTGCACTGCCTCCCCCAGCCCGGAGCAGAACTCCGCCGTGGCCCGGATGTTCTCCTCATCCCAGTTGAACATGGGGATCACGGGGATGCGGACCTGGAGCTTCTTCCCGGCTTCCGCGAGCTTCCTGGCATTCTCCTTGATCTGCTCGTTGGGCACCGCTACCGTGGCCTTATGCTTGGCGCTGTCCATATGCTTGAGGTCATACAGGTAGAGGTCCACATAGGGGGTGGTGCGCACCAGGGTCTCCCAGGGGGCGTAGCCCGTTGTGTCCAGAGCGGTGTGGATGCCGTTCTCCTTCAGGCCCTGCAGCACTTCCACCACAAAGTCGATCTGGCACAGAGGCTCCCCGCCGGAGATGGTCACGCCGCCGCCGGAGGTCTCAAAGAAGCTCTTGTCCTGCAGGAGGCGGTCCACCAGCTCCTGAGAGGTATAGTCCTTCCCGCACATGGTCAGCGCCTCCACGTAGCACTTGTCCGCGCAGGCCCCGCAGTTGTCGCAGAGCTCCCGCTTCACGTGCACGGTCCGCAGCTGAGCGCCCGTGGCGATGTCCGTTTTCAGCGGACCTTCCTCTATGGCGTTTTTCGGGCAGGCCTTCATGCAGCGGCTTTTACAGGCCTCCAGCCCCAGGCAGCGCATGCTCATCCAGCTCAACTGCTTGTAAAATGCCTGGCTCTCCGGACTGTGGCACCAGGGGCAGCGCAGGGGGCAGCCCTTCAAAAAGGCCGTGGTACGGATGCCGGGGCCGTCCTGTACGGAAAAGCCCTGGATATCGTAGAGGCGGCCGGTGGTCATACGCTCATCTCCGTGCGGCGGATCAGGTCGTCCTGGGCCTCCTTGTATACCTCCACGAAGTAAGCGGAGAACCCGGCGATGCGGACCACCAGGTCTTCATACTCCTTGGGTGTCTCCTGTGCTTTCCGCAGGGTATCGGCGGAGACCACGTTGATCTGGAGCTCCATGCCGCCGCCCCGGAAATAGGTCTCCATGACGGCCCGGAGCTTTTTGTCCCCTTCGGAGCCCTGCAGTGCCGTGGGGTGGAACTTCATATTGCAGAGGGTGCCGTTGGCATAGTTGGCCTGGTCGAATTTCAGGATGGAGTTGATGGTGGCGAAGGGGCCGTTCTTATCCATGCCCTGGACGGGAGAAATGCCGTCGGTGAGGGGCTGTCCCTTCTTGCGCCCGTCGGGCGTGGCCTCGCAGAACATGCCCATGACCACGTTCAGAGTGACCGGCCAGCAGCCCGCCGTCCAGTGGCAGTTCCGGGGGCTGATGCCCCTGGTGATGCCCTCGGAGTAGGTGTCCGCCACGAACTTGAGGTACTTGTCCGCCTCGGGGTCGTTGTTGCCGAAGTGGGTGCAGCGGCCCAGGATGTACTGATGCAGGTCCTCGTAGCCCTCCCAGTTGTTCATCAGCGCGTCGTAGAGTTCCCGGGTGGTGGCGATCTTATCCCGGAAACAGACCTGGTCGATGATGTTCAGGCTGTCCGCCACAGTGCCGTGGCCGATGCTGGAGTTGCCCGCGCCGTTGTACTGCGCGCCGCCCCACATTACGTCCTTGCCGCTTTCAATGCAGCCGGTCATGGTGGCGGAGAGGAGAGGCAGGGGGTTATTCATGGCATAGAGGTACTCGTAGCAGTTGATCATACTGACCTGCCACTTGGTGAAGAAGTCGATCTGGGTCTTATAGGCGTCCAGCACCTGCTGCATGCTGGTCATCTCATAGAGATAGCCGGTGGCCGGTCCGGTCTGCTTCGTGTTCTTCTTGGGTCCGAAGGAGAAGGGATTGCAGCCGTTGTTGATGGCGCACCAGAGGGCCGCAGGCAGAATGGTGTAGGCGTTGTTGCCGTCGCCGCCGGAGTTGGCAAAGTCGCAGCCGCAGATGCAGGGCTCCACGCAGCCGATGAGGCAGTAGTTCCGGGCGTCCTCGATGGGGATGCCCCGGCGCATCAGGGCCTCTATGGCCACCTTGTCCCACTCGAACAGGGGCACGCCGCCCACCTGCTTGGTGGTCTCGATGCCCGCCTCCCAGAGCTCATCCGGGGTGCCCTCGTGAACCCGCAGGGCCAGGGGCGGGTTATGCAGCTTCAGCCGGGCGGAGGACTGCATGACCATATAGGTGACCACGTTGGTGGCGTCATTGCCGTCCCGGTCCACGCCCCCCAGGGTGATGAGCTGGCCGGAGGTATAGCCCGGGCCGGTGCGGGTGGCCCCGTCAGACCAGAGCTTGTTGATCTCTGCCACCTTCAGGATGAACATGTCCGTCAGCTCCTGGGCCTGCTCCCTGGTGAGCTTACCGGAGGCGATGTCCGCCTCGGCGTACTTGCCGCAGTACTGGTCCAGGCGGCCGTAGCTGATGCCGTGGGGCTGGGAATCCAGCAGCAGGCCCAGCTGATAGAAGAAGCATGCCTGCAGGGCGTCGTGATAGCTTTCGCAGGGCTTGTCGATGACCCGGTTCATGCGGTCGGCGATATCCAGCAGCTCCGTCTTCCGCACGGGGTCAGCGCAGGTCTCCGCCTGGCGCAGGGCTTCGGCGGCATAGCGCTTGGCATAGAGGATGATGCCCTCCACCACCGTTTCCTCGGCGCGGTAGAACTGAAGGGTCTGCCCTTCGTTCCCCTGGAGGCCCTTTTCCAGCAGGGCCGCCTTCTTGGCTCTGATCTCCTCCAGCACGCTGCCCAGGCCCCGGTCCACCACGGTCCAGTAGTTCCCGCAATAGTGGCCTATGGGAGAGCCGCTGTTGTTCTTGGCTCCGAAGTTCAGTACGCCGTTGCCCAGGATATCCCGATAGTACTCCTCGGGGAATACCTCGTCCACAGCGGCGCAGGTGGCGTTTTTGATCCAGAACTGCCCGGTCTGGAGGATGTACTCCCGGTCTTCGGGATTCAGATCATAGGGGTCGGTGCTCCGGGTAGGGAAGGTATCCAGCTCATCCAGGACCCACTGGAAGGAGTGCTCGGGGTAGATGGCGCTGGCCCGGAATTCCTCTCCCACATGGCCGACGATCAGCTCATGGTCCCGCACGGGGGTGGGCATCTTCTCAAAAAGGTTGCGCAGGTTTTTGGCCCGTTTGAGTACGCCGATGAGCTGGGGATTTTCCATGTAGAATTCTGTGACCAGCTTATAGCGTGCAAGGTCGATCCTGGGCTTCTTGGCCCGGTACATGGCGCGGATCTTTGCGACCCGCTCCGAAATGGGTGCATTCTGATACATTGCTCTTCCTCCTTTTTGATGCGGCTCTCCGCCAACTGTACGGAAATCGGTTTTATGACTGTGAAATATCGTTTTATGTCGTGCATTATATAATAGCATAAAGTGATGAGAAATACAATGTTCGTTCAAAGCTCCTGTTCTCTGGAAAACTGCAATAACCGACTGCCGCCGAACGACTCAAATATCCCGCGCGAAGCGCACATCACGTTCTGTGCAGGCGGAACACATCGATGCAAAAAGCACTTGCCGAAGCAAGTGCTTTTTGCCGGTGCAATCGGATATAACACCTTTTTTGAGGTAAGTCTTGTACCGCCACGATTTGTGACATCACCTTGCGCTTTATCAAAAGCGCTGCCTGACGCGGAAAAGCGGTCAATACGCCCCGTATTCCCTGACAGTCTCAAACATGGCCTCCACGTTCTCCCGCTTCACATGGCTGAGGCCGGAGCTGGTCATGAAGATGAAGCCGCCGCCGGGGGCGCAGATATCCAGCAGCTTCTTGGCCTCGTCCCGCACCTGGTCCGGGGTGCCGAACTGGAGAAGGTTGGTGCTGAAGCTGCCGGCGATGCAGGCGATATCCTTCAGCTTGCTCTTTGCTGCTGCCATGTCCACTTCCTCGAAGTGGTAGAACACCTTTCCGGGGGTGACTTCCGTCAGGCAATCCAGCCGGGAATTGTACTTGCCCTCGCAGAAGATGTAAGGCACCATCCCGACTTTGATGATCTCCTCGATGATCATCTGCAGATGCCGCCAGTAGTACTTTCGATAATGTTCAGCGCTCATGAAGCCGTCCATGCCTTTGTGCAGCGCCATGAAAACATGTTTGCCTTTGTTGGCGGGGTTCTTCCCCTGCATGCGGATCATCTCCAGCATGGGGCCGATGGATTCCTCAATGTACCTCTCCACGATCTCCGTGTTTTCATACAGATCCTGGAGAGAAAGAATGGTTCCTCTGAGCCCGTCGGAGTAACTGTCGAAGGGAACGGCTGCCATACCGCCGTCAAACAGCGGATAGCCCATTTCCAGAACCGTCGCATTCACTTTTTCCATGTTTTTCCGGTACTCCCGGTTCAGGTCGTTCAGTTTCCAAAGGTCTTCCAGCATCGCCTTGAATTCCGGGGTGGAGACCTGGGCTGCCAACATCCGGGCGCTGAAGCGGCTTCCGGCAAAAAGCTTTGTAAAAGGCTCCAGCAGGCCGGAATTCCGATAAGTCTCCTTTCTCAGCGCCCATCCCGTTCGATCGCTGAAAAACTCATCGAATTCATCGTCCAGGAGTGTGGGAAACTCTATGTACTGCTGGATAGAGTTGTCGTCGATGATTTTTCCGGGCATACCCGCCCAACGCATATTTTTCGGTCTTTCCAGTTCCAGCATCGGACCTTCGCCGGCATAGTTGAACCCCACGCCTGCACCGCTGTCAGGATCGAAGTCCTTCAGGTATTTCACGATGCTCTTGGTCATCTTCTCCAGTGTGGTGTCGTATATGACCTCAGCCACGGTGTATCCTGCGTTCAGCATGGGAAACAGAGCGGCCGAGGGCATGATCGGCACCCGGTCCGGTTCTTTCAGGGCGATTGCGGCTTCGACCCTGGCGACCTTTTCGTCATAACGTTTTTTTGCCTCCGGTGTCATCCTCATTTCCTCCTAAAATTACGTTCCATGGTACGTTTTTAATTTAACATATTTTTCATGAATACGCAATCTTTCTCCGTCTATTACCCCATCAGACCGATGTTTATTCTTCAGCCTTCATGATTCATTTTGAAAATCCTGTCACTGCAAATGAATACTGAAAAAGGAGAATACAAAGCGAAAATCCCGCCACTTGCGTGACAGGATTTCCGCTTTGCAGTATCAGCAAGCTATTGAAAACCAGTCTGACCAGACAAGGATCACACCCGCTTTTGGGTGAAATTCCGATGCAGCAGGGTGTGCTCCCGGCCGCGAAGCATACCGTCATAGAGGGCGGTCACCAGCGGGTTATCGTTGCTTCTCTGGATCTGATAGTTCACGTCCGCCTGATACAGGCCGCCGGAACGCTCCTCCACGGTGGAACGAACCGAGCCAACGGGCTGTCCGCCTCCGTTGACGCAGCCTCCGGGACAGGCCATGACCTCCACCAGATCGTAGTGGACTTCCCCCGAGCGGATGGCGCGCATGACGCGATCGGCATTGGCCAGGCCGGAAATGACCGCGATGCGCAGGACGTGGCCCTCATAATCCACAGTGAATTCCTTGATTCCGTTTGAGCCGCGAACACCGCTGGTCTTGATGGCCTCCATGTCGCGACGGCTCTGTCCGTCCGTGAGCCGCCGAAGCACGGCTTCCGTGACACCGCCGGTCACGCCGAAGATCACACCGCCGCCGGAGCCGATGCCAAAGGGCACGTCCGGAGCCTCCGGCTCGATCTTGTCGAAACGGTAGCCGGTGCGCTGGATCATGGCGGAGACCTCCGTTGTGGTCAGCACGTAGTCCACGTCCTGTTCCCCGAAGGTGTAGCTTTCGGGCCGCAGGATCTCGGCCTTTTTTGCGGTGCAGGGCATGATGGACACGCTCACCAGCCGCTTTTTGCCCCGCATCTGATCATGGTGCTCCCGGTAATACTGCCGGATCACCGCGCCGAACATGGCTTGAGGGCTGCGGCAGGTAGAGAGATTATCGAAGAGATCGGGATAGTGGTCCTCGCAGAACTTCACCCAGGCGGGGCAGCAGGAGGTGAACAGGGGCAGCGTTCCATGGTTCCGGATGCGGCCCAGGAATTCCGCGCTCTCCTCCATCACAGTCAGATCCGCGCCGTAGGTGGTATCGAACACCTCGTCAAAGCCCAGCCGGTGAAGCACCGCCACCAGCTTTCCCATGTTGTTGCTGCCCTCAGGCAGGCCCAGCATATCGCCGATGGCCACCCGGACGGCGGGGGCTACCTGGGCCACCACATAGGAATCCGGATCCGCCAGTTCCCGCATCACCCGGCCCACGGCGGAATGGATGGAAATGGCGCTGGTGGGGCACACCACCCGGCACTGGCCGCAGCTCACGCAGTCGCTCTCCCCCAGGGTCTTCCCGAAGGCGGGCATGACGATGGCCCTGGTGCCCCGGTTGACAATATCGATGGCGCTGATATGCTGCACATTTTCGCACATGCGGACGCAGTCGCCGCAGAGAATGCACTTGTTGGGGTCCCGGACAATGCCGGGAGAGGTGAGATCCACGGGCTGGTGAGGCCGGTAGTTGCCGAAGCGGATGTCGTGCACGCTCAGGCGGCGGGCCAGGTTCTGCAGCTCGCACTCACCGGAGCGCTGGCAGGTGGTGCAGTCCCGATCATGGCTGGCCAGCATCAGCTCCACAATGGTACGGCGGTAGGCAATGAGCCTGGGGGTGTTGGTGTAGATCACCATTCCGTCCGCCGGCTTTTCGGAGCAGCTGGCAAAGGTGCGGCCCCGGCTGTCCTCGCAGGTGCAGAGGCGGCAGGCGCCGTATACGGACAGTTCAGAGTGGTAGCACAGGGTGGGAATCTCGATCCCGCTCTTGCGGATCACCGCCAGAATGTTGGGCTCGTCGGTGAATTCCACCCGACGTCCGTCTATCGTCATAAATCCCATTTGCCTGTCCTCCTTACTTCCGATAGATGGCGCCGAAGCTGCAGTTATCCATACAGGCGCCGCATTTGATGCACTTGGCAGGATCGATGGTGTAGGGTTCCTTTACCTTGCCGCTGATGGCGCCCACCGGACAGTTCCTGGCGCATTTGGAGCAGCCTTTGCACTTTTCCGGATCGATGACGTACACCTGCAGCTTGTTGCAAACCCCTGCGCGGCAGTGCTTGTTCTCAATGTGCTCCCGGTACTCCTCCTCAAAGGAATTGAGGGTGCTGAGAATGGGATTGGCAGAAGTCTTGCCCAGGCCGCAGAGGGCTGTGTTGGCGATCACATCCGCCAGTTCCCGCAGGGTGTCGATGTCTTCCGGCCTGCCGTTTCCTTCGGTGATGCGCTGCAGGATCTCAAGCATCCGCCGGGTCCCCTCCCGGCAGGGGACGCATTTGCCGCAGCTCTCGTCACAGATGAAGCCCATATAGAATTTGGCCACGTCCACCATGCAGTTGTCCTCGTCCATGACGATGGCGCCGCCGGAGCCCATCATGGAGCCCAGCCGGACCATATTGTCAAAGTCGATGGGCTCGTCCATATAGTCCCCGGTCAGGCAGCCGCCGGAGGGTCCGCCGGTCTGGATGGCCTTGAAGGCTTTGTTCCCGGGGATACCGCCGCCGATGTCGTAAATGAGCTCCCGCAGGGTGGTACCCATGGGGATCTCCACCAGGCCCACGTTGTTGATCTTGCCGCCCAGGGCGAAGACCTTGGTGCCGGGGCTCTTCTCCGTGCCGTATTTTCGGAAAGCCTCCAGTCCCTCCCGCAGAATGTAGGGTACGGTGGCCAGGGTCTCCACATTGTTCACGATGGTGGGCTTCTCCCACAGACCTTTTTCCGCGGGGAAGGGCGGCCGGGGAGAAGGCATGCCCCGCTGGCCCATGATGGAGTTCAGCAGGCCGGTCTCCTCGCCGCAAACAAAGGCCCCTGCGCCGGGTCGGACCTCCGCCCGGAAGGAAAAGCCGGTACCCAGGATATTGTCTCCCAGCAGGCCCTCGTCTTCCATCTGCCGGATGGCCGTCTGAATATGCTGCACTGCCACCGGATACTCGGCCCGGATGTACAGATAACCATGGCTCGCGCCGATGGCGTAGCCCGCGATCATCATGCCCTCCAGCACGGCGAAGGGGTTGCCCTCCAGGATGCTGCGGTCCATAAATGCACCGGGGTCGCCCTCGTCGCCGTTGCAGACCACGTACTTCTCATCCCCCTTGCTGGCGTAGGCAAACTGCCACTTTCTCCCTGTGGGGAAACCGCCGCCTCCGCGCCCCCGCAGGCCAGAGTTCAGCACGGTCTTGATCGTGGCCTCCCGGCCCATCTCCAGGGCGTTGCGCAGCCCCTGGAAAGCGCCGTGGCCCAGGGCTTCGTTGATATTGCCGGGATCGATGGTGCCGCAGCCGTGGAGAGCGATGCGCCTCTGCTTTTTGTAGAAATTGATGTCGTCCTGGCGTTGGACGTGCTCGCCGGTCTTGGGGTCCACGTAGAGGAGGTGATCAACAACCTTACCCCCGATGAGATCCGTATTCACTATCTCGTCCACGTCCTCCGGTTTCACCAGGCGATACAGGGTGTCCTCGGGGTAGATTTTCACAAAGGGTCCCTGGGAGCACAAGCCGAAGCAGCCCACCTGGTTCACCGTCACCCGGTCAGCGAGGCCCTTCTCCTCCACCCGGAGGCAGAACTTCTCGTAAATCGCCTGGGAATCGGAGCTGAGACAGCCGGTGCTGCCGCAGAGCAGCACATGGCGCTTGCCGCTCATGTCCTGGAACTTGCCGTTCTCCATGGCGTCGGTACAGGCACGGACACGCTCATTCAGTTCTGCAACAGTAGAGATCATGCGCTCTGCGCCTCCTTTGCCCGGTATTCTTCAATGATCTCCGGCACCTTTTCCGGGGACAGCTTGGGATACACCTTCCCGTTCACGCTCACCGCCGGGGCGATGCCGCAGGCGCCGATGCACCGCAGGGCGTCAAGGGTGAACATCCCGTCCGGCGTGGTCTCGCCGGGCCCAATGCCCAGAAGCTCGGAAAACTTGTCGATCACGGCCTGGGCGCCCTTGACGTAGCATGCCGTGCCGAGGCAGCAGCCGATTACGTACTTGCCGTTTGGCACCAGGGAGAAGAAGGAATAAAAGGTAACAACGCCGTAGATCTTTGCAACGGAGATGCCCGTTTCCCGGGATACGATGGTCTGAACCTCCGGCGGAACATAACCATATTCCTTCTGAATGTCGCTGAGGATCATGATAAGCGGCGTGGGTTTATCCCGGTAGCGGTCGCAGATCGCCACGATCCGGCTGACAGCGGCTTCGCTCAAAGCGGCCATAGTCTTTCCTCCATATCTTCAGTATTAATTGATATGATACTATAATGTCCGGGTCATGTACAAGCCCCGTAAGGGGATACATACTTCACAGAGTTTTTCGCAGAGTTTTTCACAGAGTTACGCAAAATGCCCACCCGCCGCGCTGTACATCCGATACTCCCCTTCACTCCATCAGTTTTTCGTTCAGCGCCTCGAAGCCCCGCTCGAAGTCGATCCGGTCCACCACGCAGGAACTCCCGTCCTGCCGCTGCAGGACGACGCAGTTTTCCACGACCTCCTCCACAGCACAGATGGAGTCCTTTTCCAACATCTCCGCAGGCTCCGTCCGGTCCAACAGGATATTGTACAATGCTTTGACCCATTTGCCCATGATCCATACCTCCCAAGTATATTGAATCGTTCTGATATGTCTGGCGCAAAACGCATGGCCCCGGCAAACGGAGTAAGCCATGCGTTTTTTGCATCGGGCGGCGGCGGAGGGGAGCAGATCATGTCAGGATCATCTCCGCTGACACCCCTTTATGGGAACACCGGGAAGGTCATTTCAGCGAACCTGCCCCATCCCTCTCTTCCATACAGTTCATAAGCAGTTCGGCTAAAGATCCCACATTCTCCGCCCTTACCGCTTTGTCCGCAGGAAGCGTTACGTCCAGTTCCCGCTCCATTGCCTGGAGCAGAAGCGCTTTTTTCACCGTGGCGGAGGTGGCGCCGGCACAACTGCGGGCAGTATCCAACTGCTCTGCCAGCTCCGGAGTCACCCGCATCATCCGCGCCAGGCTGGTTTCCGTCAGATCCCGGATGCGGTCGGAGCGGCATTCGCCCTCCGGCAGCATGTATTTTGCCAGAATATAGCCTCGCAGGTGGGCTCGTACGAAGCCGAAGTCCGGCGGGCTGTTCGCCCGGATGCACCGCGCCTCCCAAGCCGCCGCCTTCGTATACCTCTGCAGCGTCTCCCGGACCCGCCGCCGATCCGCCGCGCTCAAAGGGAGATCAAAGGCTCGACGCCCAGAACTTCGGCCAGGGCCTTGAGCTGCTCCGTGTAATCCCCGTAGACCAGGGCCACGTGGTTGCCTACCAGGAGCTGCTTCTTGTAGCAGTCCATCTGATCCTTCACCCGGAAGATCACCAGGTTATTGCAGTTGTTCGCCTCGTACCCGTCGCCGCAGACCACATCGCCTCTGGCGATGAAAAGCTTACTCCCGTCCGGGCTGAAACGACAGAGTGTGACGACCTGGCCCGCGTCCTGATCGAAGTCATAGCGCAGCACCGCACCGAACTTCTGCTCATGGGCGAAGTGCCGGATGGCGTACTTGCCCTTCTGCTTGGGATTGCGGAAGCAGCGGTTGGCTACGCTGTGCTCCATGACGTACAGATTATGGGGATCGTCGGCTATGAGCTTTGCCTTTACCTCGTCGGAGGGCCAGCGGGCCAGGGACATGAACGCGCCCTCCTTCTCCTCATAGGGCAGAGGCGTGGTGTTGCCCATATAGGGGCTCATGCCGGAGACTGCGATCAGAGCCTGCTGGCTGAGGACGGAGTCTGCGTCATACTCGCAGGAGGATGGTATACCCTGCTCCATCATAAGGGAGTGTGTCAGGCAGAAGGTGAACTTCATCTCGTTGATGCGCCGGGTAGAGCAGATGTCCGGGCAGGGAGCGGTGAACCCGTTGCACTCCAGCAGATCCATGTTCTTCCGCACGGTGAGGTAGGCAACCAGGGAGTTGATGAGGTACTGACGACTGATGTCCGCCACCTCAGCCCCGCCGATGAGTTCGTCGGCCATGGCTCCGGCCTCCTTCAGTTCCTCCTCCGTGATGTTGGGAGTCACCCGGCCGGGTGTGGTGTGGTTTCCTCCCTCCGGCAGAGGGGACATCATGTCCAGGAGTTCGTGGGCGTTCACATAGCGGAAGCGGGCGCCCAGGCGCTTCGTGATGAGCTCGTGATTCGTGAATGTGTCCACACTGCTGAAGGATACGTTGGAGTTGAAGCGGTTAATGAGCATGATGCGCGTGTTGCGGATGACCTTCCTGGCACGCAGGGCTGCCAGCAGCTTCGTGGTCTCGGACCAGCACAATGGGGAGTAGATCTCACGAGTGGGATCCTTCGCCTTTACGGCGGCGTAATCGGTGATGGGAGAGAAGGCGCTCTCCGGGTCCACGATCAGCGGAGTGTCTAAGCGCATGGCAAAATCCACCACGAAGTCGTCCAGGCCGATATTGGTGAAGAAGAAGGCGGCGTCTGCGTCCACCATGCCCAGGCGCATGCTTTCCCACATTTCCAGGGTGTTCTCCCAGTCATCCGTGCGCTTTACACGAATGGGCTCCAGCACGTCTACGCCCTCGGGCTTATACTTGTCCAGCTGGCTCAGGAACAGGGTATAAAGATCCTCATTGGAAAACTTGTCAAAGCCGGGCTGCAGGGCCTCCCCCTGGCCAAAGCGGCATGGGCCCTCATAGAAATACTTGTGCTCCAGGCCAAGGAGCACGGGGCGGATTTTCAGTCTGATGTCGGATGCTTTGATGATGCTCATGTTCTGCCTCCTCAACAGTTTTGTTATTTCTCGGCGGCTTCCCTATCCGCCGGTGATTCCTGTCCCAGCAGTTCTTCCGCCTGCTTCTGCAGCGCGGCGGCCACGTAGCCCAAGCCCTTCTGCCGGTGATCGTCGAAAGAGCCCAGCAGCAGCGGATCCTTCCAAAAGTACAGTTTCCCCTTTGCCGCCGCCTTCAAGGGTCTGTCATCCAGCACGTTCATGAGCAGATACAGCATGCCCTTCAGGATGTAGGTATCACTGTCCGCCCGAAAATGGAAGCGGTCATTTTCTGCCCAGGCGTGCAGCCAGACGTGGGACTGGCAGCCCGCCACGGCGTTTTCCGGCACCTTCACCTCATCAGGACAGGGCGGCAGAAGTCCCGCCAGGCCCAGGAGATAGCTGTAACATGCGAAGGCGTCCCCCAACTGCCGAAACTCCTCCAGAATGGTCTCCTGCTCGGCGGCTATCTCATCCATGGGATTCTCCCACCGGGATGCCCGCCCTGCGGGACACCGACAGGATCTCCTCCAAGGCCTGGCACAGGGCGTCCAGTTCCTCCCGGGTATTATAAAAAGCCGGGGAGAGACGCAGAGAGCCGGAGAGACCCAGCCTGCGGTGCAGCAGATCCGCGCATTGCCGCCCGGAGCGAAGGGCGAACCCCTTCTTATCCAGAAGCATTGCCGCATCGTAGGCGGAGAGGGGCGGAAGATCGAGGCTCAGCACCCCGGCCCGGCGGGCCGGATCGCCCAAGACCCGGATGCCGGGGATCGCCCGAAGCTTCTCCGCCGCATAACGCAGCAGCTCTCCCTCATAGGCGGCGATACGTTTGCGCCCAACGGCCTGGAGGTATTCCAGCGCCGCCCCCAGACCGGCGATGCCGGAGAGGTTTGGGGTACCCGCTTCGAAGCGGCCCGGTATTTCCTCGTATGTCACATCCGGCCAATCCAGCTCCTTGACCATTCCGCCGCCGAAGCAGGCCGGGCCAAACCTTTCCAGCCATTCCTCTTTGCCGTACAGGACGCCAATGCCCGTCGGCCCCATGAGCTTGTGGCCGGAGAAGCAGAGAAAATCACAGTCCAGATCGGTTACGGCGGGCAGCCCGTGGCGCAAAGCCTGGGCTGCGTCCACCGCCACTGCGGTTCCCGCCGCATGGGCCCGGGGGATGATGTCCTTCAAGGGGTTCACGGTACCCAGTACGTTGGAAACGGCACACAGGGTCAGGAGCTTCGGCTTCTGCTCCAGCAGCCGGTCCAGAGCCTCCTGATCCAACTCCCCCGCATCGGTAACGGGTACGAGTTCCACCACCGCCCCGCTGCGGCGGCAGACCTCCAGCCAGGGGAGCAGGTTGGAATTGTGCTCCATCTCGGTGGCAAGCACCAGGTCGCCAGGCCGCAGCACCGCGTCCCCGAAGGCGGAGGCCAAGAGATTCAGCCCGTCCGTTGTGCCGTGGGTGAAAACGATCTCCCGTGCGGAGGCTGCCCCCAGGAATTCCGCCGTGTGCTGCCGGGTCTCTTCCATGGCCATTGTCGCCTGACTGCTCCGACAGTAGACCCCCCGGTGGACGTTGGCGTGCTGCTCCAGCCAGTAGTTCTCCAGGGCCCAGAGCACAGGCCGGGGACACTGGGTAGTAGCGGCATTATCCAGGTACACTACGGGGTGTCCGCCGCACTCCCCCTGTGCGATCATGGGAAAGTCCCGCTTGCGGATCAGGGTCTGCCAATCCTGCATGGCACGTCCTCCAGTTTTGTTGCTTTGTTCCCATCATAACAAAGGAGCCGCCGCGTTTGTCAACGCAGCGGCTTTTCCGCTTGTCATAGGATATCTATCCTTTCAGTTTAGGCTTATACCACATAATCTGAAGGATCATCCTGAATATCTGCGCAGAACGGCTCTCTTTCGTCTTCCTGACATTTACCGATTCTAAATATCTCCTTTACAAAATTGACAATCCGGTAAATTGACAGGTTTTCCGTTTGCCGATTATCATGCATGCGTCCCCTGCGGGGATAGTCTGATACGGACGAGGGATCGGGCAGGGCCCGTTCCCCGGAAAAGGAGTATCTTATGAAAAAGCTGACCCGCGCCATCGCCCTGCTTCTGTCCTTCCTTCTGCTTCTGGCAGTTGCCGGCTGCTCCGAGAGCGGCGCCCAGACGCCCACAGCCGCCCCTGCCACTCAAGCGCCTGCGACTCAAGCTCCAGCGACCAAAGCCCCTGCCACCCAGGCTCCCGCGACCCAGGCTCCAGCCGCCACCGAGGCCCCTGCCGCTCCCGAGGAGTACGGCACAGTGGTGATCCAGAACGGCGACCGGGAGGTAGTCTTTACGGAGATGCCCACCGGCGTCCTCTGCGCGAACTTGTATGCCGCGGAGAACATGGTCATGCTGGGTCTGAAGGACTACATCGTGGGCAAGAATGTGCACACGAACCCGGCGGACGTACCCCTGCCGGAACTGGAAGAGTACTTCGTGGATATCCCCGAGATCGCCACATCCAACGAGAATGCTGTGGCCAGCGGCTGCGACCTGGTGATCGGTCAAATCAGCTCCTTCAAGGACACCTCCTGGGGTACCTTTGAACAGTTGGAGGCGGAGGAGATCAACTGTCTGGTTATTACCGGCACCATCGTCCCGGACGAGACGGTGGAGGACATCTATACGGATATTCGCAACCTGGGAAAAATTTTCAAGGTAGAGGATAAAGCGGAGGCCCTCATCCAGCAGATGAAGGACGAGATTTCCGCCACCCAGGCCATCGTGGCCGGGGTGAAAGAAGAGGAAAAGCCCCGGGTCTTCGTCTTCGATATGTACAAGGAGGATCAGATCTATACCACGGCTGCCGGTCTGGAATCCAACCTCATTGAGCTGGCGGGGGGCATCAACACCACCCGCAAGATGGCGGACAGCCGCTGGTTCATGGCCTCCGTGGAGGTGTTGGTGGACGCCAACCCGGATATCATCATCATCAACGACTACGGCAAGCAGTCCGTGGAGGAGAAAATGAATTACATTCTCAATAACGAGGCCTGCTCCGACATCCCCGCTGTGGTAAACAACAACTTCCTCATCATCCCCCTGGTTGCGGTCATGCAGGATATCCGCGCCTCCCGTGCCTGCCGCACCATGGCGGAGTACTTCTACCCCGACCTGTTCTGACAATACGCCTCAATCCCGAAAAAACGACGGGCGGACCCTGTCCGCCCGTTTGCCCTAAAGGAGGTACGCGTGAAACAAAAAGCGTGGCATACCTTTCTCTTCATTTTTCTCTCCGTCCTGCTCATCTTCTCCGTGATCTACACTGTGAGCATCGGAGCGACCGAGCTCACCTTTGGGGATGCCTATTCCGTTATCCTGGACAAAATGTTTTACGGGGGAGCCAGGATCGAGGCCGGGGAGTTCCCAAAGTCCATGTACAAGATCGTGTGGCAGATCCGATTGCCCCGCACTCTCTTTGCCCTTTGCGTGGGGGCAGGGCTGGCGGTTTGCGGCGCAGCTATGCAGTCCCTGGTGCTGAACCCCATCGCCGACCCCTACGTCCTGGGCGTCTCCTCCGGGGCTTCCGCTGGAGCGGCCATCGCCCTGCTGGCTCCCATCGCCTTCCTGGAGGGGCAGCGGCAGACCACTGCCTTCGCCTTTATCGGGGCTCTGACTGCGGCCTTTGTGGTATACTTTCTGGCGAAACGGGCCGGAGGCGGGAAGCTACAGCCCGTGACCCTGCTGCTGGCGGGCACGGCGGTGAACGCCGTCATGAGCGCAATCACCAGCTACCTGGTCTTCAAGGCGCGGAGCCCGGAGGGCATCGCTGCGGTGTACAACTGGCAAATGGGCGCCATCTCCGCCGCCCAATGGAAGACCCTTGCGATCCCCGCAGGCTTCGTTCTGGCCGGGGCAGTCGTCTTTTCCTGTATGGGCTCCCGCTTCAACATGATGATGATGGGAGATGAGGACGCGGCAGCCATGGGCCTGCGGGTGCGGCTCTTCCGCTCCGTGATGTTCATCGTGGTATCCGTGGTGGTCGCGTCCCTGGTGTCCATCACCGGTATCATCGGCTTCGTCGGCCTCGTGGTGCCCCATGTGGTGCGCCTCTTCTCCCGTACAAGCGACAACCGCATCGTCATGCCCATGAGCGCTCTCTTCGGAGCCTCCTACATCATGTGGGCGGATGCCTACGCCCGCAGCGTACACGGGGCGGCGGAACTTCCCCTGGGCATTGTCACCGCCTTCATCGGGGCGCCGTTTTTCATGTTCCTGATGATCAAAAATGGATATGGGGGCAGCAAGAAGAAATGACCATCGAATATGAAAACATTGCTGTGAAACTGGGAGGCAAGGATATTCTCACCGGCACCACCCTCCGCTCCCATGAGAACCAGATCGTGGGCATCGTGGGGGCCAACGGCTGCGGTAAGTCCACCCTCATCAAAACCACCTTCGGCATCGTCCCTTATCATAACGGCAGCATCCGTATCGACGGGAGATCCATTCGGGAGTACAGCCCGCGAGATCTGGCCTCCATGATCGGCTATGTCGGCCAGGACGCCACCTGTGCTTTCGACTTCTCCGTCACCGACGTGGTGGCCATGGGCCTCTATGCCCGCAAAGAGAAAAACCGGCAGCACAAAAAGGAGATCGTGGCTGCTGCCCTGCGGGAGTTGGGCATTGAGCGCTTTGCGGATCGAAGCATCCAGCGGCTTTCCGGCGGCGAGCGGAAGATGGTCTTCATCGCCCGGGCGGTAGCACAGGGGGCGGATATGTTCATTCTGGATGAACCTACAAACCACCTGGACATCAGCCACCAGCTCTTCGTCATGGACTATCTGAAGAATTCCGGCAAGACGACCCTTATGGTGATCCACGACCTGCGCCTGGCTACCCACTACTGCGACTACCTCTACGTGATGGCGGACGGGGTCACCTATGCCGAGGGCCCTCCCCTGGAGGTGCTGAGCTGCGACAATGTCCGTCATGTTTTCGGCGTCCACGGCTACGCCGGCCGCAGTACCCAGGGGGTGCTGGATTTCTCCCTTTTTGAGTGCGGCGAGTTGGGGTGCATTTCAGACATCATCGAGGAACACCAAAGCCACGAGGATACCCGGGATCTGCGAAGATGATCATATGCGAACTGCGGCAGGGAATAATCCTTGCCGCAGCTTTCTTTTCCAACCATAAATCCTGTTTGTCTGTTTAGCCCCGCGTCATCTCCTCCAGGAAGATGCGCACCAGCGGATTATCGTTATGCTCGTTCCAGATCAGTACGAAGTCCTCCGCAGGCAGCTCCGGCAAACCGGTACAAGTGACATTCCGACCGTTTGCCATGACATGGCAGGGGTTTGCGATGGCAAGCCCCTTGTTCATCTCCACCCAGAAGATCTCCGTATCCAAATCCGGAGCATACAGGAGCTTGGGCTCAAAGCCCGCTGCCAGACAGGTGGAACGCAGAAGCCGGGCGGAATACAGGCTCTCCGATTCCGACAGAAGAATGAATGGGTCCTCCCGGAAATCCGCCAGATGCAGGCCTTCCCTGCCGGCGCAGGAGTGATCTTTGGGCATCACCAGCAAGGTGTCCATTTGGGTCACGGGCACATAGCGGACCTTGGGATTTCGCTTTACGGCGGATTCCATGAGCTCCGCGAAGTCCAGCCGCTGCTCTGCCACCCCCTCGTTCAAGTGACGGTAGTCTTCCCTCTGTACCCGAAGTTCCACCCTGGGGTGCCTCTGTTCAAAGGCCATCAGCAGGCTGCGGATCCCGTCATCCAGCATTTGCCCCGTGAGAAAGCCGAAGCTCAGGCTTCCGGTAAGTTCTTTGGTGAGGGAGCGGGCTTCCTCCAGTGCGTGGGAGAAGGAGATGCGGCTGCGCTTCATCGTTTCCAGCAGGATTGTACCGGAGGGCGTGAGGGTAAGGGTCCTGCCCCGCCAAAACAAGGTGACCCCCAGCTCATGCTCCAAGGCCTGCACATTTTTGCTCACAGCCGCCGTGGTCATATAGAGGTGCTGTGCGGCCTTGGTAAAGCTTTTATATTCCGCTGCCGCAAAGAAGCATTCGACCTGGGAGCTGGTCATGTTCTGTCCTCCATTCACGGAGGACCATGTCCTCCGATTATACGCACATGGTTTCAATATATTATCGACTCATGGCGTACCGATTGTCAACGGACGGACCTCAACGGATAGAATAGATACTGTTGACTAATCGGAAACTGACAGTCGTTGGGAGAAGGATCCGCACGCACGCGCTTCATTTGACGTCAAACAGTTAATCATTCTTCAGTATTCATTGAGAAGGCCCTGTCGTCGCGAATGAATCAGCGAAGACTGAAAACCGAAGAATACAAATCGACGATCCCTCCGCTTGCGTGACAGGATTTTCGCTTTGCAGTGATCGGTCAAAACTTCCGTTAAGAAACGAAGTCGCGCTGACGCGCTGATGAAGTGAAACCGCCCATGCACTCCGCTTTTTCCCCGTTCATTCCTTCATCAGCAAAGCGGCTTCATTGCAAATAGACGCTGCCGAAGCAGCGTCATTGTGCCGGTGCGGACAGTGGGAGTCGACCTGCCCTGCGGGGCTGACGTGCCCCCGGCACGTCATTCACTCCCGTGCCCGTTCGAGTCCCTGTTTTATTATCCATCAAGAGAGGGACCGCCCCGAAGCGGGCGGTCCCTCTCTTGGTGCGGGCAGTGGGACTCGAACCCACAAGCCGGAGCACTGGCTCCTAAGACCAGCGTGTTTGCCAGTTTCACCATGCCCGCAGCTTCTTTTTTCAGCACAGGAATTATAGCAGAAGCTTCCGGGAAAGGAAAGGGTCATTTCCGCTTTTTTGCGCCGATCTCCACCCAGGTCGGGCGGAAGCCGCAGTTCAGGGCCACATTCCGGGAATGGTAGCCGGATACGGAGGTCCCGTAAAAAGGGATGCCTCCTTCTTCCAGGATCCGCTCCTTCAGCAGGGATACAAGCCCCGTGGCCACGCCCCGGGATCGGTATTCCGGCTCCACGTCGATCCCGATCTGAAACCAGCCCGGGGCATCCTCCGAGCATCCGGCCATCCCCATGATCCGCTCCCCGTCATAGGCGCAGACGGCCAGACGGTCCGGTCTTTCCGGATGGTACGAATCCAGGATCGCGTTGGGAAACCGGGGATCCCCGTAAAACTGCCCCAGCTCCTTTTCCCCGAACCAGCGTACGGGGAATGCTGGGACCGGTCCCCGTTCCCCGGTGGGCAGGAACATATGGAAGGTGGAGGAGAGGGTATATCCGTGTCCCTCCAGCTCCCGCTCCAGCGGCAGGAGGTTGGGCAGCTCAAAGAGCCAGTGGCCCACGCGTCCGCTGATGAACCCCTGCAGGAACTCCTGCATTTCCTCCCCAGCTGTGACCACCGCGTTGCTCCCGAAAGTCACCATATGGAAATAGTATGGCCGGTCCCCGTAATCCCGCTGCCCCGGGTGAAGCGCAGACCGGGTCAGCACATTGTCCCTCCGCCGGAAATCCTCCGGCGAGCAATTATACTCCAACGCCAACAGCTCCCGCAGCCGGTCCAGGCAGCGGACATACAGCTCATCTTTCATGTTGAACGCCCCCTCCTCCCTATTGTATCAGCCTGATCCGGGAAAACCAAGGGAGATTTACAATCCCATGGACGTGTGATAAGCTGTCGAAAACGGGAAGGAGGCGCGCGCCGTGTATTTTTGTCCCCAGGACGACTTCGATCTGACCCGCATTGCGGAGAGCGGACAATGCTTCCGCTGGGAGGCGCAGGAAGACGGCGGATACCGCATTCCTTTCCGAAACAGCTGCCTGTACATCCGGGACATGGGAAACGGCAAATTCGAACTGGACTGCAGCGATGGGGAATTTCACGCTCTGTGGCGTGACTACTTCGACCTGAGTACGGATTATGCCGGGATACGCGCCCGGGTGGACAAGCTGCAGGATCCTTTTTTGTACTGCGCCGCGCAGGCGGAACAGGGCATCCGCATCCTGCGGCAGGACCCCTGGGAAACCTTGGTGAGCTTCATTATCTCCCAAAACCGCAATATCCCGGCGATCCGCCGTTCCATCGACCTGCTGTGCCGTGCCGCAGGGGAAGCGCGGGAAGACCGGCGGGGCGAACGCTATTATGCTTTCCCTTCTCCGGAAGGTATCCTGAAGCTGGGGGACGCCGCCCTGGATGCCTGCCGCCTGGGCTACCGGGCAAAATACGTCCGGGCAGCGGCTCAGCGGGCGGCGGAAGGTCTGTTCTCTGCTGAATCACTCCTGGAAACGCCGGAAGCGGAGACCCTCTCCGCCTTGACGGGGCTGTACGGGGTGGGGATCAAGGTCGCCAGCTGCGTTTCCCTGTTCGGTCTCCATCATCTTGACGCCTTTCCGGTGGACGTATGGATCCGCCGGGTCCTGGAAGCGGAATACCCCGGCGGCTATCCTTACGAGCTGTACAGTCCCTATAACGGCGTATATCAGCAGTATATGTTCGCCTATTGCCGCAGACAGCGATAAAGATCCTCGCTGTTGCCTCTGCGGGAATTGATTTGTTCATATTCTTCATGTATAATATCGATGAGATATAGAGTTATTACAATACGTACTGCGGAGAGATCAGATGACGATATTTGATGTGATCACCCTGTTGGGGGGCGTTGCATTCTTTCTGTTCGGCATGTCCACCATGGGCACCGGCCTGAAGAGTCTGGCAGGGAACCGGATGGAACGGATCCTGTGGTCCCTTTCCTCCATGCCGATCAAAGGACTTCTGCTGGGCACCGTTGTCACCGCCGTGATCCAATCCTCCTCTGCTGCCACCATCATGACCATCAGCTTTGTGAACGCCGGCATGATGAAGCTGGCCCAGACCATCACCGTGATCCTGGGCGCCGAGATCGGCACCACCGCCACCGGCTGGATTCTCTCCCTGTCCAGCGCCCATGGAGACAGCGGCTGGACCCGGCTGATCTCCTCCTCCACCTTCGTTCCCCTGGTCGCCCTGGCGGGGATCATCCTGATCCTCTTCGTGCGGCAGCAGAGGAAAAAGCACCTGGGCTCCATCCTCCTGGGCTTTGCCCTGCTGATGACCGGCATGAGCATCATGAGCGGCGCGGTGGAACCGCTGAAATCCGACCCCGGCTTCACCGGGATCCTCACCCTCTTTTCCAATCCCATCCTGGGTCTCCTGGCCGGACTGGTCCTTGGCGCCGTGGTGCAGAGCTGCTCAGCCGGCGTCGGCATCGTCCAGGCTGTCTCCGTCACCGGCGCTCTCGCCTATTCCACCTGCCTGCCGCTGATCATGGGCATCAACCTGGGCGCCTGCTCCCCGGTCCTGCTGAGCATGATCGGGGCGACGAAGAACGGCCGAAGGGTGGCGGCGTGCTATGTTTCCACCACAGGGGTCTCCATCATCCTGGTCTTGCTTGTCTATTATGTTCTTCGTGCCTTCGGCCTGCTGTCCTTTATGGACGGGACTGCCAACATGCTGGGGATCGCCGCCCTCAACACCCTCACCCGTATGGGCGCCTCCCTGGTCATGACTCCCTTCCATAAACAGATCGAAAAGCTATGCTACCGGCTCATCCGTTACTCTCCTTCGGAGGATGCGGACAGCGAATATCTGGACAAGCTTACGGATTCCGCTCTGCGGTATCCCCGCACCGCCGTGAATCTCAGCCTTGCCGCCGTGCAGAAAATGGCGGAGCTGGCCCAGGAGGCGGTCCTGGACGCCATCGGTCTGTTTCACGTCTTTGACAAGGACATTGCGGAACGGGTCGCCCAGCGGGAAGCCCTGCTGGATAAGTACGAAGACAAGCTGGGGGATTATATGATGCGGATCATGGGCGGGGATTCTGTCCCCGACCTGGAATGGGAGCTGGATAAAGCCCTCAGCTCCATCAGCGACCTGGAACGCCTGGGCGACCACGCCATGAACGTCATGGAGCTTGCCGTGGAAATGCAGGATAAGCACATTTCCTTCTCCGAAGAAGCCAAGGAGGAACTCAAGTATTTCACTGAGGCGGTAAACGAAGTCACCACCATCGCCTGCACTTCATTCATCAAGGAAGACGAAAAGGAAGCGCTGAAGGTGGAACCCCTGGAAGAGGTCATCGATATCATGTGTGACGAGTTGAAGCTGCGGCATGTGGCCCGCCTCCAGTCCGGCCAGTGTACCATCGCCGTCGGCTTTGTATTCAACGACCTGCTTACCAACTGCGAGCGGGTGGCGGACCACTGCTCCAACCTGGGCATCTGCACCCTGAAAAGCCTGAATCCCCAGTATATGCCTCATGAGTATTCCTCCAGCGTGGAAGCCTCCGCCACCTTCACGGAGCACTTCCTCAACTTCACCGAGAAGTATGTCAGCAATCTGTAAGCACACGGATATACGGAAAAAACAGCACGGTGTCCGAATCGCCGCGCTGTTTCTTTGCGTCCTTCTGCTGATGCTCTGCACGGGCTGCGGCGGAAAGCAGCGGTACAGCGTGACCTATGCGGACGTTTTCGACACGGTGACCACCTTCACCGCCTATACCGAAAGCCGGGCTGAATTCGACGCCCTGGCGGAGCAGCTGCATGCGCAGCTGCTGGAGGATCACCGCTGCTCCGATATTTACCACGAGTATCCCGGACTGGTTAATCTCTGCACCCTGAACAAAAGGGCCGGAGAAGAAGCGGTACAGGTGGACGGGGAGCTGATGGACCTGCTGCAGTTCGGCGCCCGGTGGCATGAGCTCACCGGGGGCAAGCTGAACATTGCCATGGGCGCTGTGCTGCTTCTCTGGCAGGAAGCGCGGGAAACGGCGGCTGCCGACCCGGATTCTGCCCGGCTCCCGGAGGACGACCGTCTCCGGGAAGCGGCGGCGCACTGTTCCATGGCGGACCTGGCGCTGGATACGGAAAGCGGCACCGTGCGTTATCTGGACCCGGAGCTGAAGCTGGACGTAGGCGCGGTGGCCAAGGGCTGGGCGCAGAGCCGGGCCATGGAACTGCTGGATCATGCCCGCTGCGCCTCCTGGCTGCTGAACATGGGAGGCAGCGTATGCTGCCGGGGAACAAAGCCGGACGGAAGTCCCTGGACCATCGGGCTGGAGGATCCTCTGGACAAAAGTCTGCCCATGCGCACTTTCCTGCTGACGGATTCCTCCGCAGTCACCAGCGGCGTGGACCAGCGGTACTATCTGGTGGAGGGAAAACGATACCACCACCTCATCGATCCGGAGACCGGCTTCCCCTGCGACCGCTTCACGCAGGTAACGATCATCCTGCCGAATCCCCTGCCGGCGGACGCCCTCTCCACCGCCCTTTTCCTGATGGACCGGGAGGCCGGATCAAGGCTCGCACGGGAGATGGGAGCGGACGCGCTCTGGATCCTGCCGGATGGAAGTCAGATCAAAACCGACGGATTTCCCGAATTCAATTAAGTCTTAACCAGCATCGTGCCGCAGGCGGAACCGCCTGCGGCACGTTTTCTTTACTCTGTGATGCGGCGGAGGATCCCCAGCCAGGTCCCCGGGTAGCGATCTCCCCATTCCCGGTAATACTTCACCGCCCGATACTTGAAATCCGAATGCTCGATCAGCCGGAACAGGGTGGAGAGGATATCCGCGGCCTCTTCCCGACTCCCGCCTTCCGGCAGACAGCCCATCAGAACAAAGTCCAGAAATGCGGCGGTGACGCAGACGGACAGGAAGGGGTCCTCTTCCCCGTTGGTCCCTCCCACATGGGGAAAGCTGTTGTAAAACATGCTGTTGAGAAGGAGGTTCGTCAAACCCATCTCCCAGTTGGGCAGGATGCTCCTGCCCATCCGGCGGGCCCGGGCATAGCCTTCCGCCAGCATCGGGAACCCGTTTTCCTCCGGCTTCTGCCCTTCCAGCCCGTACCGGGCCGAGGACTTCCGGCAGCATTCTCCGATGATGGGGCTGTTCTTGGCGAAGTAGGCGGTCATATCCCAGAGCATGCCTATGCCGTTCAGGTCGGCATCCTCCCCCTCCGGCAAATGGAACAGAGCTTCGTTCAGTCTGCGGAACCTGTCTTCCAACCCTTTTCCCTGGCGAAAGACTTCCAGGGCCAGGCGGCATTCCCGGAAAAAGCTCTCTTTCATATCGATGGGGAACCGGGGCTCCTCCTCCAGTTCCATGGAGCAGAAGCCCAGCGGGCTGTCCCTCTGCAGCAGGATTTCCGTCACCGCCTCGCAGCTCCCGGCGCAGGCGCACTCCGCTTCGCCGCAGACCTCCCGGGTATTCCGGGGATAGAGACGGCATACGTCCGGCAGGATCCCCTCCCCCAGCTCCAGCTGCAGCGTACACAGTCCTTCCTTGTTCAGAAGCGGGCATCCTCCGCTCCGGTCGTGGACGACGTGGGCCGTACCGCCCCGGCGGGGATCTCCGTCCAGATTGAACGCCTCATTCAGCTTCCTGCGATATTCCGGAGCGCACTCCGCTTCCTGCAAACGGGTATATTCCTCCCCGGTGATGATGACCGGCCAGCCCCTGCAGCAGGAGTTCCGGCAGTTCCCGCATTTGCAGGAAAAACCGGGATAATAATCCGGCACATAATACGTTCGGCTCACTTCTCCGCCTCCTTTTCCGCCTCGGCGGCAAACAGATCCTCGATCCGCCTGCCCGACCGCAGCTCCGCCGCAAAGCCCTTCAGCAGCGCCGCGGACCGCTGGCGGACAAATTTCACCTCGGGGTTGGAACCGGGGTCGATGCCCATCATGCGGGAATAAACAAAGGTAACGTCCGCAAAGAGCTGCCCCAGCACCGCGGAGAGGTCCGGTCCGGGCTCTCCCATGATCTCCAGCAGGACGGAGGGCATGACCTCGGCAAACCGGCGGTAGTTGGCCAGCGCCAGGATGACCTCCTCGTCCCCCAACGCCAGTCCCCGATGGCCGGGATCGATGGGATCCACCTGCTGAGAAACAAGAGGATGGGCGATCTCCCCCCGCCGGTCGTTCCGCAGAAGGAAAATACCCAGCTTGGTCCGTCGGTTCCCCAGGACCCCTTCCAGATTCATGTGGCTGTCCCTGGGCAGGCCGAAGAAACGGGAGACCAGAAGATCGTTCCCGTCTTTGTTCACGCCTTCGTTCCAGAACTGGATGAACTCGTCCCCCAGCAGGCCGAGCAGCTCATCTCCGCAGCCCAGGTAGAGGAAATCAGTCCCCCGGCTCTTCTGGGCGGCCAGGATGAAGCGGGCGAGGACATGGGGCAGAGAGTCCGGATCCCCCAGGTCAAAGGCCTCCATCGCCCGGGTGATCATCGTCCAGTACCGCCGGGTATCCATCCCCGCCGCCAGCATGGGCGCCAGCAGGATGGGGGTCTTGTTCCGCCCATATCGGCCGGAAATGGCGTCGGGCAGGGAGAGGGTCAGGTTTCCGTCCCGCTCCGCCAGCTGTTTCAGCCCGCCTCCGTTGGAGAAGACGATACGGCGGCAGGACCGGGCGGTATACTCGTGGAGCTTGATGGTCTCTTCCGTCACGCTGCTGCGGCTGAACTCCATAAACAGGGTGTTGTCCTCCGCCGCATCCGGCGGAAGCAGATCCAACTGCCCGGGGGAATGGATGAGGATCCAGTCCAGCTTCCGGCGGGGATCCCGGTTGTTCACTGCTGCCATATAGTGGCAGAACTGTTCGTTTGCCCCGATGCCGGTGGTCACCAGATAACGGGGACCTGCCGCGCCGAACAGCCGATGGATCTCTTCCCGGATCACCGGCGCCGTATCCCGCATGAATTCCCGGTAATAATCTTCTGTCCCCGTACGGTAGAGCCGGATGAAAGGATCGCTGTCCGCATTCTCCGCGATCTGCCGGGAAAGGCCGCTGAGCTGGGCATGGAGGTCTCCCGGCAGGGGGAACGGTTCCGTCAGGGAGGGCGACGCGTGGATGCGGAAAAGCTCGTCAAAGGGATGGAGACATCCGGCCTTCCCGCAGAAAGGCGCCGCAGTCTCCCCTCCGGCACTTCCGCCGCCGGATGCCAGCCGTCTCCGGGCGATCATCTCCCCCAGGCCGTTCTCCTCCAGGGCAGTCTCCATTTCCCCGGGGGTGCTGCGAAACACCTCAGCCAGGGCATTGATCAGGGCTTCCGGCTCCAGAGCGGTCTTCAATGCTCCGGTGATCTGCTCCTTGCTGACGCCCTTATCCGGGTATCGCTGCAGCAGCGCCTCCGTCAGTCCGGAAAAAAAGTCAGTCATCATCCGGGTCTCCTTCTTTTCAGCGATTTTGTTCCTGTTCCGTATTGTACCACAAATTTCTGAGGGAACAAAGCCTATCCCGGAATTCTTGACGGAAGTTCCCCGACATGGTACCATTTTCCCGGAGGTGCTGCATATGGAGCGCGGTTATGCCGGATTCACCGTTACCCCCAAGGCGGAGCGGGCCCTTCGGGCCGGACATCCCTGGGTATACGGGGAAGAGGTCCTGTCCGTATCGGGAGAATATGCCCAGGGCGACATCGTGGACGTTTTTTCCCAAAAGGGGCGTTGGCTGGGCAGCGGTACGGTGAACGATCACAGCAAGATCCGCGTCCGTCTGCTCTCCCGGAACGCCAACGATCGTTTCGACGAAGCTTTTTTCCTCCGGCGCATCCGGTATGCTCTGGAGTACCGCCGCACGGTCATGGGGGAGGACTACGGCTGCTGCCGTCTCATTTTCGGAGAGGCGGATCAGTTCCCCGGTCTGACCGTGGACCGTTTCGGGGACGTGCTGGTCTCGGAGGTCCTGTCCCTGGGCATGGAGCGGCGGAAAGATCTTCTGTACCGCCTTCTTCTGCAGGTGCTGGCGGAACAGGGCGAGCACATCCGGATCCTATACGAGCGCAGCGATTCTCCCCTTCGCGCCAAGGAGGGGCTGGAGCCATGGTCCGGCTATATTTCCCTGCCGGGGCTTTCCACGGAGGGAGACGGACATACGGAGATCCGGGAAAACGGCCTGCGCTTCGACGTGGACTTCATCCGCGGGCAGAAGACCGGCTATTTCCTGGACCAGAAGTACAACCGTCTGGCTGCGGCCAGGCTGGCGAAGGGCAGACGGGTACTGGACTGCTTCACCCATACGGGAGCCTTTGCTCTGAACTGCGCCGCGGGCGGGGCGGCCAGAGTCGCGGCTGTGGATATCTCCGGGGAGGCTCTGGACCAGGCCCGGCGAAACGCCGCCCTGAACGGGCTGGAGGATCGGATGGACTTCCTTCAGGCGGATGTGTTCGAGCTGCTGACGCAGACCGCCCAGGCAAAGCGATCCCCCTGGGACTACATCATTCTGGACCCGCCCGCCTTTACCAAGAGCAGCGCCACGGCCGACCGGGCGTATCGGGGCTATAAGGAGATCAATCGAAGAGCCATGCAGCTCCTTCCCCGGGGCGGTTATCTGGCCACCTGTTCCTGCTCCCATTTCATGCCTGCCGCCCGCTTTGAGGAAATGCTCCGGGAGGCGGCTTCCGACGCGCAGGTTTCCCTGCGGCAGATCGAAGCCCGGCAGCAGGCCCCGGATCACCCCATCCTCTGGGGTGTCCCGGAAACGGATTATCTGAAATTCTATCTGTTCCAGGTGGTATGAACGCGCAGGCGAACCCGGCGTGACCAAATCGGTCACGCCGGGCTTTTTGATCATCCGGAAACATGATCTCCGTTATGCCATGCTTTCTTTCCAGTTCTCCCGGACCCATTCCTGGGTGAAGGCGGCAAAGGACCGCACCGCGGGGTTCCGCTCCCCTTCCTCCGTAATCGCCAGGCCGACTGTCCGATAGGCTCTCGGCTTCAGGGGAAGGAGCCGCAGACCTTCCGTTTCTCCCCGGAGGAGCAGCTCCTGCATGATGCTGATCCCCAGTCCGCTGCGGATCATGGCCAGGATGGCATAATCGTCTTTCGTGGAGAGGCGGATATTGGGGGTGATCCCGAAGGAAGCCAGATAATCCCGGGCATCCTGATCCGAAGCCGCCAAAAGCCCCAGGAAGGATTCCTGCGCCATCCGCTCCACCGGAAACTCCTTCTCATTCCCCAGGGGATGATCCTGAGGGAGTACCGCCAGGAGCGGATCCCGGTACAGGGGGATGAAGCGGCATCCTCCCGCGCAGCTGGGGGTGGCGAACCCGATGTTGGCCGCGCCGGAACCCAGCCACTGGGACACATCGTGATAGTCCCCCGTGTTCAAACGCAGCTCCACGCCGGGATGGGCTTCCCCAAAGGCTTTGAAGATCCCCGGGAGCCAGTGCACCGCCACGCTGGAAAAGGAGGCGACCACAACAGCCCCCCGCTCTCCGCCCCGAAAATCGCCGCAGAGGTCCTCGATGCGCTTCTGGGCCTCCAGCAGGGCTTCGATCTCCGGCAAAAGGAGCTTCCCCTCCTCCGTCAGCCGGATCCCGGTCCGGCTGCGGTGCAGCAGGCTCACCCCCAGTTCCTTTTCCAGACCGGCGATCATCTGACTCACGGCGGACTGGGTGCAGCCCAGCGCCTCCGCAGCCCCGCTGAGGCTGCCGCTCTGCACGGTCTGGACAAAGAAGCGATAGCGTTTCAGATTCATTTTCTTCCTCTTTTTTTGAGTAAATCGCAAGATGGGACTTGCATTTTCTTCCGTTTTCGCTTATAATCGCAGCATCTTATTTAATTGCTTATATTATATATTAGCAATTGCTTATTTGTCAAGAGGAGGCGTTCGTTTTGAATTACACGGAATTGGTCGTTTTCGTCCTCTATCTGCTCTGTATGCTGGGCGTCGGCCTGTACTTTTTCCTGAAACATAAGGGTCAGGGCGAAAAAGCCTACTTTTTGGGCGACCGTCAGGTGAGCGGCCTGGTCGCCGCCCTCTCCGCCGGCGCTTCGGATATGAGCTCCTGGGTGCTGATGGGTCTCCCCGGCGCGCTGTACCTCACGGGCCTGGTGGAGATCTGGACCGCCGTGGGTCTGGCCCTGGGCCAGGCGCTGAGCTGGATCCTGGTTTCCCAGCGGCTCCGCCGTTTCTCCATCGCGGCGAAGGACTCCATCACCATCCCCCAGTACCTTACCAATCGCTTCCTCAGTGGGAACAAGACCCTGCAGATCCTGTGCGCGGTGATCTTCCTCGTGGCCTACGCCATTTACGCCGCCAGCAGCATCAAGGCCTGCGGCACCCTGTTCAACACGGTGCTGGGCGTGAACGCCACCGGCGCCATGATCCTGGCAGCGGTGATCATCGTGGGTTATACTTTCCTGGGCGGTTTCAGCGCCGTGTGCTGGACGGACTTCTTCCAGGGCATGCTCATGCTCATCGCCCTGATCGCCACTCCCATCGTTGCCCTGGCCGCTTTGAATGCGGGCAAGGGGATGGACGCCCAGGCTGTCTCTGCGGGCTACTGGAACCTGGTCGGCGGCGCATCGGGCTGGGATGCCGTCAGCGGCGTCCTCTCCGGTCTGGCCTGGGGCCTGGGTTACTTCGGCATGCCTCATATCATCATCCGCTACATGTCCATCCGTTCTGAGAAGGAATGCAAGCGCAGCGCGGTGATCGGCAGCAGCTGGACCACCCTGATCCTTCTCTTCTCCGTGCTCACCGGTCTCATCGGCTTCCGGTATTTCGGCTACGGTCTGGATAACAACGAGCTGGTCTTCATCCAGCTGGTGCGCAGCCTCTTCCCCGCCCTGATCTCCGGCATCCTGCTCTCCGCCATCCTGGCCGCCTCCATGAGTACGGCGGATTCCCAGCTTCTGGCCTCCGCCTCCGCCTTTGCCAGCGACGTGTACCAGCCGGTGTTCCGCAAGGGCAAGGCAAACGACAGGGAGATGCTTCTGGTGGGCCGGATCGTCGTCGTGATCATCACCATCATTGCCCTGCTTCTCGCCCTGTTCGACAAGAAGGGCTCCATCATGAGCCTGGTGTCCAACGCCTGGGGCATTTTCGGCGCGGCCTTCGGTCCCGCCATCATCCTCTCCCTCTACTGGCGGCGGTATAATTTCCCCGGCGCCATCGCTTCCATCGCGGGCGGCGCGGTGCTCGATCTGGTATGGCTCTACGCCATCAAGCCCTACACGGGGCTCTATGAGCTGCTTCCCGCCTTCATCTTCAGCCTCCTCCTCGGCGTCGTGGTAACCCTCCTCACCAAGGCGCCGGATACGCAGGTCACAAATCTATTCGACAAGGCCAGTGCCGGCCACGACCTGTAAGTTATCCTTACACGACAGAGGGGAGAGCGCGACGCGCTCTCCCCTCTGTTTATTTCTTTTTCTCTATTCCGGTTTCTTTTTCTCCGGCCAGAGCTGCACCAGCAGCACGGCGGAAAACACCAGCCCGCAGCCCAGCAGTTCCCGGGCGGACAGCCGTTCATGCAGGATCAACCAGCCGGAAAGGACGGCAAACACGGATTCCATGCTCATGATCAGGCTGGCCACCGCCGGTTTGAGGTGCTTCTGACCTACGATCTGCATGGTATAGGCCACGCCGCAGGAGAGAAGACCCGCGTAGAGGAGCGGGATGATCCCCCTGCCCGCGTCCGACAGGCTGGGCGTTTCCAGGGCGAAGGCTGGGATCAGGCTCAGCAGACCGCATACGGCAAACTGGATGCAGCTCATGCGGACCCCGTCCGCCTTCAGAACGAAATGATCCACCAGCAGGATATGTACCGTATAGCACAGGGCGCTGAGGAACACCAGCAGATCCCCCCGCTGGAGCCGAAAGCTCCCGGCGGACATACAGAGGAAATAGAGCCCCGCAAACGCCAGGACGACTGCCAGCCAGGTGATCCCGGCGCACCGTTTGCCCAGGAACAGACCGGCCACCGGCACCATCACGATATAGAAGGTCGTGATGAATCCGGCTTTCCCCGCGTCCGTATCCACAAGGCCGAGCTGCTGCAGATTGGTGGCAAAGAAAAGGCACAAACCGCAGCATAAGCCGCTCAAAAGGGTACTCCGCCGGTCCGTTTCCGCCCTTTTCGGCAGAACGAGGGAGACCAGTCCCAGAGCCAGAGCGCCGATACAGCATCGGATCGCATTGAAGGTGAACGGGCCGTTAAACTCCATTCCCTTGCGCTGCGCCACAAAGGCGGAGCCCCAGATGACGGCGGCCAGGATCAAAGCCAGGGAACCGAGCCAGGGTTTTTGTTTCATCTGTTTTTGAGCTCTTCCACCGCCGCGGCGATCTCCGGCCGCGCCTCCGCCATCAGCTCTTCCCATTCTCCCGCGTAATCGAAGGTGATCTCCTCGCCGGAGCGGATCCGGCGCAGATACCCGTCCAGCATGGGAAAATCCCGCTCATAGCAATGGAAGCTGTTGGCCCGGTGGGTATAGGTTCCCACATCGACCCCCAGTTCGCCCGCCAGACGCTGCTGCAGGAGGATCAGGGCAAAGGCGTTCATAAAGGTGGCCTTGCAGGCATCGTTGGACCGGAACAGAACGTCGCAGTCCAGTCTGCCGTTTCGGATGAAGAACTGCAGATGCTGCAGACAGGCGGGGTTCTCATTCCCCTCCGCGCTGTCGTGCACCCAGTCCCTCACGTCCACCACCGCCCGTCGGGATTCCGGATTCCGGCGCAGCTCCCGCAGGATGAAGGGCAGCTGGGGAGCCATGCGGGAATGGTAGGTATAGGCCCAGTTCCCCTTCTCGATCTCAAAATCCAGGATGCCGTCCAGCATCTCCTGCCGATACTGCTCCAGTTCCCGGTAGCCGCCGATGAAGAGCTTGGAGATCATGGGCTCCCCCAGGGGCTCCCGCACCCACATGGTCATGCTCAGTTCCCTCTGGGTGGTATTGTAATCCGGGCAGGGAGTCACTTCCCCCTCTTCCCGCAGCAGTTCCAGAGCCCGATGATAGGCTTCCGGGAGGGTACGTCCGATCGCAAGCGTCTCTCTCATGCCTGCAACCCCGCTTCCAGTCTGCCCCGGATCTCCTGCAGGAAGTCGCCGGTGTTCAGGGACCTCACGTCCCGGTCGCCGCAGAGGGCGGCCAGATCCTTGGTCATGGCTCCCGCTTCGATGGTGTCCAGGCAGGCCTTCTCCAGTCCGGCGGAAAAATCGGCCAGGGCCTTGTTTCCGTCCAGCTCGCCCCGGCGGCGCAGAGCCCCCGTCCAGGCAAAGATGGTGGCGATGGGGTTCGTACTGGTCTTTTCCCCCTGCTGCCATTTCCGGTAATGCCGGGTGACCGTCCCGTGGGCAGCCTCATACTCATACCAGCCGTGGGGCGAGACCAGCACGCTGGTCATCATGGCCAGGGAGCCGAAGGCGGTGGAGATCATATCGCTCATCACATCGCCGTCATAGTTTTTCGTCGCCCAGATAAAGCCTCCTTCGGAGCGGATGACCCGGGCCACGGCATCGTCGATCAGGGTATAGAAATAGGTGATCCCCGCCTGCCGGAAGGCTTCTGCAAACTCCTCGTCGAAGATCTTCTGAAATACCTCCCGGAAGCGGCCGTCATAGATCTTGGAAATGGTATCCTTTGCGGAGAACCACAGGTCCTGTTTCTCCTGCAGGGCATAGGTAAAGCAGCTCCGGGCAAAGGCTTCGATGGAATCCTCCCGGTTGTGCATGGCCTGCAGCACGCCCGGTCCCTTGAAGGAATACACTTCCTGCCGCTTTTCTCCGTCTTCCCCCCTGAACACCAGTTCGGCCGTGCCCGGACCGGGGACAAGGAGCTCCACCGCCTTGTACACGTCCCCATAGGCGTGCCGGGCGATGGTGATGGGCTTTTTCCAGCCCCGGACATAGGGCTTGATCCGGTCGGTCAGGATCGGGGTGCGGAAGACGGTGCCGTCCAGCTCCGCCCGGATGGTGGCGTTGGGACTCTTCCACAGCTGCTTCAGTCCGTATTCCTCCATACGCTGGGCGTTGGGGGTAATGGTGGCGCATTTGACCCCCACCTGCAGGCGCTTGATCGCCCGCGCCGCCTCCAGGGTGATCTGATCGTCCGTCCTGTCCCGGTTGGGGAGGCCCAGATCATAGTACTCTGTCTCCAGCTCCACGAAGGGCAGCAGCAGGGTCTCCTTGATCTCCTGCCAGAGGATCCGGGTCATTTCATCCCCGTCCATCTCCACGATGGGCTTCATGCGGATCTTCATTCGGTCTTCCCCTCCCCTCTGCGTTTGTACCAGTTCATGAGGCATCCAGCCAGAAGGATATCCCGTTCCTCCTCCGTCAAGCCCGGGAGGTTCAGGGTGATCTCCCGCACCTTCCCGCCGGAGAGCACCCTGGCCGGGATCTTCTCCCGCAGCTCCAGCAGGCTCCGGCGCAGATCGGGTACATACAGGAAATCTCCGTCTTCATAGGGGAATTCCTCCCCTTCCTCCAGGACGAAGGGCATCATGCCCCAGTTGATACAGTTGGAACGATACCGCTTGGTGGCAAAGGCATAGCAGATGTTCGCGCAGCCCCCAAGGATCCGCTGACAGGACGCAGCCTGCTCACGGGCGGAACCGTCCCCGGGGCGGTTTGCAAAGATCACCGAGCCGAATCGGGCGGTATCCGTTTCCTGCGGGGTCAGACCGAAGGCCTTTACCGCATCCGCCCAATCTCCCACCAGACCGCCTTCTGCGCGGGTCTGCTCCGCATCGCGGCAGGATTTGCTGCGGCTCACATAGCCCGGATCCCGGCGGGAGAGGGCAAACTCCGCCAGCTTCAGGGGGTTGGAACGGTAGGAGGAGGTCTCCCCGGAGGGAATGAGCTCATCCGTGGTGGTGACCGCGTCACGGAGCACGCTGCAAAGGCGCATCACCAGACTGTCCCCGCAGTCCGGGATCTCCGGCCAGGGAACGATATTGGGGCCGAAACGCAGCGCCGCTGCCGGGTCTCCCTTGCCGTAGCCGGAATAAACCCGTTTGCCGTACGGTCTTGCATCGAAACGCCGCTGCACCTGCGCTGGCTCATCGTATTCCAGATCGGCGGCAGAGGTCAGGAATCCGCCGTTCGCCGCGGTGGCGGCGATGCTTCTGGCGTCCATCAGCAGCACGGCGGCGGCCTGTCCGTCCCCGGGCTTGCTCCCCTCCCGATTGGGGAAATTGCGGGTGGTATGACGGATGGAAAGGCCGTCGCACACCGGAACGTCTCCGGCGCCGAAGCAGGGCCCGCAGAAGCAGGGTTTGCAGATCACGCCGTTTTCCAGCAGTCTCCGCTCCACCCCGTTCTCTGCCAGTTCCAGGGCGACGGGAAGGCTGGGGGGATAGACGGAGAGGGAAAAGGCGCCGCTGCCGATGCTGCCCCGCTCCAGGATCGCCGCCGCTTCCGCCAGGTTATCGTACATCCCGCCGGCGCATCCGGCGATCACGCCCTGATCCACGTACAGTCTGCCGTTTTTCACCTTATCCGTCAGCCGGATCTCCCGGCCCAGCTGCACCTTGGCCCTCTGCTCCACCGCCCGGAGGTGATCCCCGGGATCCGCCATCAGCTCCCGCAGGGTGACCGCCTCGGAGGGATGGAAGGGCAGCGCGGCCATGGGTTCCAGCTGATCCAGCTCCAGGCGGATCAGACTGTCGTAATACGCTCCTTCCTGCGGGGCCAGACTCCGGTATTCCTCCGGCCGGCCGTGGACGGCATAGTATTCCTCCACCTTGCCGTCCGTCTCCCAAACGGAGCTGAGGGCGGCGGTCTCCGTGGTCATCACGTCGATGCCGATGCGGAAATCCATGGGCAGCTCCCGGATGCCGGGACCGGCAAATTCCAGGATCTTGTTCTTCACAAAGCCGTTCGCGTACACCGCGCCGCAGAGGGCGATGGCCGCATCATGGGGTCCTACCCCATGTCCGGGCTTTCCGGTCACCCAGACCAGTACCGTTTCCGGCCGGGCCAGATCATAGGGATCTCCCAGCAGCTGCTTCACCAGCTCCGGGCCGCCCTCCCCGAATCCCATGGTCCCCAGAGCGCCGTAACGCGTATGGCTGTCCGAGCCCAGGATCATCTTTCCGCAGCCTGCCAGCTGCTCTCTGGCATACTGGTGGATCACCGCCATGTTGGGGGGGACGAAAATACCCCCGAAACGCTTCGCCGCCGAGAGGCCGAAGGCGTGGTCATCCGCATTGATGGTGCCGCCCACGGCGCAGAGGCTGTTGTGGCAGTTGGTCATGGCATAGGGCACCGGGAAGGACCGCAGGCCGCTGGCCATGGCGGTCTGAATGATGCCCACATAGGTGATATCATGGCTGATGAGGCTGTCGAAGCGCAGATGGAGCAGGCCGTCTCCCCTGTCCTTGTGATGGCTGCGCAGGATCGCCCCGCTCATGGTCCCTTCCCTGGAAGCGGATGAGATCTCCTCCCCCGGCTCAGCCGGTCTGGGACCCGCTGCCGTATAAAAAACGCCTTGTTTATCCAGTTTGATCATCGGCGGTACGCACCTTTCCGCATAAATATCAATGCAGTATACCATAATCCCTGCCTCTGCAGGAAGTTCCAAGTGCATTTTCCCCGGTTTTTGCATTCATTTTTTCTGTTCTTGCAAAAATCGGCGGCTATTGCAGTAATATTCCCGTTGAATTTGCTGAATTTGAATGAATACTTGTTTTTTCTTGCATTTACACTTGCAATTTACCGTGAAGATGTGTATAATCCGTGATACTATCCCCAAAGGAGGTCTCCCCATGGAATCAAATGAAGTCTTCAGCACCATGGATGTAAGCCCCCTGTACCGCCAGGTACGGGAGGAGTATCAGATCAGCGACAGCTATTTCCGCAACCAGAACGTGAAACGCGGTCTGCGCAATTTCGACGGCACCGCCGTCATCGCCGGCATCACCAAGATCGGCAGCGTTCAGGGTTACGTGATCCAGGATGGGGCCAGGAATCCCATCCCCGGCAAGCTGTACTATCGAGGGATCTCCGTGGAGGATATCGTCGAAGCCCACCGGCAGAACAACACCTTCGGCTTCGAGGAGGTATCCTATCTGCTGCTGATGGGAAGACTGCCCAATGCTTCCGAGCTGAGCCTGTTTGAAAGCATCCTGGCCAAGGTGCGTCCCCTGCCCAAGGGCTTTTTTGAGGATATGATCCTCCGGAACACCAGTCCGGATATCATGAATATGCTGGGTCGGAGCGTACTGGCCCTGTATGCGTACGACGAGAATCCCGACGAGACGTCTCCGGAAAACATGCTGCGCCAGTCCATTGAGCTCATCGCCCGCTTCCCCTCCATCGTGGCCAATGCCTATATGGCCCGGCGGCACATGTTCGACGGCAAATCCATGTACATCCATAATCCCAAGGAAGCGCTTACCCTCTCGGAGAACTTTCTCCGGCTCGTCCGGAAAGACAAGAGCTATACGGATGAAGAGGCAAAGCTGCTGGACCTTCTCCTGATCCTTCATGCGGAACACGGCGGCGGCAACAACTCCGCCTTCGTCTGCCGCGCCCTTTCCTCCAGCGGTACGGATACTTACAGTGCCATCGCCGGAGCCGTCGGCTCCCTGAAGGGGCCGCTCCACGGCGGCGCCAACCGGAAGGTGACGGAGATGTTCCATGACATCAAGGCCCATGTGCGGGACGTGGAGGATGACGAAGAGGTCCGTGCCTATCTGACCAAGATCCTGGACAAGGAAGCCGGCGACCTCAGCGGCAAGATCTACGGCCTCGGCCACGCGGTCTATACCCTGTCCGATCCCCGTGCGGTGCTGCTCAGGCGTTTTGCGGGGCAGATGGCGGAACAGAAGGGCATGCATGAGGATTTCCGTCTTCTGGAGCAGATCGAGACCCAGGGGATCGATCTGATCATGACCAAGAAGAAGCACGAAATGCCCATGTGCGCCAACGTGGACCTGTACTCCGGCCTGGTATACAGCATGCTTGGGATCCCGGAGGTGCTGTTCACTCCGCTCTTTGCCTGCGCCAGGATCGCCGGCTGGTGCGCCCACCGGATCGAAGAAGTCCTGACCGGAAAGCGGCTGATCCGCCCCGGCTATCAGGCGGCCATCCGGCCCCGGGAATACGTTCCCATCGATCAAAGATAACCGAAAAGACAGCCATGCCCCTGACGGAAGATCCGTCAGGGGCAGTTTTTGTTTTCTTTACACGTTCATGGCAGCGTAGAAGCCTTCCCGTACGGCGGAGGTGATATTCCCCTGCCGGTTAGCGCAGTCCCCCACGCACACGACGTTTTCACATACGTCCCGCAGTTCATCCACCGCGGCGCTTCTCGGCCTGACGCCCAGAGAAAGGGCGACCGTATCGCAGGGCAGGAAGACCTCCCGATCCGCCTCATCCCGCGCCGTCACCCCCTCCGGGGAAATGGACGCCAGCCGATGCTTTTCCAGGAACTTTACGCCCTCTCCCAGGGCCAGACGCTGAGCGGTGTTCACCGCCTTCTCCCGGCTGCGGATCTCCGCCATGGAGAGCATGTCGATCACGGTAACTTCATGCCCTTCCCGCACCAGGGATACGGCGGTCTCCGTTCCCGTAAGGCCCGCGCCGACGATGACCACCCGCTTGCCGGGCTTTGCCCGCCCCAGGTCGATATCCTGGGCCAGGCAGACGTTGCCGCCCTCAACTCCGGGGACCCTGGGGATGATGGGCTCGCTGCCCACCGCCAGGATGACCGTGTCGGGTTTCTCCGCCAGCACCCGCTCCCGGGTGGCCTCCGTACCCAGCCGAAGATCGACGTTCTTATCCCGCAGGGTCATGCGGACGGACCACTCCGCATACCGGCGCACGTCTCCCTTGATGGGATTGGCCCCCGCGATGCGCAGACTGCCGCCCAGCTCCTCCCCCTTCTCAAAGAGCACGGGCTTCAGGCCACGCTGGCTCAGCCGTCGAGCCGCTTCCATTCCGGCGCAGCCGCCGCCCACAATGACGACCTTCTTTCCGGGGTCCGCCGGGGGGATCTCGTCAAACAGGGGCTGTCTGCCCTGCGGCGCATTCACGGAGCAGCGAAGAGGCGTCGGGCAGCCGTGGGGATCGCCGCCGGTGCAGTTGTTGCACCGCAGACAGGGACGGATCTCGTCCACTCTGCCTTCCTTGGCCTTGTTGAGCATTTCAGGATCAGCCAGGAAGGAACGGATCATGGCGACCATATCGCAGTCTCCCTCGCTGATCGCCTTCTCTGCGGAGACCATATCATGACTGCCCACGCTCACCACGGGGATCTTCAGTCCCGCCGCCTTGAACTGCTTTGCCAGGTACAGGTTGGTGGCCCGGGGCATGTAGGTGTGCTGGATGGTGGAGCCCATGGTCCGGGGGTCGTACATGCTCCCGGCGCTGATATGGACCAGATCGATCTTATCCTGGATCGCTTTGGCAAAGGCGATGGCTTCCTCCACGTGCACGCCCTCGGGATAGAGCTCGTCCCCGCTCATGCGCACCTCAATGGCCATATAGGGCCCGATGCGCTCCCGCACCGCGTCGATCATCTCCAGGGCGAAACGGCAGCGGTTTTCAAAGGTCTGGCATCCGTATTCATCCGTGCGCTTGTTCACATGGGGGGAATAGAAGGAGGCCGCGGTATGTCCATGGCCGAAATGGAGCATGACCATGTCAAAGCCCGCCTTCCGGCACCGTTCCGCCGCGTCCGCAAAGGAGCGGATGATCCCCTGCACCTCCTCATGGGTGAACTCCGCCGGGAGCCGCTCATCCCGCAGATTCAGCTCGATGGAGGCCACCGCGCCCCAGCGGTGGATGGCATCCGTTACCTTCACCAGGCCATGGACCACAAATCGGTCCGCCAGATTGATCGCATAATGGTTCGTATCCGCATAGGCCTGGGTCACCGCGCTGTCCCCCACCGTGACGATGCCCGCGCCGAATTTGGCGAATTGGGCGGTATAGTCCACGAATTCCGGGGTGGCCAGCCCATCCCGGGAACAAAGCATGGGCTCCGCCGGGGAAACCTCAATGCGGTTTCTGACACGAAGCGGACCGACCTGGATCGGCTGGAATACTGCTTTCAAACCTGCCATCTTCATTTCTCTCCCATTCCTTAATAATTTCGTCAATTTTGCCGGTATTTCTGAGAATATGGAAAAAGATTTCTTGAATTTTCGCCAAATACCCGAGAAAAATAGTTGCAATTTTATGTACTATATGTTACATTGCAAGGGAAAGACAACAGTTACCATTGTTTCTTCCGCCGAAAAAGCTCAGCAGGCGCCGCTTCTGTCGTTGGGAGCCGGCAGGGGATTGGCTCCGTGAGCCTGACTCTTTCTCTTTTCTGAACCAAGGCCCTCTGGCGATTTAGCCGGGGGGTCTTGGTTTTATTCCTCCGGGAAGACCAGACGGATCCGCCCCATCTTCACATAGTCGTTGAACCGGCTGGTGACGGCCACCCGTTCCCATTCCTCCCGGCTGCCCCGGTAACGAATGGTCACATCCTTCTTGTAAAACCCGTTCTGCAGGGGGCTGACTCCGTCCGTGAACAGATCATAGAAATCATAAAACATCTTCTGCACCGTTCGGGGAAGCTCCAGGGTCTCCAGCCCGCAGCAGCCGAAAAAGCCGAAGGTAAAGATCTCCCGGACGCCGTTGGAGACGACGATGGTCTTCAGGGGCAGCATCCGGCGGAAAGTCTCGTCATACCGGTCCGGGGTGAACTCATCTCCCACGCAGAAGAACTCATTCCATACGCCGTAGATCGGCCGGCCCTCCACCAGCCCGGGAAGGACGATCTTCTCCGGGACCGGTCCGGAAAAGCCCGGATCGTTATGGAAAACATAGCCGCCCCCATCCGGGTTCCCTCCCAGATAGATATCATAGTTGTGCTCAGGCGTATAGGGCATGAAGGCGCGTATGCCCCGCCGCTCCATCTCCTCCCGGGAGACGTTCCAGCCCGGAAGGACCTCGCTTCCGCAGACAGGGCAGCGCTCGCTCCCGGCCGGGACGACCGCCTGACAATGGATGCACACCGGCAGGTATTCCGCTCCGCAGTTCGGACAGACGCCGCCCTGCAGCGGTTTGCCGCAATGTTCGCAAATCAAAGCTCCGCCTCCTGTTTCTGCGGCGGTCCGCCGCTTGACGAACCGCCGCCCGCCGGGTAAGATGGAGTATCGGCAGGAGGTCGATATCGTCATGGAACCTGTTTCCTATCGTCTGATCCGATCCGGACGGCGCACCGTCAGTCTGGAGATCACCCGGGATCTGGAGATCCTGGTCCGGGCGCCTCAGCGCATGCCCAAGCCGCAGATCGACGCCTTTGTGGAAAGCCGCCGCTCCTGGCTGGAGATCCACATGGCGAAAGCCCGGGAGCGGGCTGCGCGCACTCCTCCCGCACCCACGGAGGAGGAGCGGGAAGCCTGCATCCGAAAGGCCCGGGATCTGATCCCCCGGCGGGTCGAGCATTACAGCCGCATCATGGGGCTCACCCCCGCGGGGATCTCCATCACCGGCGCGGAGAAGCGCTTCGGGAGCTGCAGCGGGAAAAACCGGCTTTGTTTCTCCTGGCGGCTCATGCTCTATCCTCCGGAGGCTGTGGACTACGTGGTGGTCCATGAGCTTGCCCATATCCGGCACAAAAACCACGGCAGAGATTTCTATGCCCTCGTTAGCTCCATACTGCCGGACTACCGGCAGAGGGAAGCACTGCTCCGCTGAAAGGAAGGTTCCGCATGAAAGTTCTGTTCATCGGCAACAGTCATACGTTTTTCAACGATATGCCCCTCACCTTTGCCCGGCTCTGGGAGGCTGGCACGGGAGAGTCTGTTTCCCCGGTGCTCCTGTGCCACCCCGGCATGGGATTCGATTACCATGTAAAGGAGTATTTTGAAAGCCGTTTCAATCTGCTTTACGGCGGCTTCGATTACTGCATCCTGCAGCAGAAGGCCCATCCCTTTGCCGGCACCCGGGAGGACCTGGCTGCGGGAAAACGCCTGGCCGAATTGGCCAAGGCGGGAAACGTCAAGCCGGTATTCGCCCTCACCTGGGCGGAAAAGGCTTATCCGGAGCACCAAGAACAGATGAACGCCTTCCATGAAGAGCTTTGCCGGGAGACCGGCGCCCTGCTCAGCCCGGTGGGCCGGGTATGGCAGGACCTGCTCCGGCAGGATCCGGATTTTCCCCTGTACTGGCAGGACGGGGAGCACGCCTCCGTTTACGGGGATTATCTGATCGCCTGCACCCATTACAGGCTCCTCAGCGGCCAAAGCTGCGAGGGGCTGCCCAGCATGGGCTGCGACTTTTCCGATCCGGAGAAGAAAGCTATCCGGGAAGATCCGGCTTCCCCCATGAAGCCTCTGGACCCGGATCTATGCGCCGCCATCCGCTCCGCGGTGGATCGGGCTTTCCAGGACTGAGGGGTCGGATCCATCATACCATGTTCCGGCTCATCCCGCAACCGGGGCCGGAGAAAAGCGTTGCATTCAACCCTTCTTTCCCGTACAATAATAGGCAGAATAACAGACAGGAGCTGATCATATGGAACCGATTGCTTTTCCCGATTTCATGAATGAGGAAAACATGCGGAAAATGAGCCGGGAGGAACTGGTCAATCTCTTTCTCATGATGGGACAGGCCATGCTTCCCAGCGGCGGCGCAGAGATGCCCGACCCCCTCACCCTGCCCATCGCCGGGGAGCGGATGATGGTCCCCACCCGGGACGGGGAGGTGCGCTGCATCCTCTACCGCGCGCAGCGCAGGCCCGCTCCGGTATTCTTCGATATGCACGGCGGCGGCTTTGTGGGCGGCAACTGCGAGGACGTGGACGTATGGTGCGATATGGCCCGGAAAGAGCTGGATATCAATGTGATCAGCATCAACTACCGCAAAGCGCCGGACCACCCCTGGCCCGCCGGTGCGAACGACGCCTTCGACGTGGTGAGCTGGTTCTATGCCCACGCGGGGGAATTCGGCATCGACAGGGACCGGATGGCCATCGGCGGCCACAGCGCCGGCGGCAACCTGACTGCGGTGACCTGTCTCCGCAGCGTGCTGGAAAACGCCCCCTTCCGCTTCCGTCTCCAGATCCTGGACTATCCGCCTCTGGATCTGAAGACCTGCGCCTTCGACAAGTTCCAGCATCCCATGGCCATCCCGCCCCAGATCGCCATCATGTTCGACGCCTGCTATATCGCCCCCGGCCAGGGCGGCGACCCGCTCTGCTCCCCTGCCGTAGCGGAGGTGGAGATGCTGAAGGGCCAGCCGCCCGCGGTGGTCATCACTGCCGAACAGGACTCCCTTCGGAACGAGGGAGAGCTCTACGCCTATAAACTGATCCAAGCGGGCGTACCGGTCCGGGCCCGGCGTTTCCTGGGCTCCGCCCACGGCTTCACCATGACCCTGGGCGGCAACCGCATGCCCATGATGCCGGAGGATCCCAATGCCCCCATCGCCTGCCGCATGATGCTGGACGCCCTGCGGGAGTATCTGCTGTGAGCTGGCGGTATGAGACCCACTGCCACACCGGGGAGGCCAGCCGCTGCGCCCGCGTCCCGGCGGAGGAGCAGGTAAGGTATTATCATTCCCTGGGCTTCGACGGCATCATCATCACGGATCATTTTCTCGGCGGGAATACCACCGCGCCAGCCCAACTGGGCTGGAAGCGGCGGATCGAGATCCTCTGCTCCGGCTACAAAAACGCCCGGGCGGAGGGAAAACGCCTGGGACTGAAGGTCTTCTTCGGCTGGGAATTCGCCCACCTGGGCTGCGATTTCCTCACCTACGGGCTCAGCCCGGAATGGCTGCTGGAGAACGAGAACCTGGATCAGATGCCCATCGTGGATTATCTGCAGTACGTCCGGAGAGAAGGCGCCCTGGTCATCCATGCTCACCCCTTCCGGGAAGCCCCGTATATCCCCTATATCCAGCTTCTTCCCCGCCAGGTGGACGGCGTGGAGATCCTGAATGCCTGCCGAAAGGATTTTGAGAACGAACGGGCGGCGGAATACGCCAGGGCCTACGGTCTCCCGGTCTTCGCCGGGGGCGACAACCACTCCGCGGCAAAACAGACCCGCCTCTGCGGCATCGAAACGGAGGAGCCCCTGGAATCCATCCGGGACTTCATCCGGGTCTTCCGGGCGGGAGAATACCGGCTGTTCGACACCAGAGAAGAATGAATCTGCGGGATCGGGTCTTCCCGGTCCCGCTTTGTTGAAAGGATAAGCATATGAAGCAGCATGGGGATGGTTCCCCTTCGATCCGGGTGTGGGTGAGGCGCGGACTGATCTACTTCCTGGGCCTGTTCATCATGGCCCTGGGGGTGGTCTTTTCGGTGAAATCCTCCCTGGGCGTCAGTCCGGTGACCAGCCTGGCCAACGTGACCCACCAGATCACCGGGGTCGCCCTGGGCGTCTGCACCACGGGCACCTATTGTTTCTATATCCTGGTGGAGGTGCTGATCCTCCGGAAGGATTTCAAGGCGCATATGCTGCTGCAGATCCTGGCCTCCTTTTTCTTCGGTCTGCTGGTCACCGCGGCCACGGAGCTGCTGGGCTTTATCCCCGTGCCGGGGAGCTATCTCCTGCGCCTGGTCTATCTGTTTATCTCCATCCCCCTGGTCTCCTTCGGCGTGATGCTCTACCTGGCTCCCGCCATCCTCCCCACCCCCGGGGAAGGGCTGAGCCTGGCTGTTTCCACGAAGATCGGCAAGCCCGTGGCTGTATGCAAGATCATCACGGACTGCTGCATGGTAGCCCTTTCCGCCCTGACTTCCCTGATCTTCTTCCATGCCCTGGTGGGAGTACGGGAGGGAACGGTGATCTCCGCTCTGACCGTGGGCTTCCTCATGAAGCGTATGATGCGCGTCTGCCAGGCTCCCCTGCTCCGCTTCGTGGAACGGGAAACCAAGCTGGAACGGGCGATCCGGCAGGAGGGCCTGCCCGAGACGGGCAAGGGCGGTCTGATCCTTACCATCAGCCGGGAGACCGGCTCCGACGGTCTCTGGGTGGCGGAGGCCTTGTCCAAAGCCTTGGGGATCCCCTTTTATGATGACGAAAGACTCATCCCCATGGAGGCGGAGGAAAGCGGTCTCAGCGAGGACTTCATCCGGGCCCACGAACAGACCATGGGCCAGAACCTGCTGTACGATTTTCTCACCTCCGGCTACGCCATGTACAACGAGGACCTGCCGCCTCTGGAGAAGCTCTTCGCCGCCCAGTGCCGCGTGCTCCGGCGGATCGCCGCAGGCGGCGAGGGCTGCGTGATCGTGGGCCGCTGCGCCGACTACATCCTCTATCAGGAGCCCAGGAGCTTCCGGGTCTTCCTCCATGCCCGGCCCCAGTGGCGGGCCCAGCAGCTGGCGGAGCGGAAGCAGATCTCCCTGAGCCGGGCTTCCGACGAGCTGGAGCGGACGGACGCCGCCAGAGCCCGGTACTATCAGAACTTCACCGGCCGGAAATGGGGCGATACCCGCTGGTTCCACCTGACGGTGGACACGGAGGTTTTCGACCGGGAACAGTGCGTTGCGCTGATCCTGGAGGGGCTGAAGCTCCGTGGGGAGGTCTGAACAAATCACCGAACAGGTTCCCGGAGGGGCCGCGAGCATTTGTCTCCGGCCCCCCTGTTTTTTTGAGTCTTTTTCCCCAATTCTCCGTACTATGGATGACCGGTCAATCACCGCATGGGAGATGGTACATTGAAAGAGGAAAGAATCGTCAACCGCATACGGAACGGGGATGAACAGGCCATCGACGCGGTCATGCGCAGGTATGCCAGGCTCCTGTGGTCTGTGGCGGAGGGGGTCCTGCGGGGCGTTGCCTCTTCCCAAGATATGGAGGAATGCGTTGCCGACGCCTTCATCAAGCTCTGGCTGGAGCCGGAAAAGTTCGATCCCGCCAGAGGAAGCCTGCGGCTGTGGCTTTGTATGGTGGTCCGCTCCCGGGCTCTGGACCGGTATCGGGAAATCCGGCGCCGGGAAGAACAGCCCATCAACGAGGATATCCTCTCCCGCTCCCTGAACCTGGAGGACCGCCTTCTCCTGGAAGAAAGCAAGGATAAGCTCAGGGAAGCCCTGGCCCTTCTCCCGGAACAGGACCGGGACATCTTCCTGCGCAGATACGCCTTTGAACAGAAGCCGAAGGAAATCGCCGCGGCCCTTGGCCTTCCGGTAAAGCAAGTGAAAAATAGACTCTACCTCGCCAAGGAAAAGCTGCGCAGGCTCATGACGAACGAAAATGGAGGAACACAATGAACACCTATCGCAAGGAAAACCTGCGAAATATACAAAGCATCTTCGAGGCGCGGACCGGGGCGACCCTGCCCCGCAGCGCAGCGGCACATCCAGCCGTCCGCAGGACGCTTCTGGCCGCAGTCCTGCTGCTCTGCCTTTCCGCAACAGCCTATGCCTGCCGTGAGTTCACCTCCCTGGCGGGGGATGAGCTTTCCCTGACGGCGGCCTACGTCGGCGGCGGCGTGGTCAACATCACCGTGGAGAACCGCTCCGAAAAGACCCTGCGTTTTCAGCCGCAGCTGAAACTGCTGCGCTGGTCCACGGGGGAGGAGGCGAAACAGACCGGCGACGTACTGATGTCGGGCACGGAATACGGCCCCCATTCCCAGGGCGTTCTGACCATAGATCTGTCCGGGGCTTATGATATGGCCCTCCTGGAGGAGCCCATCGGCGACTGGTACTACTTTGTGCTGACAAACAGGGACTTCCTGTTCGGGCAGGATTGGACCTGCTCGGTGAACTTCTCCCAATCGACCTCTGCCGCTCCTCGGCCCGCTGAGATTTCCGGTGAGGGGGAAACCCTCGCCGCTCCGACGGAGGCAGTTCGAGCCGGCGCTCCGGAACCGGAAGAAGCCTTGGCATGGTATTTCGAAGGAGATGAGGCGGGACCGGAGCTGCGGGGCGAGAGAAACGGGGAGTATGCCCGTCAGGTACGGGAGCTGCTGTCCGGATCGGACGGGAGCGTCGTATTCTCCGTCTCCCCTTCCCTGGTTCCGGAGGATCCGGTGGAGGACGCGGTGTTTGACGCCGGGTCTGCCGCAGAACCGCAGCGGGTACTGGCCGGTGTGCATGTTCAACCGGTGGATTGGGATTTCCGGCTCCTGGCCACAGAGGGGGAAAGTGCGCAGATTCTTTCGGTCATGCTGCCCTTGCGGGATTATCCGGATGCCTTCCGGGAGTTACCGCTCCTATACTATTTCTTCTACGAGAAGGCGGCGGCGACGGATGAGGCCCGTGTTTTCCTGTACGGGCGCATCCTGACCTTCCGGGAACTGGAGGACTTCAAAGTCTGGGAGGATGAAGACTATATCTGCTGCGAGGTGCACAGTCTCATCTATACTGACTTGGAGGCGCACACAGAGCAATGGCTGAATGCGAATCCGGACGTGCTGTATAACGACGCTCTCCGCCAGCGGGTGCAAAACGTATATGATTACTATGCGGAGAATATTCATTTCCGCCCTGTGGGAACGGACTGATCAAACTGAGGGCGCTGCCGATCATCGGCAGCGCCCTCAGGCTTTGAAAGGCCTTCAAATCTCTTTTTTCAGTTTTCGGATGTCTCTGCCGTAGAATTTCAGGTTCTCATATTCCCCGGCCAACCGGGAGGCGACCTGGGGATTATACCGGGAGGAGATCTCCTCTGCGGACAGATTGGAGGAGATGACGGTGCTCTTTCCGCTGCGCAGACGGGCATTGATCACCTCATAGATCACGCTCACGGTGAACCCGTTGTCCCTCTCCATGCCCAGGTCATCCAGGATCAGCAGGTCGCATTGGAGATACCGCCGGATATCCTGTTCCGCTTCCTCCGGATCTCCCCGCTGGGCAAACCGGACCGATTCATAACGGGAACACAAATTGACCGCCGTTTCATAGACTACCGACCACCCCCGCTCCGACACCACCGAAGCGATGCAGGCGGAAAGGAAGGTCTTTCCCAGGCCCGGACCGCCGCTGAGGAAGAGATTCGAGCCTTTCCCGTCAAAGGTCTCCGCATACCGGCGGCAGGCCAGGAGCACCAGCTCCATATGCTGCCTCGGACTGATCCCGGTATCCGGATCCTTCTGATCATCGTAGTATTTCAGCTGGAAGGAGGAGAATCTCTCCCCGTTCAGATCCAGCAGCTTGGAAAGCTCCCTGCGCTGTTCTTCCCGATACAGACGGAGCAAACATTCGCAGGGCCCCAGTCCCACGTAGCCCCGGTCCCCGCAGCGCTTGCAGGCGGGAAGATCGTCGATGCAGTGCTCCGGGTAGCCCAGCGCGACGATACGCCGGGTCCTCTCCTTCTGCAGCTGCAGGCTTTGCTCCTGCAGCTTTTCCATTGCCGCCACCGGGTCTTCTCCCCGGCGCAGGGCCAGATCCATCGCCTCGGCTGCGGCGCCCTGGATCCGGGAATCCAGTTCCGCCAGCGCAGGGTCCAGGCCATAAAGCCGCTGCCGCAGCTCCGCCGTATGGGTCTCCCGTCTGCGCCGGTCTTCGTCCAGCCGGTCCATGGCCCGGCGAAGGAGTCTTCCGTCAAGCGCCATTGCCGCCGCCTCCGTTCATCTTCTCCAAATAGCGCTGCATGCGCCGGTATTCTTCCGCAGCCGGTCCGGAGGAAGCGGTCTCCCCCGCCTTTTCCCTCCGGGCGGAAGCCCGATCCCGGGGATCGGCCTTCAGGATCGCCTCCGGCTCATGGAGTTCCCGCTTATGCCAGTTCTCCAGGATGCGGTTCATATACGGCCAGACCAGTTCCTTTTTCTTCAGGATGGTCCGGTCGTAGGCCTCCTCCACGGCTTCCGGGGAAAAGCCCATCTCTATCCAGGATCGGATATACTTCTCCTCCGTCGGTGAAAGCATCCGGTCCCGGATGCCCAGGACCCGCTGGATCCTGCTGCTTTCCTTTCGACGGTCCAGCAGTTCCTGTACGTGCTTCTCAGCCAGCTCCAGAGTGAGGATGCCCCTCTCCTGCCAGATATAGGCTTCCTTCTCGATCTGCCGCAGAGTAGGCCGTTTCCCGGGTCCGTAGCGCCGCTCCAGCTCCCGGGTGCACCAGTTGATGATCATCAGGATCACCTCCGGCGGGAGGCCGAGAAAATCGTAAAGCCCGAACAGGACCATCATATCGTTGCCGGAAAGGAGTCTCCCCAGGCGCTTCGCCGTTTCATCCAGCAGGCTGCGGAACTCCTCCGTATTCTCCGCCGCCCGCTGCACGTCCGATACCGTGTAGGCGGGAAGCTCCGGCGAGCTGCCCGGAGCCTGCTTCTGCTGCTCCTGGACCCGGATCGCGGCGTATCCGCCGGGCAGCCGGACAAGTCCCAGCTTCTGCAGCGTGCTCAGGGCGGCATCCAGCCGATCCCCCAGGTGCAGTTCCTCCCGGGCTTTTTCCGCATCCAGGCGTCCGTTCCTCCGGAGGACATAGAGATAAAGCAAGGCAGCGTCACCGCTGCCGGCTGAAATGAGCTTATCCGCATCGTGGAGGCCGATGGACAGGGTTTCCGGCTGGGGCAGGACGTATTCTTCCGCCATTCCATCTCCTCCTTTTCGTCTTTTTCTTATTCTACCAAGTTCCGGGAAAAATCGCAAGTATGACTCTGTCTTCGGATGCCGAAATGAGAGGTCCTGCTCACTTCACGCCCCGGACCGCCATAATCACCGAGACGGAGGTATCCCATTGCTTCTCGCCCCGGGCGTACTGCTCCAGGCGCAGGGCGTACTTCTCTTCGATCCGCTGACGGACCTGCTTCGCCTCTTCCGGATCGATCCGGTCCCCCAGGGTGAGGACCGCGGAATCCAGCGCCTCCAGGTCGTTGTACTTCCCCGAGAGGATCATCTCCCGGGCCAGTTCCGGAGAAATGGAGGGATCATCCGGCGTCAGGGCCGCCGTCACGTAGCCGGTACGCACGTCCCGAAAGCCGTATTTCTCCATGGCGGCGGGCAGTTCCGCCTCGGTCATGGGATATCGGCAGATGCCGTACTTCTCCATGGAGTCATCCAGCTCCGCGGTCTTTTCCCAGAACCGCTGCTCCGCCTCGTTCCATTCCAGGCACGGCGCCGCGGCGTGCAGTCCCCGCCGGGAAGAAAGCACCAGACACACTCCGCCCGGCTTCAGCACCCGCAGCTGCTCCACGAAAAACCCGGAGGGTTCCACATGCTCCTGGACCGTATTGGAGATCGTGACGTCAAACTGATCCGCCGGGAAGGGCAGCGCGGCGGCATCTCCCTCCTGAAACAGGACGCCGGGCTCATGCTCCCGGGCAAAGCGGATGAATTCCCTGTCCCGGTCCAGCCCGAGGATCTCCGCCTTCGGATACCACCGGTGCAGGGCGCCGGCCAGAGCGCCGGGACCGCAGCCGATCTCCAGGATGCGCAGGGGACGGTCCTCCAGATCCAACAGCTCGGCATACTTTTCCCGGAAGCGATCGTGAAACCGCAGTCGGCGGGAGGAATACAGGGTCATACAGCCCTGGACGTACCGGGACCAGATCGTATCCACAGGATTGCCCTCCTTTTTCATGGTTTTCGCAGTATACCAAATCGGGCAGAAAATAACAAGGCCCCGCGCCGCAGCGCAGGGCCCTGAGGTCCGGATATCCCGGTTCAGATCTCATGCTCCTCCAGGAGCGGAGTCATATTGTACAGGCTGAGACCGATGGTGGAGGCATTGTGCAGGAAGGCGGCAGCCCCGGGCATGACCAGCCCCAGCAGGCCCGCCAGCAGGATGGCTCCATTGAAGCCGATACCGATCCGGGCGGTGCTGTGCATGCGGGGCATGAGCCGGTCGCTGATCTTCTTCAGGATCACCAGCTGAGCCAGCGCGTCCCCGGAGAGGGTCACGTCCGCGATCTCCTGGGCGATATCCGCCCCTTCCTTCATGGCGATCCCCACGTCCGCGGCGGAGAGCGCGGGAGAATCGTTGATCCCGTCCCCTACCATGATCACCCGGCGGCCCGCGGCCTTCTGCTCTTCCACATACCTGGCCTTGTCCTCCGGCAGGACCTCCGCATAGAACTCGGTGATCCCCGCCCTTTCGGCCACCGCCTCCGCGGTGCGCCGGCTGTCACCGGTCATCATCACCACATGGCGGATGCCCAATTCCTTCAACTGGGCGATCACTCCGGCGGCTTCCTCCTTGATGGGGTCCGCGATGCCGATCACCGCGGAAAGCCGGCCGTCGATGGCCAGGAACAATCGGGAATTCTCGGAGGGGATCCGCTCCAGGATGAGCGCCTCATGCCTGGGCTCCCGGGGCACGCCCTCCACGTCGAAGATAAAGTGGTCGCTGCCCAGCACGACCCGTTTGCCCTCGATGGTGGAAACGATCCCATGGGCTACGATGTACTCCGGTTTGGAGTGCATCTCCTCATGCTGCAGGTTCCGCTCCTGGGCGGCACGGACCACGGCGTTTGCCAGAGAATGGGGGAAGTGTTCCTCCAGACAGGCTGCGATCCGCAGCATATCGTTCTCCTCGCGTCCGTCCAGCCCCACCACCTGTTCCACGCAGGGCATGGCCATGGTGAGGGTCCCGGTCTTGTCGAAAACGATGGTGTCCGCCTGGGAGATGGTCTCCAGGAATTTGCCGCCCTTCACCGTAAGCTGATGGCGGTTCGCCTCGCTCATGGCCGACAGGGTCGCAACGGGCATGGCGACCTCGATGGCGCAGGAAAAGTCCACCATGAGCACCGAAGCGGCCTTGGTCACGTTCCGGGTCAGCAGCCAAGTGATCACCGCCGTGGCAAAGGTATAGGGGATCATGCGGGTCACTACCCTCTCGGCCTGGCTCTGGGTCTCGGGATTCATGCTCTCGGAGGCTTCGATCATCTTGATGATCTGATCATACCGCGTCTCACCGGAGACCTCCCGGACCTCGATGACCAGTTCCCCTTCCTCCACCACGGTCCCGGCAAATACGGCCCGGCCGGGAATCTTCCGGACGGACAGGGGTTCTCCGGTCAGGGCGGACTGGTTGACCATGGCTTCCCCTTCCGCAGCGATGCCGTCCAGGGGGATCACGTTGCCCATGGTGATCCGGATCCGGTCCCCCACGGCAATGCATTCGATATCCGTCAGCTCGTCCGCGCCTTCGCCCACCTTCCAGACTTTGGAGACGTTAAGGGACAGGGATTGGGCCAGATCGTCCACGGATTTCTTATACGTCCACTCCTCCAGCAGTTCGCCCAGCTCGGTCAGGAAGGTGATGGAGTCCGCTGTGGGAAAATCTCCGATGAGCAGGGAGGCGCCGATGGCCGAAGCATGGATGATCTCCGCGCTGAAATGACCATGGAGCACATCCCGGAGCCCATGCCAGATAAAGGGCACCGCCCTCCACACCGTCAGCACCGCCCGGACGGGAGCGGGCAGCAGGAGCTTCTTCATCCCCCTGCGCAGCAGCATGGAGATGATCTTTTCCTTGTATTCCTCATTGGTCTGCCGGGCGGAAACGCCGGGGATGCGCACCGCTTCCGTATCCTGCAGGGAAAGAGTATCCAGAGAAGTCAGCAGGGCTTCCCGATCTCTGCGATAGCGGATGACCGCTTCTCCCACCCTGGGATATACGCTGACCTTCAGCACATCCCGCTTTTCGATGAGGGCATAATAAAGGATATCCGCCTCCTGTTTGCTGAGACGGGACCGGTCCAGCGCGATATGGAGGCTCCCCGGTCCTTCATGCCTGATCCTGTATCGCATTCCGGTCCGGATCAATCATCCTGGCCGCGGGAGCAGCAATCCTCGCCGCAGCAGGAGCTCTTTTTCTTCTCCAGGTAGGCGTCGGCCTTCACCTTGGCGTCGGCATAAATATCCGTTGCCCGAAGGCTGACCTTCTCCACCCGTTCCATGACCCAATCCTTTGCAACCAGCACGCCCGTGCCGATCGCCGTGAACACCTTGTCCGCGCCTTTATCCCGCATGAGTTCCAGCCCGACGCTTCCCAGCAGGACGCCGCCGATAAAGGATTTCCAACCAAACCTTGCCATTCTCTCTACCTCCAAAAAGTGCGTTTTCGTATCGGATCTGCCGTTCGATCATGGTCTGCACATGCCGATACAGTTTAAAGTATTAACAGATATGCTCGGCATATAGCAAGAGTACTCCCCGTTCACGCAAGGCCAATTCGGGGACGGCAATCATCAGCCAATCAAACCGGCAAAAAAGAGGACGGAGCGCTCGCTCCGTCCTCCACAGGGATGGTATCGTCGGATCAGGTCAGCTGATGGACTTCCCCGGTCTCTTTGTTCCGCCACCTGGGCTTCAGAGGCAGGGGCCAGTTGAACTGCATGGCTCCGGGAGTCGGGCAGTCCGTGGCGCAGCAGCCGCAGTACCAGCACTCCTCCGGATGGAGGATGATGGGGGGCTTGCCCTTGACCGGGTTGGGAATGAACACGTCGATCTGGCAGGTCTCCACGCAGGTGTTGCAGCCGATGCATTTCGCAGGATCGATGACCACAGGCACGCTGGGAGTCTGTACGTTCGGGATAGCAAATACTTTATCCGCCATCGTTATCTCCTCCTTTTTCAGTTTTCCGGCTTGTACACGCCGGAGTAATCCGGGTTGTGGGCCTCGTAGTTCTCCTTCATGTTGCCCCAGTAGCGGATGGGGATGCGTTCGAACACGGTCTTCCCGTCCACCTGCTTCAGGGCAAGGTAATACTTCATTTCTTCCTCATTGTTCTCCGGATAGTCCACCCGGCTGAGGCTCAGCTTGGGATTGGAGAGCTTCCGTTCCTTCATGGCCTGGATCATGATCTTGGCGTGCTCGATGAGGCTCAGATCCTCCAGAGACCGCATGAGCTTATGGGGATCCAGCGCGTACAGGCGAGGCACGGCGTATTTTTCGATCCGCTCGATCTCCTCCAGGGCCAGGTCCAGAGTCCGCTCGCTCTTGAATTCGCTCACGTAGTACTGCATGACCCGGCTGAGGCCGTTATGCAGTTCCTTCCATTCGATGCCGCCGTCCCGCTTGGTGGGGGCCAGCACCCGCTCCTTCTCCGCGTCGATCTGATCCCGGCAGACCTTGCCCGCGTCAATGCTCTTGGCGTAGGCGGCGGCCTTGCGGCCCGCATACCGGCCCGTGGCGGCGGCATAGCTGTGGTCGCCGGGCTGGAAGGTGGCGGTGCCCGCCGCATAGAGGCCGTCCAGATTGGTCTTCAGGTCCCAGTCCACCATCAGGCCGCCCCGGCCGGGCTCCCGGTACTGCTGAGAACCGCCGAACTCCATCATGTTGTAGTTCATGATCTGGTCCCGCTTGTAATCGAAGCCGCCCTCGGTCATGGTCTTCACCATGATCTTGGTGGTGGATTCCTCATTGAGCATCAGGTTCCAGGTGGCGTTGGACTCTTTGGGATCGATGCCCGCGAAGTCCGCATAGAAGGGCAGCTCATATTCCCCGCTCTGGATTCCGGCCCGCATCTTGGGCCCGTCGGAGAACATGGCGCCGCCGTCCTGCCAGCCCTGGGTGGCATAAGGCAGGATCTTGCCGTTGGAGTCCACCATGGGGATGTTCTCATAGCTGGCGTCGCCGCCGCCGGTGTACCACTTGTGCTTCAGGCCCGTGGCGATGCGGTAGGGGGAGCTGGCCTCCATCATGGTGAGCTTCGCCCCGGCCCGCCAGGCCATGGCGGTGCCGTCGGAGCTGTTTGCGCGGGAATACATGGAGGAATAGCCGCCGTGCTCCATATCCATGAACCACATGTTGCCGGAGCCGCCGGCGGAGATGATGGTGGCCTTGGCCTTCACGACGACGAATTCGCCGGTGCGCACATTCAGGCCCGTGGCGCCCACGATGCGCTTGCCCTGGACCCCGTCCTCATTCAGCAGGCTGGTGGCCATCACCCGGTCCATCACGTTCACGCCCAGGCGCAGGCATTCCTTTTTCAGGGCGGGTTTGAAGGTGCTGCCCCAGATGCGGATGACCATGTTGTTCCGCTTCTCCGGGGGATTGAAGTTTTCTTCCCCGTAGGTGGGGGGCAGGCCGAGGCCCGCATGGGCGCTGTACCGGGGGGAGAACATGAGCTTGGTCTTATCGTCCCGGCCTTCCACGCCCAGGAACTCATCCTCCGTGTCCCGGATCTTGCCGCCCATGAGCTCCATCTCCTGGAGGGTGTCCCAGTCCTCCCGGCACTGGATCTGGATGCCGATGCCGTTGGCGAAGTCGCCCCCCGCTTCCATCTCCGCGATGGCCCAGGTATCCGGGTCCACACGGGAGCAGGGGTTGCCGGGCACATTGCACCAGTGGTCGCAGCCGGGGCCGCCCGCGCCGGAGCGGCGGACGTCCGCCTTTTCCAGGATCACGACCTTCGCCCCGGTCCTGGCCGCGCTGATGGCCGCCCAGCAGCCGGCGATGCCGCCGCCCAGGATCAGCACGTCCGCTTCCACTTCTTTTTCCTCACCGAACTTGATAGGATAAGGCCATTCCGGCGGCGTGCCCTGCGTTTTCAGGTATTCATGCCAAGTTCCCATATTACGCCTCCTTATTCTTTGTTGATTTTAGCTAAATTGTACTACTGAGCCGCCCCGTTGTAAATCCCAAAATTACGTAGCAGCGTCCTTCCGGGCAAATTCCCACAGGGGCAGGGCGGACCAGCCGTGGCAGTCGCTGCGGGGGCTGTAGGGCGTTTCGGGGAAGGTGGTGCAGCCCAGGTCGATGAATTCCTGCCAGCTCTGCCACAGTTCCTCCGTGCGCCCGTACATCCCCGCGGCCTCCAAAGCCCGGAAGAGATAGAAGCGCTGCATGAAGCTGCAGGGCACCAGGCTATCGTCCGTCAGCACCTTTTCCATGACGGCCTTGGCCCTCTCTCCGGTGACCAGGCCCGTCAAAACGGCGAAGATCTGGGTATGCTGGCTGTATTCCTCCACCGCCGCCCCTTCCCGGAAGAGGCCCTTTTCCCCATCCCAGCAGCGTTCCTCCGTGAGCCGGAGCAGCTGATCGCACGCTGCCAGCCAGTATTCGGCCAGCTCTGAGCGGTGGAAGCGGCGCAGCAGACGGCAAAGGCTCTGGAGAGCATAGACGAAGAACAGGTTTTGCAGGGCGCTCTCCCCCGCCCTGGCTGCCGTGGGGGTGCAGGCCCCGCCCTGGGACCAGCGCTCCGTCCAGTCGAAATAATCCCAATAGCCCTGGGGGGCCAGCATGCCGGAGGCGGTCCGCTTCCCCAAGAAGGTCTCCACGATCCGCTCCGCCACGGGGATATAGGGGCGGACGAAATTCTCGTCCCCGGTGTGAAGCACATAATCCTCCAGCATCAGGAGGAAATAGAGGGAAAAGGCGGGGATGGTCTGCTGGTCCCGGCTGGGGAAGCGGGACTGGGTGAGGCCGCTGGGCTGCATGGAGGCAGCGAACAGGCGGATGGCCTGCCGGGGCAGGGCCAGGTCCTCCGTGGAAGCGTAGGTGAAGAGTATCTCCAGGCGACTGTCGCAGGCGTACATGAGCTGCTCATAATAGGGGCAGTCCTCGTAGGTATCGTGGGCGCAGAGCTGGAGGGTGCGAAAGGCCACGTCGTAAAGCTTCTCCTTCTTGGGGTCCGTAAAGGCGGGCTTCTTCGTGTTTATGAGGGGATAGGCCGTCTCCACATAGGGCCGGGGCAGGATGGTCAGGGCCTCCTCCCCCGTCTCCACCGAGATCTCCACGAAGCGGAAGGTGCGGAAGCGGAAGGGCTCATACTCCCCGTCCCCGCCCACGGTATACTCGTCCCGGACCCCCAGGATGAAGCCGCTCGTGTCGTCCCGGCGGGCCTTATAGGGGAAGCCGTTTTCATCCCTTTGGAAATAGCTCTCGGCATAGGTCATGAGCACCCCGGCTCCCATGCCGCCCCGGAAGCCGATGCGGAAAAAGGCGGTGGTGAGCTCCCCGGCGTCCAGCACGAAGCTTGCCCGGGTATGGGGCGGGAAGGTGCGGGCCGCCCAGCCGGGGAAGGTCTTTTCCCGGCGGTACAGAAGGGGGATGGGCCGGGGGAGGAAGGTCTTGCCCTGGCGGGTGCCGAAGGGCTCGTAATCCCGCGCCTGCACCACGGTCACCGGCAGGGTCCCCGTTTCCGGCCAGGCTTTTTGAAAGAAGGGGTTTTCCCCGGCTTTGGCCCCGTCCACGGTCTCGCTGCAGCCCATCATGAAGATCTGGTGGCGATTGAAGCCCTGGCCGATATCCAGCCAGGCCCGCCAGGACGCCGGTTCCGCCAGATCCAGGTCCCCCAGGCGCCCGGTGACGGAAAAAGCGGGGCCGCCGCCGTCCCCGAAGCAGTGGTAGGGCCCCTCCTCCTCGCCGGGATGCTCCGGATAGGAGAAGACCTGGAAGGCCAGGCGGTTCTCCCCGGCCCGGAGATAAGGGGCGACGTCCAGGCTGTCCACATAGGCGATCTCCTTTTCCCCCCGGCAGGGGCCGAAATGGACGCTTTGCCCATTGACGAACAGCTTGAACTGGCTGCGCCCGCTGACCTCCAGGGGGCAGGATGGGGGCGGGGCGGGAAGCTCTGCGCGGCAGCCGAACCAGAGGGGCACGATGCGCCTGGCGGGGTCATAGCCCAGCGCCTCCAGCTGATTGACGGGAACGCCGAGAAAGCGGCGGTCGGACATGGATTCCTGCATATTGGGTCCCTCCTTCGCGGGTTGCTTTTTGGGAAAAGTATACGCCCGGGCGGGACGTTTTTCAACATCCCGCCCGGGCTTGATAAGCGCGTCTTATTCTCCGGCGACCTTGCCGTCCCGGACTTTGCAGACCCGGCTGCAGGCCCCCAGGGTGGAATTGCGGTGGGAGATCATCACCACGGTCTTGTCGGCGAAGTTCTCGTCGATGGTCATGAGCAGAGATGATGTGCAGGGTCCCGGCGCCGCTGAGGCTGGAAGCCCGGCTTCTGGACGCAGACAGCGAGATCCCTTACCCTGTGATGCTGCCTTGCTCGCCTTTGAGGAGCGGACCGCTCAGCCGTCCTGATATTTCAGGTTCAGCTCTTTCAGGTCCACGATGCGGGTGCAGAGCTTGTCCGCCAGGGCCATGTTGTGGCTGATGACCAGCAGCCCCAGGTTCCGGCGCTTCACCTGATCCAGCAGCACATTCCAGATCTGAGCCTGGGTGATGGCGTCCAGCATGGTGCTCATCTCGTCGGCGATGATGAACTCTGTCTCCGGGCCCAGGACACGGGCGACGCAGAAGCGCTGCAGCTCGCCGCCGGAGAGCTCGTTGGGCCAGCGCCCGTACCAGAGGTCCTTGTTGATGCGCAGCTCCCTGAGCAAGGCGTCGTCGGGCTCCCAGGCCTCGGAGACGCTCTCCCTCAGCTTCCAGCGGGGATTGACCGCCTTTTCCGGGTGCTGATAGATCATCTGCACGGGGCAGTAGCCCTTGGAGGGCAGGGGCGCCCCCTTCCAGAGGACCTGGCCGGAAACCGGCCGCTCGTAGCCCGCCATGATCCGCGCCAGGGTGCTTTTGCCGTAGCCGGAGGGGCCGATGAGGCCCACGCGCTCCCCTTCGCCGATCTTCAGGTCTACATTCTGCAGGATCCAGGGGCCGGAGCCGTAGCGGAAGGAGACGTTCCGCGCTTCCAGGAGGGCGCCGGGCGCCGGGGAGGTCATGTTTTGCTTATCCATCATGCGTCCGCCTCCCCCATGAAATCCTCCGGGTCCACGTTTTGGAACCCGTTCTGGGGCAGGGCCGCCCACAGCGCCTTGGTATAGGGATGCCGGAGGGCGTCGCCGCCGGCCAGGAAGGTCTCCTTGTCCACCACGTCCACGGTCCGCCCGTCGTAAAAGACGGCGATCTTATCCGCGACCTGGAGGGCCATATCGATATCGTGGGTGATCATCAGGATGCCCCGGCCCTCGTCTGCCAGCTCGCGGAAGTTGCGCATGGTCTCCTCCGCGATGTCCTGGCTGAGGCCGGGGGTGGGCTCGTCCGCCAGGATGAGCTTCGCGTCCGTGATGGTGGCAGTGGAGATCAGCACCCGGCGGGTCATACCGCCGGAGAGCTCATGGGGGTACATGGCGGCCACCTGCTCCTTGAGCCCATAGCGTTCAAAGGCAGCCCGCTGCTGTTCCTCCGTGCCCGTGAGCCCCCGGACCTGCTTCCCCACCTTCATCAGAGGGTCCAGATAGGTGACGGACTGGGGGATCATAATGATTTCCGAGCCAACCAGCTTTTTTCGGAGGGCATTGTCCAGGAGCCGGCCGTCATACCGGATGGTCCCGCCCACGATGGCGTTGCCTGGAAGGATCCCCAGAACCGCGTGGGCCAGCACGCTTTTGCCGCTGCCGGAAGCCCCCACCACCACCATGATCTCGCCCTCGTGCACCTGGACGCTCAGGTCCGTGATGACGTGCAGATCATACTGGCTCAGGCCCCGGTCATACATGCGGAAGCTGACGGAGATGTGTTCCGCTTCCAGAATTACTTTACCCGTCATTCTCTGCCTCCTATTCCTGCGCGCTGAAGGGGTCGATCAGGAGCTTCAGATTGTTCCCGATGGCCTCGAACAGGATCACGACGATGAGCAGGCAGACGCCGGGCATCAGGGCCAGCCACCACATGCCTGTGACCAGATAATTCATGGCCTCGGAAAGGATAACGCCGATGGCCGGCTGTTCCGCCGGGAGGCCGAAGCCCAGGAAGGTGATGGAGGCCTCATGCATGATGGCATGGGGGAACAGCAGGATCAGCCCGATGATGAACTGGGGCAGCACATGGGGCAGCATGTGCCTGCTGGCGATCCACCACTTGGATTTTCCCATTCGGGAAGACGCCTGGATATACTGAGAGCTCTTCAGGGAGAAGACCTCCGCCTGGATGATGCGGCCCAGGCTGCACCAGTGCGTCACAATGACACCGATGACGACGCCTTTGGCCCCCTTTCCCACCAGGATGGAGATGAGCACCAACAGGATCAGATGGGGCACGCCCATGAACAGATCCACGAACCAGTTGAAGAATTCGCTGACTTTTTTCCCCATGGTGCCCGCGACGATCCCCAGCAGCAGCGCCATGAAGGCAGACACCACCGAGGCCGCCAGGCCGATATAGATGCTGGTAGCCAGACCCTTGATCGTTCGGGCGAACATGTCCCGGCCCATCCAGTCTGTTCCGAAGATGTGCTGCGCCGAGGGCGCCAGGTTCTTTTCCGCGAAGTTCGTCTGGTAAGCGGAGGGGCTCATTACGATGCCGGTGATGGTCACCGCCAGCAGGATCACCGTCGCCGCCACGACGATGGTGATGGTCCTGGTCCGGCGGTTGGCCAGACCGCGTTTTTTCTTTACCGGTACTTTTATCATCCGATCCTCTCTCCTTCCCTGATCCTCGGGTCGATGATCGGATACAGGATATTGGCGATCAGATTCCCGAAGAACACGAATGCCGCGGAGAACAGGGCGATGCCCAGCAGCAGGGGGATATCTCCCTTGATGCCGGCCTGGGTCGTAGCCTGTCCCAATCCAGGATAGGAAAACACGGTCTCCGCCAGCACCGAGCCCCCGAAGATCTCGCTGATGGAGGCAAACTGCATGGTGACTGCAGGCAGGAGGATGTTTCGGATGCCGTGGCGATTGATGAATTTCCACCGTTTCTCGCCCCGGGCGCGGGCAAACAGGGCATAGTCGCTCTTTTTGGCCTGCACCAGCTTCTCTCTCGTCTGGAGGACGATGTTCGCGATGCCGGTCAGGCTCAGGGTCAGCACGGGAAGGCAGAGATGGTAAAGCCTCTCCCCGAAGGTGACGGTCTCCATCGTTTTGCCGATGGGTACCGCCAGGCCCATGGGGAACAGATTCAGGGCCACGGCAAAAACCAGCAGCACCACCATCGCCAGCCAGAAGACCGGACTGGATTGGATCAGCAGACAGTAGACCTTGATCAGCCTATCCAGCCAGCTCCCCTCATAGGCCGCCGAAAGAACGCCCAGAAGGAAGCCCACGACGCCGGACAGTATCCAGGCCAGGCCCATCAGGATCAGGGACATCTTGAAGCGCTCCGTGATGATCTGGATGACCGGTCTGCGGTAGGTGATGGACGTGCCCATGTCACCCTTCAGGATGTTGCCCAGCCAGCGGAAATAGCGCGTCACCGGCGGGTCGTTCAGGCCCCACTTTTCCGCGATGGAATCCCGCAGTTCCTGGCTGACGGCGTTCTCCCCCACATAAGAGGAAACCGTGTCGATGGGAGAGAGCTCCACCAGGGCAAAGGAGATCACAGAGACGGCAAACAGCAGGATCAGCATTTTGACCAGCGTATATGCCGCTCTCTTTGCGGCTACTTTCAAATCTTTTGTCGCTCCTTCCTCAGTTCTCCCACTTCCAGTCCACGATGTTTTTCAGCAGCTGGAAGCCGGGGCCGTGGGAATGGATCGGCTGATCGCCCACGCTGAGCCCATCACGCACGAAGAAGAGATGATCCCTCTTGGCGATGTAGACCACGGGCACGTCGCCCAGGCCGCTGGCGCCGACAGTGCCGTCCCACATTGCCTTCCGGATCGCTTCATAAATGCCCTCTGTGTCGGTGGCTGCCATTGCCTGGTCCAGATAGGCCTCCACGGTTTCGTTGCCGTACAGACCAGGG